>ENA-ORTF01004102-ORTF01004102.1-human-gut-metagenome-genome-assembly--contig:-NODE-4102-length-11534-cov-5.295148_pt1 | contig 11534 bp, 4 predicted proteins | sample MGYA00241908_ERZ509180 | MGnify/ENA primary metagenome ERZ509180 (study PRJEB26280, sample SAMEA2338814) | human gut metagenome | biome: human gut; feature: human-associated habitat; material: faeces... | reverse complement strand
TACCAATTTTATATGATTTCGCTGTCGCATCCCTCGCGGATGCGTGGATTAAAATTCTATAAATCTTGCGCCACGAGCATTAACATCTGTCGCATCCCTCGCGGATGCGTGGATTAAAATCAATACAGGAAGAGAAGCAGATGTTGACTGGACAGTCGCATCCCTCGCGGATGCGTGGATTAAAACAGGGGAATGGAAGCGTGGGTGGAACAGAGGAGCGTCGCATCCCTCGCGGATGCGTGGATTAAAATAAATAATTGTACCCAAAACTTCTAAAACTTTATCTCTTGTCGCATCCTTCACGGATGCGTGGATTAAAAAATTCCTAATCTGTCATACTATAAGGGAAGGGATAATATCCCTTTGTTTGCGGGGCAGGCAACGGTCCAGTCCGTCCCGTATACTACCAATTAAACAAATCTTTTGCAGAGCAGGAAAGGAGTTTGCTATGATACGTTTTAAACAGGTCGTATCCGGTGTACTGACAGGCTTTTTATTCTGTGGTTCTGCCATCAGTGGAGCACCACTTATTGCAGCAGCTAAAACAGAAACCACATACAGCCTGACACTCGATAAGACAGAAAACGGTTCCGTTGCTATCTTTGATGCAGAAAAAGAGGCAAAGAAAGATGAGAGCAAGGAGCAGCAGAACACAGAAGCTACTACAAAAGAGAAAGCTTTAACCAAAAAGGTAAAGGCTGGTGATACCGTAGCCATCCAGGTAAAGCCGGATGCTAAGTATATCATCAAAAAGCTGTCCCTTATTGATCCTGAAACAAAAAAGAAGCTGGATGTTGAACTTTTTGCTGATGAAAAGCATGAAGACGTTGTAACATTCACAATGCCAGCACAGGATGTCATGGTAACATCCTCTTATGAAGAAGGAACAATGGAAAAAGGGCAGACAATTGCCTCCCTTGTTGGTGCAAAGAGGAAAGAAACAGAAGATAAAAGTGAGGCAGCAAGCACTTTTGCCAAAAGTGAAACAACAGAAACCGGAATCTCAACAGAGGCCACTACAGAACCGGCTAAAAGCAGTGAGAACACAGAGGCAGCAACAGAAGCTTCCACAGCGACAGATGCAAAAGCAGAAGAACCAAAAACGGATGCTGATGCAAGTAAAGAGCAGGAAGCTACAGAAAAAGCTGCGGAAACAGCAACTGCCACCGAATCGGAGGAAAAGGCTTCGGAAGTCTCTGAGAGTACCGAAAGTACTGAAAAATCAGAGGAGGCAAATGAGCCGGTAAAGGTCGTTGGTGATGAAGGTAAAGAAGTTGTTGTTAATGACACATCCTCCAAGAACAGTAAAGAGAGTGATAAGACAGAAGAAACAACAGAAGCGGAAACAACCTCCGATGAATCTTCTGAAAAACTGACAACAAAAGAAGTCGCACAGGATGCGGTCGATGTTGAAAAGAAGATCGAGGAGCAGACAGAGAATAAAGACCATGTGGACCGGAAGATGGTTGTAAAATATACTCTGGCAGATTCTTCTAAAACAGAGGAAAACATTACTCTTGATAAGCTGATGAAGGATACAACGGTAGATGCTGGTGCATTTATCGGTCAGTATCAGCAGGAATTACCTGTTTATGAGAGCAAATCCGATGGGGAATTTTATTATATCTATCCAGATATCACTTCCCAGAAGAAAAATCTCGAACTGGTTTCCTGTGATGTCGCTTATAACAACAATGATGGCGAGATTATTAAAGATGCAACATGGGATGCAGAAAAGGGATGCATCAAAGTCCCAGTAAGCTGTTTCTCTGATGAGAAAGTGAAAGAAATGGGAAATGCGCCTGTTCAGGCACAGCTTTTCTTCCGCTATGACAGCAGTATCTCCGATAAATCTGGTGTGTCTGTACACATTGATAACCAGAACCCGGATGTAAAAGTAAAAGCTGCCGATCAGGTAGTTGTAGGAGATGACCTTGATGTACAGTTTGATATTCCGGTAGCCACAAAAGATACCGCAGAGAATATCAATGCATCTTATTTTTCCATTAAAGTAAATGGAAATGAAGAACCGATCGAACTGACAGACAATAGTGTTGCTTATGATGAAGACAATGGTGTACTGACTCTGGCATCCAATGCTATGACAACCACCAGTGTTGATATCACTATCAAACCAAAGGCAGTAGCTGCTTATGCTGCAAGTACAAGTACTTCCAAAGCAGATTTAAAAGCTGTCCCTGGTGTAAAATTAAAAGAAAATCTTACAAAAGAAAATGAGGGTACGTATTCTACTTATAAGTCCACTTTATACTGGGCTGACGAACCGTATCTGTATAAACATCAAAATGATCCAACAAGTGTTGTTGATAAAAAATCCTGGTTACGTAAGAATCTTGGATTGATGGACGATTATATGTGGGGAGCCGCTATTTCTGAAAAATCAGGCCATACTTATAATGCGATCAAAAAAGCGGATAACACATATGATTTTAACCACAAGACGATCAAGGATGAAAGAAACGGATTTGATACCCATGCGGATTGGACATATTATATGAACTATCGTTTTGGTGTTGATAAGGATTTTGCTAAATACAAAGCTGGCACATCTTCTAAAACAGGAAGAGAACCAGATATTGACTGGACACAGCTTGCGGATAACTCAAGATCAGAAGTTTATGCATTAAACTGCTGTCATATCGGCAATGGTACTGTTATGAAACCTATCGGAACAGTTTCATACGATACAAAGAAGATTGATGGGGCACAGGTTCGTCAGAGTAAGACACGTTCTCCGATTCGTATCAGTGTTATGTTCGTAAATGAAAAGGAGAATTATGCCATCTTTGGTATGGTTACTCCTCAAATGAACTCACAGGCCGGATTTGGTATGTATAAAGTAAAATTCTCCGAAGCTTCCGGTAAGATTTCTATCAATAAGAGTTCCGCAGACCCATCCGTTACAAACGGAAATAACCTGTATTCCTTAAAAGGTGCTGTTTACGGTATCTTTAAGACAAAAGCAGATGCAACAGCAAAGAAAAATGCTGTCGGCAGTATCACTCTTGATGCAAATGCAACAGGGTCTTTAAGTGGTCTTGAAAAGGGTACATATTATGTACGCGAGACAAAGGCTCCATCGGGATATAAAGAGGATGCAACAGTTTATACAGCAAAGACTTCCAGCGGTGCGACTACGGTGGTAAATACAAAGGATAATGCAGAGACTTGTGATCTGCGGTTGAAGATTACGAAGAAACTGAGAAAAAATGAGCAAAATAAAGTAAATGCGACAACATTAAGAAATACTGAATTTACTCTTAGCTTTTATCCGGGTGGATATTATAATGCAAATGAGATAAAAACAAAACAGGCAACAAAAACATGGAACATCAAAAATGGTTCAACTAATGCTGCGGTAGATATTAAGGATAATGGAGATGGAACGGTAACCTTTATTTGTTCTATCAATAAGATTCCATTAGGAACATTAGGTCTTAAAGAAACAAAATCTGGAGCTGGTTTCTCAGCAGTACATTATGACGTGGTTAATCCGGCTGGAAAAATTCTTGCTAATGATGCTAATCCAACAGTAATCATGTATGCAAAAAAAGGACAGGCTGTGCAGGATGTGTACGGTTCGTCTACTTATATTGTAGGAGATTCTCTGCCAAGAGCTGATTTTGAGTTCGTGAAAAAGAATGATAAAGGTGCTGCATTGGCAAATATTCCATTTACGATTGAGAACCTGGATACCAAAGAGTCTTATACAATAACTGTAGGTAAAGATGGAAAATATTCTTCCGCAACCGATGATTCTTTATGGTTCCACAAGTCAGTTATTGGAGATTCTGAAGGTAAAACAGCTGGCTTAGGTAAACTTCCGGTAGGACATTACAAGCTGACAGAGAAACGTTGTGCGAATAATACAGGATATCAGTTAGCAACTTCCTCTTTTGAAGTGACGACAGAAGATAAGAAGATTACCTTTGAGTTAACTGACCCACCTGTAACAATCGGTACAAAAGCAATCGACAGTGCAACTGGCAGCAATTATGCAAAACAGCAGGATGCTTTATCTATCACAGATACGGTATCTTATGATGGATTAGCATTAGGCAAGACTTATGTTATAAAAGCCGTACTCATGAACAAAAAGACAGGAAAAGCCGTTACAGCAAACGGAAAGAATGTTACAGGCGAGACGAAATTTACGGTAGAAGAAAAAGGTACAGAAAAGAGCAGTATTGCGAATGATGATGCGCTCTGGAAAGATACACGCAAGGGAACGGTAGATGTGAAACTTTCTTCCTTCCCAACAAAAGATTTCAATGGAGAGGAACTTGTTGTCTTTGAAAAGGTATATCTCGTTGGGGATGATGGAAAAGAAGAAACTGTTCCAACAGCAACCCATGAGGATATCAACGATGAGGGTCAGACGATCCTTATTCCAGAAGTGAAGACTTCCGCAGTAGACCAGAAGACTGGTTCCAAAGACACTTCTTATGAAGTAGATGAGAAGACAGACCAGAACAGTGAAGGATACAAAAAGATCACAACTGTGATCGATACGGTATCCTACAAGAATCTGGAGCCTGGTAAAGAATACAAAGTAGTCGGCACACTGATGTCTAAAGAATCTGGAGAAAAAGTAAAGGATAAAGATGGAAAAGAGATCGTATCTGAAACAACCTTTACTCCAAAGGAAAAGGATGGAACAGTTGATGTGACATTTGTCTTTGATGTGACAGGACTTGAAAATACAACAACCGTTGTATTCGAAAATGTTTACCATAAAGACGAACTGTATGCCGCTCATGCGGATATCACAGATAAGAACCAGACATTCTTTACGCCGGGTGCAAAAACAACTGCAAAAGACAACGAGACTGGAAACCATACTTCTCCAGTTAAGAAGTCCGTAACGATTAAAGATACTGTTGTTTACACAAATCTCCAGAAAGGAAAGAAATACTCTGTAAAGGGTGTCCTGATGGATAAGGAGACTGGAAAACCATTTGTTGTTAAAAACGAGGATGGAACAGAATCCGAAGTGACAGCAGAGAGAGAGTTTGTTGCTGGACAGGATGATACAGAAGAAGTTGGAAAGGAATCTGTTTCTGACGAACGGGTAGATGGAGAGATTACATTAAGCTTTACCTTTGATGCATCTGCATTGGAAGGCAAAACTGTTGTAGCATACGAACATGTATATCGTGATGGCAAAGAGGTAGCAACCCATGCAGACATCAACGATGAAAATCAGAGCATTCACTGGCCATCTATTGGAACAACTGCAACCGACTTCGACGGAAAAGGTCATACGGTAAAAGTTGGTGAAGCTGTTGTTATCCGCGATACGGTAGCTTACAAAAACTTAGTGCCTGGCACAGAGTACAAGGTAAGCGGGGTATTGATGGATAAAGAAACAGGAAAACCATTCCTTGATGCCAAAGGTAACCAGATTACAGGAGAGACTACTTTCTCTCCAGAACAGGCAGATGGAAGTGTGGATGTCTTATTCACAGTAGATACTTCCTTACTTGCCGGAAAGAAATTTGTAGCCTTCGAAAAGCTGTATACAAATGAAGTAGAGATCACATCCCATGAGGATATCGAAGATGAGGGTCAGACAGTATATGTTCCTTCCATCAAGACAAAGGCAGCAGATGCCAAAACAAAGATCAATACTTCTTGTGAAGATAAAGAGATCACGATCATTGATACGGTAACATACAAAAATCTTCATGTAGGAGAGACGTATCAGGTAAGCGGTGTACTGATGGATAAATCGACAGGAAAGCCATTCCTTGATTCTAAAGGCAAAGAGATCCGTTCAAAATCCGAATCCTTTACTCCAAAGGAAAGCGATGGCACTGTAGAAGTAACCTTTACTTTCCCTGCAACCGGCTTAGGTGGAAAGAGTACTGTTGTATTCGAAGACTTAAAGCAGGGAGATGTTACATTATGCAGCCATGCGGATATCGAGGATGAAGCACAGACGGTATATATCCCTAAGATCGGAACAAAAGCTACCGATGCCAAGACTGGAAAGCACAGTGTTAAAGCTGGCAAAGTTACAATCAATGATGTAGTGAAATACCAGAACCTTGAAAAAGGTAAGACTTATACATTAAAAGGAACATTAATGGATAAGAAGACTGGAAAAGCGATCAAAGTCAATGGCAAAGAAGTAACTGCCACTGCAAGTTTTGTGGCTGGCGGAGATGCTGTATCAAATGAAAAAGATACCGTGGTAGGTGATGTGGATAAGGATGCTGCAGAAGATGCTATCCAGAAGACAGAACGCGTCAGCGGGGAAGCAACGGTAACCTTTAAGTTTGATGCATCCGGTCTTGGTGGAAAGACCCTTGTTGCTTTCGAGCATCTGTATGAGGGGGAAGCTGAGATTGCAAACCACACAGATATCAAAGATAAGGCACAGAGCGTAGATATCATCAAAGTGAAAAAGCCTGTAAAAGGATCAAAACGTGGAAGTTATTCCCGTGGAAAGAAAGTCCAGACGGGTGACAACATGAAGATGTACATCTTTGCTGGTGTAGCAGTGATCCTCGTGATTGCCGGAGTTGCATTCCTTGTAAAAGGAAAGAAAAAAGAAGAAGAGTAATCTTCTGAAAATTGATCAGACAGCCATCGGGTGACCGGTGGCTGTTTTTGTAAAAGGAGTGAAGTAAGAATGCATTATGGTTTTTCTGAGGGATATAAACCTCATTTGAATGGCGATTATCCTATCTATACACAGACATCATTATCTGATAAAATAACAGAAAATACAAAAGAGAAAGGTAGAAGGGAACATATGAGTTTTGTAGGTTTGACGTTTTTTAAGGATCACATTATTGGTTATGGGGATACGAAAAGTTCTCGGTTTGTTGATGGAGCATTTCAAGATGATAAAAAGAGGCAAAGAGTTCTCAAGATATTTAAAACAAGAGATTATATTGTTTGTACATATGATATTAACTCATTTAAAACTGTTGGAGAAGATTCAAAAGAAATATTCATTGAAGACTGGTTAAAAGAAAATATGAATGAAGTGACTTATCCGGAAGATCTCTTTAAGAGGTTTCATGACTATCTGATGAAGCATGAAAATCTTTTGGCATTGAATGAGTATGTGCGTTTCTTTGCCGGATATATTGAGATGGGACAAAGGGTGTATGTGAAAGCTGCAATTAATAAAATGGAATTATCTATTAAAAGACAATATGTTGTAGAACCATTTCCTGTCTATGGAGGAGCAAATGAATATGTTGAATATTTTAATAAAAATCCAATGCTTCTTATGTCAAATGAGCAGGATATTAAAGAAAATATTAAGCAAGCAGTCAATAAATTTGATGAAGAATTGCCATACAATCCCGTGGGCGGAGATATTATAGTAAAGACTTGGAACCCACAAAAATAGAGAATGCATATTGCAAATAAGAAATGCATATGATATAATGCCAATAGGCAAAATGATGAAATGTGTTCAAAGGAACGCAGTAAAAACCCCCCGGAGCTTTCACCTCCGGGGGGTTTTATCCGTTTTGGCGAGGTGGATTAGTCCCCAGGCTGGCTACCAGATATTACCTTCTATCCAGCCATTTGCAAATATAATAGGCGATTATACTTGCCAGAATAGAAAGCATAAATGATGAAATTAAATTCAAAGGAACGCACCCCCTTTCTGTACCTGTCTAGGGGCGGTAGCTCTCTTATTCTAACACGAATTCGTATTTTTGTGTAGGTAACATAGGGATTGATTGTCCTGCCTTTTTGCATTTTTTCAGATTTATGATATACTCCTTTTTGAGAGGGAAAAATTTTTTCTACAGAAAAATCGTGATTCTAAATTTTCTATCATACTAATAATAAAAGAAATCATGGTTAATAAGAAAAGGAGAAAAAAATTATGATGAAGAAAATGAACAAAAAAAGTATCATGGCAATATTATTCGCATTGGTGTTCGCATTTACTGCGATGTTTGTTCCGAAATCAGCATCCGCTGTTGGCAAACGAGGAAAAATCCGAACAATCAAAGTAACATCTGTAAAGAAACTTACCGTAGGGAAGAGTTCAAGAATTAAAGTAAAAGTAACACCAAAGAAAGTAGCTGCAAAGGTTACTTTTAAGAGCAGCAACAAAGCAATCGCTACAGTTAATCGTAAGGGTATTGTGAAAGCAAAAAGACCTGGCCGAGTTACTATTACCGTAAAAGCAAAGTCTAAAAATACAAAGATAAAACGGATTAAGATCAGAGTGATCCCGAAGAAAACTTCTACAAAAAAGAAGAAACAGACTACTTCCAAGAATACGACAAAGAGAAATGATACATCCAGTGGCAATAACGGAAGCAATAATTCTGGAAAGAACGATAATGATGGAGAAGATGTAACTCCTTCATATGAAACTGCATTAGATAAGAAGACTTCTGCGGATGGGGTATTAACCCTTTCTAAGAGTGATTTAAAATATGATAGCTTTTTTGAGGCATATTATCTCCCAACAGATTTTACAAAGGCAAAAACAATTATTTTACCAGAGGGAAATTATAGATTTTATGATGAAGATGAAATAAAAGAAAATAGAACATATGTATTAAATGGTCAGTCTTATATTTATTCTGGTATAAAATATACATCCAATCAGGAAGTACTTAATAATTTAGATTGTGACCAAAAAGGAACGGAAAATTCGCTTTTAACTCCTAAAACTGTAGGAAATGGAACTACGAAAGTAACATTAAGAAATGGAAAACAAATTACTATAGTTGTGAGAAATTTTAATCCGACAAATACTTTACGATATCAGTGTCGAAAGGTTGTAAATGAGATTACAAATGATTCTATGTCAGATAAAGAGAAAGTATCAGCAGTATTGAATTATATTTCAAAACATAGCACTTCTCAGTATATCTATGATATTGGAACCTATCATGTAAATACAGATTGTACCGGATTCTCTGCAACAGTAGCACAGATGCTTAATTTTGCAGGAGTAGATTGTTGCATGAGATTAGCAGGATACGATCGTTCTTATGGACAGACTCCGTCTCATCAGAACAATCTTGCTTGTATTGATGGAAAAGCATATATTGTAGAAGAAGGTGGATGCTTCTTATATAGCGATTATTTCGATAAAAATAATTGTTATATTGGTTATAACAGCTATTATGATAAAATTTATCCAGAATTAGGGCTTAAAAATCGAGAGGGAAAATTAGATGTTAATTTAGATTATGACCATTCAAATTTGAATTACATTGAATATTCCTTAGTTTTAAAGAAAGCCGGCCGCCTTTAATTGTAAAGCTCAGAAGGGAAATTCTTTTCTGAGCTTTATCTACAAAAGAAGGAAGGAAAATGACATATTATGAAGAAAACGAACAAAAAAAGTATCATGGCAATCGTATTTGCGGCAATGTTTGTATTTGCTTCTGTTGCAGGAATCTTTCTACCAAAACAAGCATCAGCTGTTGGAAAACGGGGAAAAATCCGAACAATCAAAGTAACATCCGTAAAAAAACTTACCGTAGGAAAGCGTTCCAGAATCAAGGTTAAAGTAGCTCCAAAGAAAGTAGCTGCAAAGATTACTTATAAGAGCAGCAACAAGACAATCGCTACAGTTAACCGCAAAGGTGTTGTGAAAGCAAAAAGACCTGGCCGAGTTACTATTACCGTAAAAGCAAAGTCTAAAAATACAAAGATAAAACGGATTAAGATCAGAGTGATCCCGAAGAAAACTTCTACAAAAAAGAAGAAACAGACTACTTCCAAGAATACGACAAAGAGAAATGATACATCCAGTGGCAATAACGGAAGCAATAATTCTGGAAAGAACGATAATGATGGAGAAGATGTAACTCCTTCATATGAAACTGCATTAGATAAGAAGACTTCTGCAGATGGGGTATTAACCCTTTCTAAGAGTGATTTAACATATGATAGCTTTTTTGAGTCATACTATCTTCCAACAGATTTTACAAAAGCGAAAAAGATTGTTCTGCCAGAGGGAAAATATTATTGTCGTAATAATGATATAAAAGAAGGCTTAACATATGTTTTTAATGGGCAAAGCCATATTACAATGCAGGTGAGATATTCTTCTAATCAGGAAGTAATTAATAATTTAGAATATGATCAACCAGGAACAGAAACGGTTTCTGGTGGTCAGGGAATTGTTGGAAATGGAACAGCTCAAGTAACAACATATAATAAGAAGAAAATTACTATTGTTGTTCAGGGATATAATTCTGTAAACACATTAAGATATCAGTGCAAGAAAGTAGTTAATGAGATTACAAATAATACAATGACAGATAAAGAAAAGGTATCAGCTGTATTGAAATATATTTCACAACATAGTTCAGAACAGTATGTTTATGATATTGGTACCTACCATGTTAATACAGATTGTACAGGCTTTTCTGCAACAGTAGCACAAATGTTGAATTTTGCTGGAGTAGATTGCTGTGTAAGATTGGCAGGATATGATCGATACTATGGACAGACTCCTTCTCACCAGAATAATCTGGCTTGTATTGATGGTAAAGCATATATTGTAGAAGAGGGTAGCTATTTCTTATATAGTGATTATTTTGATGAAAATAACTGTTATATTGGATATAATACTTATTATGCTTCTCAGTATCCAGAATTAAATCGCGAAGGAAAACTTGATTACAATCTTACAAGAGAATCTGCACCAGAATATAAACTGGTACTGAAAAAAGCCGGTCGTCTTTAAATAATAAAGCTCAGAAGAGAAATTCTTTTCTGAGCTTTATCTATCAATTTAGGCAGAGTACCACGTCCATAGGAGCTACGGCACCGCATGGGCGTGGGTGAATGCCCTTGCAACCAGTTTTTTTATACAGAAAAATCGTTTGTCTGGTAAATCTTTCATAATACCTATAGAGGAGATTCACTTTTTATCTTAAAGAAAGGAAAAGGTATTATGAAAAAGGCGGTTCCAATGATCTTATCTGAAGACAATTTCAAACAGATCTTCGCTTTTGCAGACCGGTATTCCCGGCTTGCAAAGCTGTTGTATAACGCTGCCCTTTTTCGCATCCGTCAGGTATTTACCGGCTGGGATAAAGAAGAACGTACCAATCTGGAGAAGTCTGTCTTTGCGGAGATCCAGTGTGCAAAAGAGACCTACAAAGGTTTCACCTGCCGCCGTGTCCTTTCTTACAAGGCATTAGATAAGATCCTTCGTGCAAACAAGAATCCCGATTTCTTTGCCGGACTGCCGATGCAGACAGCTCAGGGTATCGTGCGGCAGGCAACGGTCGATTTTAAAGCCTGGCTTTCTGCATTAAAGACATATAAGAAAGATCCTTCTTCTTTTACAGGGAGACCACAGATGCCAAAATACTGCCGTCTGGATAAAAGGACGTTTAAGGTGACTAATCAGGATGCAGTTCTCTATCCATCAGAAGATGGAAAAGACTGTCTGTTGAAGTTACCAAATATGACGGAGAATCGGATTCCTCTTTCCTATCTCAAGGATACGGCGGACCTTAGAGAAGTCGTATTTAAGCCTTACTATGGAAAATATATCA
>ENA-ORTF01004098-ORTF01004098.1-human-gut-metagenome-genome-assembly--contig:-NODE-4098-length-11538-cov-2.493599_pt1 | contig 11538 bp, 9 predicted proteins | sample MGYA00241908_ERZ509180 | MGnify/ENA primary metagenome ERZ509180 (study PRJEB26280, sample SAMEA2338814) | human gut metagenome | biome: human gut; feature: human-associated habitat; material: faeces... | reverse complement strand
TCTGCGACAGAGCGCGAGCGTGCCGCGTTTCTTATACCCTGCCAAGGGCTACGGGATTATTTCACTAACTTTCAATTTACAGCATTCCAAGCGCCGATAGCAACGCACCGATGATAATGCAGAAATCCGAGCAGTTGAAGACGATCTTGCGGAACGCCTGCCATTTCACCGGGAAGCTCACATAATCCACCACATAACCTCTGCGAAGGCGGTCATAGGTATTGCTGAATGCACCACCAAGCAACAGCGCCAGACCCAGTCGCAGCAAATTGTTGCCTCGATGTCCCAGACTCACGATAAAGACAATGGTCAATATCAGTGTAAACACCAGTGAAACAACAGCCACCAGACGCCTTCTCTTCTGTCCGGCATTGAGCATCATGCCTTTGTTATGATGCTTGCGGATCAGAAATTTTCCCTTGCAGATTGCTCGTTCGTCCCGCTCGTCCAAATGCGACTCTATATAATTTTTTAAGAAAAAATCTCCCCAGAAAATTCCTGCCAGTATCACAAGGCATACCACTGTCATATATTCCGCTCCTTATTCACGCCGTCCGTATTTCCCCTTGCAATCCGCTTATTCGCGCTCTGCTTTCCGATTCTTTATCTTCAAAAACGCCAGAAGTGCCCCATACAATACTCCGGCCACAGGCCATACGACCCAGGTAATGTCCCAACGCATTGTCGGCAGGCTGATGGCCAGATAAAGCGCTGTCCAGACACACCAGTAAATTGCTGTCACATGCTCATACTTCCGGTTAACTGCCTTATTCTCCACAGTATAATCCCCCTCCTGAAGCAATTTCTGATAACCGCCCCAGATAATACCGGACCACACGAACAGCCATACAGCGATCGCCACTACAATAAGCAAAGCATCCGTAGCAAGGATTACCGCATAACCATTATTCCCGAAAAAAATAGATACTGCCAGCAACGGTACCACTCCCAGAATACACAATACAACACCCAGGGTTATGCAGATCCGGTAGGTTCCCGCAAATGTTTCTTTTGCTTTCTCCACGATTCCGGACACCCCATATTGCAATGTCAGCTTTTCTTTTTCCAGATATTCATATTTATTATACGGGATTCCGGTGAGAAGAAATACCGCTACCGCAACTACCACCATCAGTAACAGTACGATGAGACCGATTCCTCCTGCGACATTTTCTGTAACCGCTCCTCTTTTGGCACCTGCCATTCCCAACAACCACAACAATACAACAGGAGAGAGCACACATAAGGATACCGCCGGAGCAATCCGGGCAGCATATTTTTTCGTAGCTTCCAGAAACGTATTGGCTTCCTCCACCGTGATCACTTTGCCCTCTGTGATCTCCGGTGTCATTCCATCGGTGAATTCCGTCTCTTCCATTTCATCTTTTAATAGGTAATCCGTAGTAACTCCGAACAACTGGCTCATACTGACAATACGTTCCAGATCCGGGATTGAGGCTCCGCTCTCCCATTTGGATACAGACTGTCTGGAAATGTCCAGGCGTTCTGCCAGTTCCTCCTGGGACCACCCATATTTCTTACGCAACATTATTATTTTTTCTGACAGGATCATTTTCATTCTCTCCTTCTTTTATTAATGTTTTCTTGTGCACACATAGATCGTCGACATAGGAAAATCATAACAAAAGAGCCGGTTGACAACTACCAAGTGCCCTTGAAATTTTGTCAACCGGCAGTTGCGTTTCCGGATTTTTCTGAAATTTTCAGCAATATTACTGTACTTCACGGATCAGACAGTATTGCTTTAACGGGAAATTCTTCTCCATCACACCATATACCTTGAATCCAAATTTTTCATAAAATTCCACGTTTTTTGGATTATGAGTCTCCAGGGAGATCATCAGCTTGTGCTTCTGGGCATAGTCGATGGCTTCCTCCAGAAGCTCCGCTGCAATTCCGTGATGCTGCATGGTGGGATCCACTGCCAGATAAATGATGTGCAGCCGTTGGTTCTGATGCAGCTGATCCGTCCAGCTGGAATTCAGATAATCCTCACCCTTCATAAAATTCCGAAATGTCTTTAACGAAGGATCCTCCTTGATCAGATAGGAATCCGTCTGTAAAGCAGCCATGGCCTCTGTAAAATAGAACTGAAATACATTGTACGGCTCCGCTTCATCCGATACCACCAATACACTGTTCAGATCCGCGCTGTCTGCGAAGATCTCACAGGTCGCATAAAATTCATCCATGTCACATTTAAACAGCTCCGGCATCAGATTTTTACGGACTTCCGGATCCGGAATCAGCGTCTCGTACAACGGATCGTGTGCAAAGCACTGATTCAGCATTTTCTCCACTTTCGGAAGGTCTTCCTTCTGCACACGATATAACTTATCACTTTCCATAATTGTATTTACTGTTATCTCCTTATTATGATGATGTCAGTCCCCAGCTTTGTTGTCTGTGGATCGTTCCGTGCTCTGCTCTCGCCATCATTACAATTCGAATATCTCTGTCACAGATCTCTCCATTTGTTGCACGATATTCATCAGGCTGACCACAAGCTTGCTGCATGCATGCTCCAGGCTGGTAATTTCTTCCCGGTAGTCCATTTCCTTCATACCGGATCCTGTCAACATCTCCAGTTGTTTTTCTTTTTGGAGAAGCTGCTTGACCGTTCCATATAGATTTTCATGCTCCGGCAGCCTTCCGTAACCCCATTTCAGGCGATCCTTCGGCTGATGGAATACATAATCCGTAAAATGCCTATATACTTCTTCATCAAAATTAAAGGCATAGGCATTGTTGTCTACCTGATAAAGCTTACGAAGTGCGGAGGAAAGTCTCTGTTCCTTCAGATTTCTCACCGCTCCGCCCAGAAGTCTCAGATTTGCACTGCATATCTCATGAGGATACAACACATTTCCGTACCAGTCAATCCGCACAAAAGCGTCCTGCTCCTGTTGGAACCTTGCGAGCAGCTTCTGTTCCAGCGGTCTGATCTGCCGGAAAAGTTTCTCCGCCTCGTCGTATTTTCCATCTCTAAGCAACTGTTTGTAGTTACGGTTGTATTCCTCTACCGCTTCATATTCCTCCCGGCATCTTCTGAGTGCCCGGTCACTTAAAGTCTCCAGTTCCTCAATTTTTTCAAGCAAAACCCGTTTTTTCTCTCCCAGCTGCCCCGCCACATCGGCGCGGTAGCAGATTTCCCGACACTGTTCCAAGCCCTTGCGAATCCGCTGCACCACCGGTGAAAACTGCAACGGTACCACTGCCGTTTCATCGAGTGCCAGGATCAACAGGGCAAACAGCTCATGATGCAGACGATATACCTGTTCATCATAAAACTCATCGTTATCAAACTGAGAATGGTAGTGGGTCTCCATAAAGCTTCCGCCGGTGAAATCATTTACCATGGACGGTACACCTGCGATCGCCATGGAAAAATCATCCGACCAGGTCTCGATCGGAGATGTCACTGCTGTCTCTTCCGGATAGGCTATCGTCAGATTCGGCAGATCCGCCAGATATTCCTCCAGAAAGCTGACGTATTCATAGCAGCTGCGGATCCTCGCTCTGGTACCATGCGCCAACGCAGGGAGTTCAAAGTTCAGGTCTGCGATCACCTTGCCCACCCATTCGGGATGTGCGGTGAATATCTGCTCATAAGCTCCCGTAGACCAGTCGAAATTGGAATCCACCACGCCCCATTCCTCGGATGCCATGGCACAGATCACAATGGTATTGTTCGGTTGAAAACCACTGTCCCGCAACGCCTTTGCAATACCAAACATCAGGGCGACCGCTGTATTGTCATCCTGGAATCCGTCAAAATAGGAGTCATAGTGGGCAGACAAAAGCACCATGCGGTCAGGATGTTTTCCGGGAATCCTTCCCACAATATTATAAGTCGTGCAGTTTCTGGTCACCCTGGATTCCGCATCAAAGGTGACCGTTATTTCCTCCTGATCACGCAGCAGCTCCAGCAGGCCGGCCGCATCTTTTCTGGAAATGGAAAAAGCGGGAGCATCCTCCGGTCCGGCGATATCCTGTGCATTCAGAGCTTCATCGTCGATTTCGCCGTAGCCGCCGCTCTGCACTGCGATCAAGGCTGCTGCTCCCTTCAGATGTGCCTGGTATACCGGATAATTGATCCACCACTCATCTCTCTGGTTAATCTCCACCAGTACCAGTTTATCCCTGACATCTTTTCCCTGATAGTCCGTCTCCGTTCCTTTTCCCAGATACATCATGGAAAATTCCTTCGGGCCATCGGTGACAAAGGTTGTCTGATAGGCTCCCAGCTCTGCTGACACGGTCTCCCCGGCTGCATTCGTATAGCTTAACGCCGCCTTATGAAATTCCCAGCCGTCTACCGTCACGGCATCCTTTGTAACCTCAGACAGTCCGATTTTTTCCATTTCTGTCTTCAGCATCTCTCCGGTCTCAAATTCTGCCTTAGAACCCGCCGGGCGATACCCCAGTGTCGGATGTGACCGGTATTGTTCCATTCGCTTTGCCAGTTCATACGAATACGGTATATCCAGATTCTGTAACACCTTTTTCTGTAAAGTCACCCCGTTGTCATGCATATTCTGTCACTCCTGTTTCTATCCTGTCCGTTCTGTCACAGGAACCGTTACTTATTTTTTTACCATAGAATTCATATTTTCAGTAATTTTCTGCAGAATCTCTCTGTTTCTCTCTTCCGCTTCCAGTGTCTCACTGGCATGGGCAGACACTTCTTCCGTAGTCGCTGAGATTGTCTGAATGGAATCCACGATCTCCTGGTTGGCTGTTTTCAGAGCTTCTACTGTCTGAAGCATCTCACCCAGATTATCCACAATCGTATAGCTGCTGTCTTCAATTGCCGTGAAACTGTCCGCCGCACGCATCGTTCCTTCCCTTTGGCTGCCGATACCGTCTATCATCTGACGGATGACCGTCACCACTTCTCCAATCGCTCCGGATACATTTTGGATCAACTCCGCGATGTTACCGGTAGCATCCTTTGTCTGGGTGGCCATTCCCGAAATCTCCGTCGCCACTACGGAGAAACCGCGGCCGGCTTCACCGGCTCTGGCTGCTTCTATGCTGGCATTCAGCGCCAGAAGACTGGTCTGATTAGCTATTTTGCTGATGATTTCCACGATGGAATGCATCTCCTGCATATAATGATCCAGCGTTTCCAGCTTCTGTGCCGCCAGTTCACTGTTTCTTGCAGAATCCTCTGCCTGCTCCTTCAGACCTGTCATCTCTTCTTTTCCGGCATCCAGCATTTCTATCGTATGTTCCATATTGCTTCCGATCGTCTCTGCCACTTCACCCACAGTATTTACTTTTTCCTGAATAGCCTCCGTCTGGGCCGTCTGCTGCTGAATCGCCGCGGCAGACTCCCCGGAGCCTGCAGATACCTCCTCCATAGCTGTTTTTGTACTGTCAAAAGCAGTTTCCAGTTTATTCAATTCCGCTGTGATATCAGCTACTGAAGTCTCCATCCGGCTGCTCATTTCCATGACCTCACGTAAGGTTGCTTCCGTGCGGTCCTGCGCAGCTGTAATGCTCTCTATATTTTCATCGGTGTTCTTCTGGTTGGATATGGTAGCATAGATGGATGTAATGCACAGCAGAATCATTACCGAAATCTGTATAAATCCTGCGTCCCGCCCCAGATAGCCAAATCCACCCTGTGTGGCTCCCAGGAGCACCACCAGGACATTCTCTACCACCGTCCCCACATTAATAAGTGCAAATGCCTTGACATCATGATAAGGCATGACTGCAAACATCATGGGAATTACAAATGCATACACCATATTGCACTGTGCCGTAAAAAGCAGCACCGTATAAAACAGTGCAAATCCGATCAGTGACAGGTGTTTTATAGCTTTGGTCGCATGATCCCTCTTCCAACAAATTAATTCCGCAAGAACCGGTATGATTCCCAGAAACATCAGCACTGCCAATATCGGAGCCGACACTGTGTGATTAGCGAATCCGATCACGCTAATGAAAAGCATACATGCATTGATCACACCATGTGCTATCATGGCCACCCGGTTACTTCGTTCCAACTCTTTCATTTGCATTCTCCTTCTCTCCCGTCTGATATATTCATTCCTTACATCCCTTATATTGTAATTCATGATGGTATCTCCGTCAATAAACCACACGAAAATGCAGTCCGGTTTTCTATGAAAAACGGACTGCATTTTCTGTCATTTATATGTTATCTCCCTGCCGGACAGCTTCCAGCACCCTCTTTATACCTTGAAAACATCCAGTACCTTTTCCAGCTTATCCGCTAATGCCAACAGGTTCTCAGAAGAATTCATCAGTTCTGTCATGGTATCACTCATGCCATGAGCCGCCTGCATGGTACTGTCTGCGGATGCTGCATTCTGTTCGGAGATTGCCGACAATCCTTCCACTACATCACGGATCGCACTTCCGGACTGTCCTAAGACATCCATCTTCTCCCGGATACCGTCAATATGCTGCAGGGAATTCTCCACACCATCCGCTACTGCCGCAGTCTTCACACCGGTCTCCTCTAACTTGCTCTGCTGGTGATTCATGTTGGCTTCCACTTCACCCATGATCTCCACCATTCTGCCGGAAGACTCCATGATATTTTGGATGATCTGCTGGATCTCGGTTGCGGAGCGCTTAGACTGGTCAGCCAGCTTACTGATCTGCTCTGCTACCACTGCGAAGCCTCTTCCCGCTTCTCCGGCTCTGGCTGCTTCAATGCTGGCATTCAGTGACAGCAGATCTGTCTCGTCCGCAATATCCTGAATCATGGATACTGCCTTGGTGATATTCTGAATTGCTCCGTTCATATCCGTAATCTGTTCCGCTACCCGCAGGACAGATTCCTTGGTGCTCTCGTTGGAGCCGTTCAGTTCCTTCATGATCTCTTCGGAGGCTTTCTCTGCTTCTGCCATCCTGCCGGCATAATCCGTCAGAGATTTTACCTCCTCAGATATATATTCAATCTGCTCGCCGATACGCACTACATTTTCATTAGCATCCGTTGTCTCATTGGCCTGATTCCTTGCGCCGTCTGATATCTCGCCGACAGCATGGTATACATCATTCACAGATTCCTGGGTATCCTGTGCCATCTTGATCAGTTTGTTGGAAGATGCTGTCAGATCATCCGCGGAATCCTTGATCTCTGTCACGATCGAACGGAGAGTTTTTTGCAGTTTTACAGAAATACGATATACATCTCCAAGTTCATCCTTTTTACGGCACTGCTTTTCATCCGGTTCTGCATCCAGTTCTCCGTTCACGATCCTGCCTAGGAAATGCTTCGTCTTCTTCATGGTCTTCACCATGCTACGGGATAATACGCTTACCAGCGTTGCCGCCACAAGAACACATGCCACAGCAATCAGAATAATATCCTTCACCTGCATCGAGATTGTATCCTTGACATTCTGCATCGGCGTCGCCACTTCGATGGCACCGATCACAGAGCCATCAGAATTGATCAATGGCTGATAATATACATAATAATCTACTTCGGAAATGTTACAGTCCGTCAGGAACAAAGCCTCCCCAGTCTGAATCTGTGCATAGACATCGTCTTCCAGCGCCGTACCGTTAATACGTCCTCCTTCCGGCTTGGTCAATGTCGTGATCAGACGCATATTTCCATACAGAAAAGACACCTGGAAGCCTGTCTTCTCCTGCAATCCATCGATCAACTGTGTCTCCCCGGAAATGGATGTGCCGCCCTTGCGCACCTTGCCTCCCTTATCTCTGGTGTAATCGCCTTCATACAGATTCGTGTAGGTTTCATCCACACTGACACCAACGATCTGCAGAGACTGCTCAATCTGTTTCTCAATTCCGGTCTCTAATGCTTTGGCCCCCACCGTAGCCACCAGTGCACATACAATGATCATCGGCAGAAGGCTCAACGCCAGTATCTTTTTCGAAATTGTGAAAAATGGCTTTTTGTTCCCTTTTACTTTCGTTTTCCTATTCTCTGTCTTCTTCATACTTACCACATCTGCCTTTCTGTAAAAGACTTTATCACATTCGGTCCATCTCGAAAACGTTTAAGTATTTTCTCGGTAAATTCATTGTAGCATTTTCCATATAGTAATACAATTCGACAAAATTACAAGTATTTTATTGTTAAATTTGGTCATTTTTCCTTAACGTTAAGTGAAAATATCTCTTTTGTTTACGAAACAGTTAAGTTTTCTGCTTCCAGACCGGCATACGCAGTATCTTTATCAATAGCGGAATGATCATGATAAACCACACAATCGGCTCCGCAATGATAACCCCCGTGTATCCAAGATGTGGAACCAGTGTAAATGCGATTACAATTTTTCCAAGCATCTCAAGTGTACTTGATACGATCGGTGTAATATGGTCATCCAGTCCCTGCATGGCATTTCGCACAATGCAGATTACTGCTGTTACATAATAAAACAATGTATCAAATTTCAGATATCTGGTCGCATTTAAGATCACATTTTCATTATGTGTACCTGTTACCAGATAGACCAGTTTATCTCCAATCGTGTAGCTTGCCACGATCACAAGTGTACACCAGATACAAGTATAGAAAATCGCAAGCCAGATCCCTTTTTTGATCCGGTCGATCTTTCCTGCTCCAAGGTTCTGTCCACAGTAGGTCGCCATCGTATTTCCAAATACTGTAAACATGATCATGAACATTTCAGTCAGCTTCCGGGCCGCTGTCTGTGCTACGATATAATCATTTCCAAGTTTATTGATCGCTGTCTGAAGCGTCAGGGAACCGATATTGATCAGAGAACTCATGAATCCCATGGACATTCCCGCACCCAACATATTTTTCACCATAACCGGATTCGGATCTTTGAAATCTTCCCGGCTAAGTCTTAACAGTTCATATCTCTTTACCATATAAATCCAGCACACAACAAACGCGATTGCCTGTGCCAGTACCGTTGCGATCGCAGCTCCCCGCACTCCGCTTTTCAGCACTACGACAAAAAGCAGATCCCCAACAATATTCAGTGCAACTGAGATTGCCAGGATCACAAGTGGCGTCACGGTATCTCCGAGTGACCGGAGTGCAGCCGCGCAGGCATCATAGAGAAATGTCGCCACAAGCCCTGCAATGATCACGAAAATATAGCTTTTTGCCATTGCCATCAGATCTGACGGAACATTCAGTATATTTAAGATCGGCTGTAAAAATAACAATCCGAACACCGTAAAAAATATTGCAATTCCTGTACCCATGGTCAGCGACATTGCGAATGATTTCTTCACATTTTTATAATCCTTTGCACCGAATTTCTGTGCAATAATAATCGCGAATCCCCCCGAAAGTCCCTGCAAGAATCCAATGATCAGATTACTTAAGGTTGTGGTCGCGCCGACAGCCGCCAGCGCATCCTCTCCCAGGAAAGTTCCGACAATTCTGGTATCCACAAGACTGTATGTAAGCTGCAGAAGATTTGCGAAAAAGATCGGCAGCGCAAAAGCCAGTATCAGTGTGGATGGTTTTCCTTTTGTTAGATCTTTCATATTTTAAATTTCATCCTGTCTAATTTTTCTTGTCCATCAATCCGAACTGTATCGTAACGCAGGTCGCAATGATCAGTCCAAACATATAGAACGAATATTTCAGTACATTAAGCGGTGATACATCAGCAAGTGCCGTAATCATCAGCATACCACCATCATGTGGCATCAGTGCAATAAATGCGCAGGCAAAGATATCCACCAGACTGGCAAGTCTCTTCGGTGCGATCTTATATTTTTCCCCGATTTCTTTTGCGATCGGACAGGTAACAATGATTGCGATCGTATTATTTACCATAGCTGCGGAAAGGATACCTGACATCAGTCCGATTCCATATTCCGCACCACGTCTGCTCTTGATCTTGCTGCTGATTGCGCCCACCAGCCATTCAACACCGCCATATTCACGTACAAGACCGATAATACCAGATACTAAAATCGCAACGATACTGATGCTGAACATATCGCTCATGCCACTTCCAATTGCCTGGATCCATTCAAAAAATCCACAGCTTCCAACACAAAGTCCAATGATACCGGATGCAAGTATTCCTACAAAAAGGACTACTGCAACATTAACTCCCATAAGTGCCGCAATTAGAACAATAAAATAAGGAAGGACTTCGATGATACTATAGCTTCCTGCTTCGATTGCTCCGCTTCCGACTCCGCCAAAAATCGAGTACAGGATCATTGCCACAATTGCCGCTGGAAGAGCAATGAAAAAGTTCATTTTAAATTTGTCTTTCATCTCAGAACCACATCCTTCTGCTGCAGAAATGGTTGTATCTGAAATCATGGAAAGGTTATCTCCAAAATAAGATCCCCCGATCACTGCCGCACCGACTACCGCAACATTTAAATGCGCTCCCTGTGCCACATTGATCGCAATCGGAGCCATCGCTGCAATCGTTCCCATGGATGTTCCGATCGATGTAGAAATAAAGCAGCACATCAAAAATACACCCGGAACCAAAAGTTTCACCGGAATAAAATGCAGACAGAGATTCACAACCGAATCTTTTCCGCCCATTGCCGCTGCTGCTCCCTGGAATCCACCAGCCATCAGGTAGATCAGAACGATCATCATAACTCCTGAATTTCCCATGCTCGTTGTCATAATATTCAGCTTATCCTGTACACCAATGCCACGGTTAAGGAGAAGTGCTGCCGCACACCCTGCAAGAAGCGCGACGTGACGCGGGAACTTTCCGAACGGTTCGTCTGCTCCAAGCAGGGTAAATGTAATCCCGCACCCTACATAACATACCAGAAATACGATCAGTGGAAGAAATGCCACTGCCCCCATATTTTTCTTTTGTTTGTCCATCTTTTTTCCCTCTCAATCCTCTTTTTATATTATTTTGCTGCCAGATGCTTATCCAGTGCATCTTTAAGCTGTGTCAGTGCCTGTTCCAGAGTCACACGCGGGCAGGCAACATTGAATCTCTCGAACTGAGCGGTCTCCGGTCCGAAGATGATTCCGGAATCCAGCCACAATTTTGCCTCCTCCAGCATCAGGTGCTCCAGCTCTTCATTGCTAAGTCCATATCCGGAAAAATCAACCCATACCAGATAGGTTCCTTCCGGCTCAACCATCGTTGCCTTTGGGAAGTTCTCTTTCACGAACTTGCTCATATATTTTACATTTTCATAAATATACTGCACCAGTTCATCTACCCACTCAGCACCTTTGGTGTAACATACCTTGACTGCAAGCTGTCCCATCAGACTTCCCTGGCTGTAAGCTGCCTGTGTATTCGCCCACTGGTATTTTTTCCGTAATTCTTCAGGATTCTGTTATCATTTCTTTCCTATTCCGTATACGACTGCTCCGCCTGGATCACCGCATAATAGTTCTCCCAGGTCTCCTGAACGATCTTCTCGATCTCCTCCTTCACCTGGGCATGGGTCCTGTGGAAGCCATAGGGAACCACTGCATCAAAGACCAGATTCGTATGAGTCGGCCCCTGTACCATCCGCAGATCATGGATGGTCACGCCCTCCAGCCGCTCCGCGATCTTCAAAGCCAGA
>ENA-ORTF01004097-ORTF01004097.1-human-gut-metagenome-genome-assembly--contig:-NODE-4097-length-11545-cov-2.811053_pt1 | contig 11545 bp, 8 predicted proteins | sample MGYA00241908_ERZ509180 | MGnify/ENA primary metagenome ERZ509180 (study PRJEB26280, sample SAMEA2338814) | human gut metagenome | biome: human gut; feature: human-associated habitat; material: faeces... | reverse complement strand
AGATGAGAATATATGAGATGGGAGAGATACTGTCAGAAATAGCAGGGACAAAATTAATATATGAAAATGCATCAGAACAGGAGAAAAGTGGATATTCCAAATCGGATTGTCAGATTTTAAATGGAGAAAAAATAAAAAAAATTGGCTGGAGGGCATTTACGGATCCGGTTTCAGGGATGAGAATAACAGTCGATGATTTAAGAGATATAAATAAGGCGGAAAGTATTGATGAATAAAATATCAGACAGAATAAAATACTGGTTACAGATTTTTTTGATACCGGTATATTGGATTTCTTTTTTGACACCGAGAAGCAGAAAAATATGGGTACTCGGCTCGACATTTGGGAGGAGGTATGCGGACAATGCACGATACTTTTATTTGTATCTTGACGAATTTGAAAAAAAATCAATTCGTCCAATTTGGATAAGCAGAAAAAAAGAAATAGTGCGATTTTTAAAAGAAAATGGGAAAGAGGCATATTATGTTCGTTCAATAAAAGGAGTTTATTATTGTCTAAGAGCAAAAGTCTATATTTTTGACAACTATTCTAAAGATATATGTTTTTGGCTTTCAGGGGGTGCAAGAAAAGTAAATCTGTGGCATGGAGCAGGAAATAAAGCAACAAATTTTGATAACAGATTTGATTATTTAAGACACCCAAGAAACTTTATGGAATATATTTCGACAGCAATCACGCGTATGAGCAATGAAAAGCCGTCACATTATATACTTGCAACATCTCCAACTTACAGAGATATATTTGCGTCAGCATTTCAGGTACCGAAGGAACATATTATAATAGAAGGATATCCGAGGAATGTGGCAATGTTGAATGAAAATATAGACAAACTTCTTACAGGAGCAGAAGAGAAAAATCTGCAAATAATAACCGGTCATAAAAATAAAGGTGAGAAAATTGTAGTATATATGCCTACATTTAGAAATACGGAAACAATGTTTTTTGATGTTGTAAACTTAGAGAAATTTAATATATTTCTTAGAGAAAAAAATATATTATTTATGACTAAAATGCATCCTAAATCAAAGGCAAAAAAAGAATTTCAAAGGGTGGAATTTACTAATATATACAATATTGATTCAGATGTTGATCCATATACTTTTCTTGCAGATGTAGATATGCTTGTAACAGATTATTCATCTGTTTTTTCAGATTTTTCGCTATTAAACCGTCCTACGATAATATTTCCTTTTGATTATAAGGAATATTCAAGTGGTACAAGGGATGAGTATGTACCGTTTAATGAATATATTAAAGTTACGAAAGTATATTCACAGGCTGAGCTGGAAAAATCAATGGAAAGACTTTTAGAAAATGACATCGATTATGAAGGAAGAAAATGGCTTTTGGAGAGAACTTTTTCATCCCAGGACGAAGAATCATCAAAGCGTCTTTGTGAAAAAATAAAAGAAATAATTTAAAAAATACAATATTGATGGAGGAGAAGAAATGAATGTCGCAATGATTATCGCAGGTGGAAGTGGACAGAGAATGCACCAGGATATTCCAAAACAATTTTTGAATGTAAATGACAAACCTGTTATCATTTATACATTGGAAGCATTTCAGAAACATCCAAGTATAGATGCTATATTGGTTGTTTGTATCGATGGTTGGGAAACTGTATTGCAAGCATATGCAAATCAGTTTAATATAGATAAATTGAAGTGGATTGTACCCGGTGGTTTAAATGGTCAGCGGTCGATATATAACGGTATAAAAGAATTGGAAAAGTATATAAAAAAAGAGGATACGGTTTTGATTCATGATGCTATAAGACCTATGGTGTCATCTGAGATTATATCAGATTGCATAAGAGTATGTAATATGCGTGGTTCTGCTATAGCAGTGATACCATGTGCTGAGGCAATGCTTTTAAAAGAAAGTGAGGATGCTGCTGTTTCGGAGATTGAACGTTCAAGTCTTGTGAGGACACAGACGCCGCAGGCGTTTAAATTGCAAAAATTGTTGTGGGCACATGAGGAGGCAGCTAAAAGAGGAATTACTAATTCGGTCGCTTCATGTACATTGATGGTGGAATTAGGGGAAAAGGTTTATTTCTCTGCCGGTTCTGAAAAAAATGTAAAGCTGACGACAGTAGATGACATAGAGATATTCAAAGCACTTTTAGCTACAAGGGAAGATGAATGGTTGAAATAGATATGAAAGAGGCTTACTATGAAGATAGAAATGGAAAATATAAATAGATATATGTTAGAGAATATAGACATGTTAATAGAAGAAAAGAAGCTTGAAGATAAAAGAATAGTATTATTTGGATTGAATACATCATCATATGCTGCAAGGGAGTATCTGGAGAAAAAAGGATTCAGAGTGTGTGCATACATAGATAATGATCGTAAAAAGGTAGATGAATTAAATGATATAATCAATGAAATATTACCGGTGCATATGCAGAGTATGGCATATGAATTTGCAAAAAAAGAATTTATAAGAGCTTATAATCCGGAAAATTTACTGAAAGAATTTTGTGATGACTATGTAATACTGATAGCATCAAAATATTACAGCCAGATGTGTGAACAGTTGGAAAACATGGGATATAAAGAAGGAAAACATATATATCAGATAGTTGACTTTTATAGTTTGGAGCAGCAGTTAAAAGATTTTAAAGTAGCCGATGATTATATACCATTGTCTCATGAAGAAGTCAGAAAATATCAGTTAGAGATATTGGACGAGGTAAAAAGAGTATGTGAACAAAATAATCTCAGATATTATCTGTGTGGCGGTACATTATTAGGAGCTATACGACACAAAGGTTATATACCTTGGGATGATGATATAGATGTTATAATGCCAGATTATTTGAAATTTATTGAGATAATTGACAAAGACAATGAGCATTATACTATATTGTCTCCTTATACAAATAAAGAACAATGTTTTACTTTTTTTGCGAGGATGATACACAATGATACATTTATGAAATGGTGGGAATACCCGTTTTTAATGACTAGCGGAGTGAGCATAGATATTTTTGCATTATCGGGTCTGCCTGATAGTGAAGATGAAATCCGTTTCTATTACAATAAAGTTAGAAGATTAAATACAAAATTTATCAGTTCGTATTTAAAATTGTCATATAATGATAACGACGAGATACAAGCAAGAGAGAAGATCAGAAGTGAGATACTTGAAATGTTAGAAAGATACCGTTTTGATGATGGCAAAAAGGCATTTTGTATAACAAAGTATAAAGAGAAGGATATACTTCCAACATCAATATATGATAAAACCATAAAAGTGAATTTTGAGGACAGAATTTATGATGCGGCGGGTGGATATGATATATATTTGAAGTCATTGTATGGAGATTATATGAAACTGCCACCGGTAAATCAGAGAACAGGCTGTCACAACTACAAAGCATATAAAATAAGAGAAAAATAATGAAAACAAAAAGCTCCTTTGGGGTTGAAATAATTCAAACCCAAAGGAGCTTTTAATCTGCACTTTTCAGTGTTTCTGAATTAAATATTAAGTTGAAAAGTATTTATTGAATATTTAATTTATTTCTTTGCCATATTCATCGATATATCAGTCAGACGGTGTGCTGTGACATTTTGAAAACTGTATTTAAGTCCGTCTTCCAGTACATATGAAGTTATTTCTTCGCTGTCTATTACTTCGCCTGTTACTTCATCTTTTGTTTCAGTAACGGTAGTTTTTACAGTATAAGGCATAGGCACGGTAACTATGGTAGTTTCACCGGCTGCCGCTGTGACGCTTTCAGCATAAATATCATAAGGTTTTGTTCCAGTCTTAAACAGCAGTTCAAAAGATACATCAATGTTGTCGATGGATTTGTTTTCAATAGTCACATCAACAGTAGGCTCATCGGTGAGGTTTCCGTATTCATCAAGATATTCATCAAGATGGTCAAGGTCGATGGAAATTCCGGTAATAGAATAGTCATAAGTTTCATAGTTTGCCTCTGATTTAGCCTCGCTGTATGAAAAAGTAGAATTATCTTCCTGTACACTTACATAAAACTGTGTTTTAGATAAATCTATCTGTGACAGTAGTTCGGAGTCTATTTTTACTGCCAGATGCTGCGTTTCATTAGGCATTATCGACAATAGTGCGGACTCATCGGTATAAATCTGTTCATTGTCACTGTTGTAGAATGTAGAGTTTACGGTGACCGTGCTGAGTGTTATGGCATTGTTGTTTGTAATGTTTAATTCAGCATGACCGAGATATTTAACTGTTGACGCATTGACAGAAACATTTTGGGCATATGTACGCAGTTCTTCTTCATAGTCTCTCTCAACAAATGTCGATGCACTTATGAGAGGATAAAGCTTAGCAGCAGTTACAAGGCAAATATTTTTGAGTGACGCATCCGTGTAATAAGGAAGCTGATATGTTGAAGTTGTACTTCCTGAAGCCTGTACAGATACGGAGTCTGCAATAGTATCAACAATCTTATCTTCAGCATTGTATAAATATACTAAATAAGATACCGTTGTAATATTGTCAGAACTGTTATTTACTGTGACAGGGATTGTAAGATGCTCCAAATCTGTATCACCTATACTTACATTTATAAGGTTTGAATCGACGGTCTTGTAGCTTCCCTGGGCTGATTCTTCATTAGTGACAGATAATGTGATATCTGTATCGGCAGCAGAAACATCGTATGGGTCATCAAGTTTTGAAGTGTCAACAGTTATGTATCGTGTCTCTTTTGGGGCTATATCAGACTGTACAGAGCTGTCAGTAAGGATATTATAATCGTCTTTTTCATCTGCAGATGCTTTTTTTACATCTGAACTGTAAAAAGTACTGCTTATATTGAGTGTGTTTATCCAATCTGTACTCGTATTTGTAAGTGTGATAAGTATATGACCATAAAATGCCTGTACCTTTGCAGTTACTTTGCCTGCCAATGCATCGAGTGCAGTATCATCTGTCGAATCGACAACAGGTGTGACCACCTGAGCTTTTGTCTGGATTATTGAAGGTGCCGTGGCAGCGGGTTTTTTGGTAGGTAAAACCGTTGCCGTAGGAACGGGTGCATTTGTTGTACCGGGTGTCTGCGAAGTGCCAGGCGTATCAGGCTTGTTCGTATCTGTTGAAGGCTGTGAAGATGCCGTACCCGGAGCGGCGGATGTACCCGGAGCAGCGGAAGTATCAGGTGTTGATGGAAATAACGGTTTTTTAGTCGTGATAGGAACGGGCGTGTTTACAACAGGTGTAGCTGACGCAGACGGTTTTTGGGTCACAGATGGTTTTTTAGTCGGTGTTGTGTCAGGTTTTACTGTGACTTTTGGCACGGATGTTGTATCTGCATCGTCAGTATCAGGGCTTGCAGTTGCCTTTGATGTAGGTGCAGGTGTCTTTTTTACGCTTGGTTTTTTGGTAGCTTTCACAGACTTTTTCTTCTTTACGGTAAGTTTGCATTTATATTTTTTCTTACCGTATTTTGCGTAGATATTACATTTACCGTTCTTTTTTGCGGTAATCTTACCTTTTTTATTAATAGTAGCAATTTTTTTGTTGGAACTGCTCCATTTTATCTTTGATTTCTTTTTGGCACTTACACCTGAGAGTTTTAAGGTGTAAGTTTTCTTAACATATAATGAAAGTGTCGATTTGTTAAGTTTTATCTTTTTGCGGGCGGCAAAAGCCGTACTTCCCGGAAAAGATAAAGATGAAATAATGACAGACAATGCTATCATCAAAGATAAAAGAGTGTTTTTCTTCTTCATATGCATATCCTCCGTTTGTTATTTATGCTTCTATTCTAATAGGAAAATAGAACAAAAGTCAACAATATAATGCCATATTAAGGGAATAATACGGCAAAAAAAAGACCGTTAAAAAAGTAGGGAGTATTTTTGAAAAAAAATAAAAAAAAGCTAAATGTTTTATTTTTTATGTCGAAATACATATTGTAAGATTATATGTCCCTTGTTCCAAGGACGATGCGTGGGGACCAAAAAACAACAAAAACAAGGAGGTTTTCGTTATGAAATTAGGAAAATTACTTTTAGGAGCAGGAGTCGTTACTTCTGCACTGGCTGTATCTGCCGGATTTGGAGTCCAGAGTGCTTCAGCAGAGGATGCTGATGCTACTGCCGCTACAGCCATTGATATCGCAAAAATCGCGATAAACTACGGCGAGCAGAATATTGTAGTAAAAGAAGCTGCTAGTGGCACAGCAGACACAAAATTATATGTAGGTATCGGTACTTACAGTGCCAAGACACCTACAGATGTCAAAGTTAAGAAATGGATTGAGTATGATAATGACACGACAAATGGTGTGACTATTGATACATCATCATTAGCAGTTACAAAGACACAGTATGTTGTTATAAAAGGTGACAAAAACACTAAAGAAGTTGCTATACAGTTAGCAGCTACACCAAGCAAACTTGCAGCATCTATCGACTATACTGACCCAGCAGCACCTGCACTTTCACTTAAAGATATTACTAAAGGAAAGAGTTCAGCTACACCAGTGAAAAATGTAGAGTTTTCAGTAGCAAATGGAAGTAAATATACTACATATACAGCTAAAACAGATAGTGCAGCGGGCACAGATCTTACTAAGTATCAGAAACTCGGTGCAACACTTAAAGTACGCCAGGCTGCTTCAACAGATATCGATGCGCTTGACAAAAATGATAGTACTGGAAATTGTAAAGAAGTTGATATCAAGTTAAATGGTGAGGTTGCAAAAGCATATGCAGCTACAGGTACATTTGCAAGCAAAGAGTTAAAAGTAAAAGTTGCTAAGCTTGCATCAGGTCCTAAGATTACAGTAAACTACACAAAGAACACTGTTTCTATACCAAAGACAGCACAGTACAGAACAGCAGTAAGTGAAGAGTTTGTGAACACACTCGTTGCAAATGCATCAAAGAATACAGTCCTTGTACCATTATCTGAATTTAAGCAGACAAAAGCATTTACACTTGATGTCCGCACGGCAGCAAAGCCAAATACTAAAGATGCTACAAAGTCTAAATCAGCATCAAACATCACAGAGGTAGTAGTTCCACAAATTGCTACATGCGAATCAAAAGTAGCAGGTGAAAGTGCTTCTACAGCGATTGATAAGGATAGCTTTGCATCAGCAGATCTTGAGAAAGTTACTGCAAATGAAAAGGTTACTTTAAAATACACAGGTGCAGGAAAAGCTACAGCTACATTGACAAATGCCGATACTGAAAATGCATATGATGTCTATGTAACAACAGACAGTAAAGTAGGATTTGTAGGTGATGCAAATGCATATGTAGCTCCTGCATCTACAGTATCAGGTGCAAAGAAGCTTGCAGCAGGAAGGACATTAAAGCTTACAAAACTCAAAGATGGAGACAAGATCTTTATCCGTGTAGCAGGTAATGCAAAGAAGAAGACATTTGCTTCTGAGTATGGTGCATTTGGTACAGTTTCACTTCCAAAGGCAACAGCAGCACCGACACCAACTACTACAAGTAAATAAAAATAGTGACACTGCTTCACTGAATAGTGGCAATTAAGACTAATTTACAGCAGAGTCAGATAAAGCTTTGAAAAAAGTTTTTATATGATAAGAGGATTGTTATAGAGTGGATATTATGAAATTTGATATTTGACTTTTGATGATCGTTACATATAACACTTCAGAATGTGGAGATTATATATCGAAACATTCTGAAGTGCTTTTTTTAGCATAATCATGTCGGGATTTAAGGTAAAAGTAAATATAATTTTGCGTTATCAGTCGTTTGATTATGGCGATGAATTATGTTAAAATTCATGGAGGAAATAAATATAATGGATAAAAAAAACAAAGGAATATATTTTATCATAATAGCACTTTTTTTGGCGATATGTGTAGTGTTTTTTATATTTCTCGGAAAAGAAGGGAAAAATACATCAAAAGATAATGCGGATGCGACATCAGATGGTATCGACTATTCTGCCATGAATGGGCAGTATGACGAAAGCCTTGGCGGAGTATTAAACGATGGTGTGGTTTATGAGATTACTGATGAGAAAAAAATGTTAATGTCAGCTAAAACTTATTATAATAATGACTTGGAAAAGTTTGAAATACCGGATGAGGTCACATATAAAGAGAAAAAATATAAAGTTACTGAAATCCAGAAAGCTGCATTTGAGTCAAATCAGTTTATGACTGAGATAAAAATAGGAAAAAATGTAACAAGGATAGGAAAAGAAGCTTTTTATTCATGCCCTTCATTGAAAACGGTCGATATGTCTAAAGGTGTAAAAAGCATCGGAGCAAGTGCGTTTGCCGAGTGTTCAAGTCTTGAAACGGTCAGGTTTGCAAAAAAACTTATAGATATAGGAAAAGAAGCTTTTTGTGACTGCACGGCATTAAAGAGCATTACAGTGCCGGCTGGTGTAAAAGTTATGGGCGAAAGTGTATTTTTCGGATGTGACGGTTTGAAAGAATGTAAATTGGAAAACGGCATTGAGGTAATTGGTGCAAGTATGTTTACAAACTGTACTTCGCTTGAAAAGATTGAATTGCCGGACTCAATACAGTCAATAGGAAAAGAAGCTTTTTGGTCTTGCACATCCATAAAGGAGATGACAGTGCCTAAGAGTGTAAAGACAGTTGGTGACAGTGCGTTTTATGACAGTGGAATAGAGACATTGAAGATATATTCAAAAGAAATCGCACCGACAGATAAGCTGCTGGATGGAGCAGATAATCTTGAGAAGCTGTATGTACCCGAACTTATGAGATCTCAGTATGAAGATTTTTATGATATAGTATCATTTGAGATATTGCAGTTAAAGAAGTAGCTTTGGCAGTTGTGGTTTCATTCTTGAAAGCAGTGCAATAAAAAGTATCATGATCCGGAAACTGTTTTGTGTAAATGATGCGGAAAGACATAAAAGGAGATGGTGAGTATGAAATTAGGAAAATTATTTTTAGGAGTCGTTATTACTGCTTTCGCATTATTTGTTTCAGCCGGCTTTGGCACAGGAAGTGCAAAAGCGGCTGAAACAGAGAAAGCGGAGGAGACATCTGTTTCGATAAAGGATGTTACCGTGTCAGGTACGACACAGGAAATTCTCATAAAAGAAACTGAGACTGCTGAAAAGGACAATAAATTGTATGTTAGTGTGTATAAGCATAAAGATAATATTGCTCTTGATGATGGCAAAGGAAATGTCTGCTATTTAAAAGAACAAAAGCGGGCTGAATATGATTATGATGCTAAAGGAGAGAAGCAGGTTGTTGTAGATATTTCAAGTTTGTCAGTAACAACAAATTGGTTTATTGCTGTAAAAGGTGATGTAAATAGTAAACCGCTTGTATTTCAATTAGGTGTTCGTGCAACAAGATTGGCGGCATCCATAGATTATACTGAGCCTGATGATCCTAAGCTTGTGCTTACCAATTTGACAAATGCTTCAAATAAGACTAATTTTACAAATATTGAATTTTCAACAGACAATGGCATATGGCATAGATATCATAAAAAAACAATTATTGATGTGCAAAATCCTGAAAATAATGTAGAAAAAACAGACTTAACGATATTTCAGAAATTTGGAGCAACACTTAAAGTTCGTGCGATTGCTTTTGATGGTTCAATAGCTACATTTGAAAGTCTTGATGTTACATTAGACAAGGTTAATCGTTTGAAATGTTATCCAATATCTGCCGGGTGTGCAACTAACGCAGTAAAAGTAAAAATTGCTAAACTTGCAACAGGTCCAAGAGTTTCGGTAAATTATGCTAAAAATACAATTTCAATACCTAAGACGGCAGAGTATAGAACCAAAGTTGGTGAGGAATTTGAAAACAAACTTGTTAAAGCTTCAACTAAGAAAACAGTTGTTGTGCCAATAGCTGCTTTCAAATTAAGTGACGCAGCTACAATAGATGTTCGTATAGCGGCAAAAGTAAATACTAAAGATGTTACAAAGTCAAAATCTGCATCACATATCACCGAGGTTGCGATTCCTAAAATTGAAGAATTATCTGTAAAACTTGCCGCCAATGGTGAGGAAGAAGCGGCAGATATTGATAAGGATAACTTTAAAACAGCAGACCTTGAAAAAATAACGGCAAATGGAAAAGTAACTTTCAAATACGGTACAAAATCAGGTATAGCGACATTGACAAGTGCGGATACTGATAGTGTATATGAAGTTTATGTAACCAGAGAATCAACAGTAGGTGTTGTCAGCGACAAAATTGTGACACCTGCTTCAACAGTAAAAGGCGTAAAGAAACTAACTGCGGCTAAAGCATTAAAACTTACAAAATTAAAAGACGGAGACAAAATCTTTATACGCAAAGCAGGTAATGCAAAGAACAAAGTATTTGCTTCTGAATTTGCTGCATTTGGTACTGTTAAATTTCCAACGGCAACAGCAACACCGATGCTAACAGCTTTAGCAAGTACCGGTGCTTAATATTAAATTACGATTATGTCTTAATATAATTTAATGAATAGTACTTTAAATCCCTCATTTGAAATGGGGGTTGCTAACTTAGGGAATTATAATAATTGAAAAACACTCCAGAATGTGGATATGTGATGTATTGAAGCATTTTGGGGTGTTTTTTATTTGGGGAGAGGGAAACCTATGCAAAAAACATATTGACGAACATTTGTTTATGTGATATGATAGAAATACAAAAAACAAACAAATGTTTGTGAAAGCGGGAGAAAACATTGCATTTTTATTATATGGTATGTATAATATAGGAAAGGAGACATTATGGGGAAAGAAAATGATATACAGTGGCATTTGGGATTTTGTGCAGCTATGGAACTGGAGCTTAGAGAGTACGCAGACAGACTGGAATTTCACAGGGAATATCCGCTAAGTAGAAAGCCATTGCTTATAGATTTGCTTGTAGTGGAAAAAACAGGCGACTTTGAAATAGCGAACGATATAGGTCAGATATTTCAGAAACATAACATAATGGAGTATAAGTCTGAAAACGATACATTAAATGAAGACACATATTTCAAAGTAATGGCATACGCATATTTGTACAAAAGCAGTGAAAAATATGTAGGTGATATAGACATAAACAGCATCACGATTACGCTTGTAAGAGAAAGAAAACCTGAAAAGCTTTTGAGATGGTTTAAAGAAAACAGCTACAAAGTATATGAAAAAACGAGTGGCATATACTACATAGAAAAAGACGGATTTATAAAAACACAGGTAGTAGTCACGGCAGAAGTCGGAGAAAAAGAACATATATTCCTAAAATGTTCTTCTGGACTGATGGCGATCTTGAAAGAGTGAAAAACTTTTTTAAAGAGTGGGCTTATGAGAATGATGAATTGGAGTGGACTGCGGTAAATCGTTTTCAGGAAATGATCAAACAACAACGGTTGGATGAAAAACACGCTAAAGAGACAAATCCTATCGACAAAGTAATGGAAACAGTTAAAGAAGTGCCGGAAAGCTTCAAGAAATGGACATCAGAAAAAGCAATGTCATTTAGTAGATATCTGGTTTATTCAGCAAATTCTAAAAAGACAGCAGTAGTGC
>ENA-ORTF01004094-ORTF01004094.1-human-gut-metagenome-genome-assembly--contig:-NODE-4094-length-11549-cov-2.946929_pt1 | contig 11549 bp, 8 predicted proteins | sample MGYA00241908_ERZ509180 | MGnify/ENA primary metagenome ERZ509180 (study PRJEB26280, sample SAMEA2338814) | human gut metagenome | biome: human gut; feature: human-associated habitat; material: faeces... | reverse complement strand
CGTGAGCACGGTGAGCGGTACCGAACGCGTCGTTTACATAGCAGTCAGCGTAAGAAGCCAATTTCTTGGTAAATTCTTTCTGGCTTTCTTTTACAGCTTTCTTTGCAGCCGCTTTTTCTTCGTCTGTAGCATCTTCAGCCAAACCTCTTGGCTTGCCTTCTTCTTCAGCATAGAAGCGAAGGTTTTCGAGCAACAGAACTTCTCCCGGTTGCAGAGCAGCAGCTTTTACTGCAGCTTCTTCGCCCATGCAGTCGTTAGCGAACTGAACTTCAACGCCCAGCAATTCAGACAGATGTTTGATGATATGTTTCAAAGAGAATTTGTCGGCAACGCCTTTCGGACGGCCCAAGTGAGAACCGATGATGATGCTACCGCCGTCAGCCAAAATCTTCTTCAAAGTAGGAAGAGCTGCACGCATACGAGTGTCATCTGTAATGTTGAAGTTTTCGTCCAGGGGTACATTGAAGTCCACGCGAACAAATGCCTTTTTACCGGCAAAATTGAATTTGTCAATTGTCTGCATAATACTCTATTTTTATTTAAAAGTGTTTTTAATATTCTCTTTTTTGATCGACCGCAAAGTTACTATTTATTTCGGTTCCTTGCTATTAAATCGTTATTTATTCTTGGCTTTTGGCTCCTCTTTTGTAACTTTATAGGTGTTACAGAAATATTTGCACATCATTTGCAAACCACAGGTGTCACATTTGGGAGTACGTGCCTGACAAACGTAACGGCCGTGCAGGATGAGCCAGTGATGGGCAATCGGTATGAGCTTTTCCGGAATATTCTTCACCAGTTCTTTTTCCACGCTGAACGGGGTGGTGCAACTGTCCGGCACCAGTCCGATACGGTGGCTGACACGGAACACGTGTGTATCTACCGCCATAGCTGCTTTTTTGAATACAACCGACTGGATCACATTGGCAGTCTTTCTTCCTACACCGGGCAACTTTATCAGATCTTCCAGATTATCCGGCACCTCGCTATTGAAGTCATTCACCAGCATCTTTGCCATACCGACCAGATGTTTGGCTTTGTTGTTGGGATAAGACACGCTTCGTATATATTCGAAAATCACTTCCGGCGTAGTGGCAGCCAATGCTTCCGGAGTCGGAAAATCTTTATACAAAGGAGGAGTGATGATATTCACCCGTTTGTCCGTACATTGTGCAGAAAGAATAACAGCGATCAGCAACTCATACGGATTGTTGTAATGCAGTTCGGTTTCGGCTACAGGTATGTTGTCCTGAAACCAGGCGATTACTTTCTCATAACGTTCTTTCTTTCTCATCGTAGTTTGTTTTTATGGTAATGAGGCGTCACTTTTAGTCTGAAATAGAGGGCGGAAACTACCGTCAGGCAGGCTCCGAAAAGATAGGCCTTATCAAATGTACTTATTTCTGCGATATATCCTCCCGTCAGCATACCGATACCGATTCCTACATCCCAGGAAGTGAGGTAGGTGGAAGTCGCTGTTCCCCGCTGACTGTTGGGGGCGAGGTTGACAAACAGCGTGTTAAATGCCGGAAACATAATTCCAAACCCGACACCCATTAATAATGCGATGCCAAAAAACAGCAGGGTACAGGCTGTATCATTCCATTGAATCAGATATACACAAGTTGAAAGCAGGAAGAAGCTGAAAACAACCAGGTATAATCCGGCAGCTATTACTTGCGTTATTTTTCCGCGATCCACCAGTTTTCCTGAAAAGATACGCGAAATGGCCATACCGACTGCCATAAAGGTGAAGAAGAACCCGGTTTGTGTGTTCAATCCTATTTGGCGGGCGTACATGGCAACATAGTTGGTCGTCATTCCGTAAGGGATGGAAAGCAGCAGCAGACTAAGTCCGGCAGGCAGTCCTTTCATCAGGATAAAGCGGTCGAGCGAGATCGGTTCCCGTTTCACAGGAGGCTTGTAGGGCGTTTTAACCAGACTTGCGCATAGAAAACCTAAAATACAGGAACCGAATGCATAGCAGAATATCGTAGCAAAAGAAACTCCCGCATCATGCAGAAACAGTCCGAACATCGGTCCGATGGACATGGCTGTGTTGTTGGTAAGTCCGTAATAACCTAAGCCTTCCCCTCGCCGGGAAGAGGGCATAATGTCTATTACTACCGTGTTTCCGCCTACTGTGACCATTCCGAAAGAGACGCCGTGAATGATTCGGAATATAATAAATAAGGTAAGGGAACCGGCAATTAAATATCCGCCGAACATCATCATAAAGATGAAGTAAGCAAACAGATAAAGAGGTTTTCGGGCAAACGTGTCGAGCAGATAACCGGAAAATGGACGGATACAGAGAGCTGCCACCGTGTAGCAGGAGAGGACAATGCCGATAGTGGAATTTCCAGCCTGGAAGAATTCGGATAAATAGAACGGCAAAACAGGAATCAGCAACCAGAAACCGAAGTATAGCAGGAAGTTGGCTGCCAAGATGAAACAATAACTGGGAGTAATGAGTCTATCCTTTGCCATAATGAATGTATTTGTTTCACCGCAGAGGACGCAGAGTCTCACGGAGTTTTTCTTTCTAATGACTTTCTATGAAGAACGAGCCGTAATTGATACGGCTGAAATAAGAACTCTGTGTCCTCTGCGTCCTCTGTGGTGAAATCTAAATTTAGTAAGCGCTTTCGAATTCCTTCAGGAAGCGTGTGTCATTTTCAGAGAACAGTCTGAGGTCGTTGACGCGATATTTTAAGTTAGTGATTCGTTCAATACCCATTCCTAAAGCATAACCGCTATATATCTTGCTGTCAATACCGTTCAGCTCCAGCACGTTCGGATCTACCATACCGCAACCTAAAATTTCCACCCAACCTGTGTGTTTGCAGAAAGGACAACCTTTTCCACCGCAGATGTTACAGCTTATATCCATTTCGGCACTGGGCTCTGTGAAAGGGAAGTAAGAAGGACGCAGGCGGATTTTGGTATCTTCACCGAACATTTCGCGGGCAAAAAGAAGCAATGCCTGTTTCAAATCCGTGAAAGACACGTTGCGGTCTACGTATAAAGCTTCCACTTGGTGGAAGAAGGCGTGTGCACGGTAGCTGATAGCTTCGTTACGATATACGCGTCCTGGACAAAGTACGCGGATAGGAGGTTGTGTAGACTCCATTACACGGCTCTGTACGCTGGATGTATGTGTACGCAAAACGACATTGTGAGACACTTCGGTATTGTTATCAATAAAGAAAGTGTCTTGCATATCGCGTGCCGGATGGTCTTCCGCAAAGTTCATGGAAGAGAATACATGCCAGTCGTCTTCGATTTCCGGTCCGTCTGCGATGTTGAAACCCATTCGGGCAAAAATATCGATGATTTCGTTCTTCACGATTGTGAGCGGATGGCGTGTACCAAGTTTCACAGGATAAGCCGAACGGGTCAAATCCAATCCGTCGCAACCGTTGTCTTGGTTTTCAAACTGCTCTTTCAGCGCATTGATTTTATCCTGCGCTTTCGTTTTCAGTTCATTCAGCCTCATGCCGACTTCCTTTTTCTGCTCAGCCGGTACGTTGCGAAAATCTGCCATTAAGTCGTTAATGGCTCCCTTCTTGCTAAGGTATTTGATGCGGAGAGCTTCGAGTTCTTCGGCATTGGAGGCGTGCAAGGCTTCCACCTCTTTCAGAAGTTGTTCAATCTTAGCTATCATATTTTTGATATATTGTTATTCAGTTTCTTGGTAAAAACCTTGCAAAGATATAATATTTATTTCAGTTAGTAAAATCTATATAGACGTTTTTATGGAGTTCCTTACTTTAGGTTCGGATTTAAAATCGCATCCTCGTAAGGATAGGGAGCGTACATTTTACTATCATCCCATGTACCCGTCACGGGCACCGCTTCATTTCTCTCGATACCCTCCGCTACTTTTATTAGCGGGTTCTCCTTGCGGTATTCAAAATGGTCTTTGTACCGGTACATCCTGAACATATCCCTGGCTCTGCTCGCAATGCCTCCCCAATAGTATCCGGCTATTTCCCAGCCGTGCTCATCGTAGGCGGCTTCTGCCAGTGCTTCGGGGGTCATGGTTTCCTTATAAAAATTAGTTTCTTGACCGTCAGCCCTGTTACGTACCTTATTTAATACTTCTATGGCTTTTGTATTGACTTCTCCCGAACGCCCTGTTGCTTCGGCATACCAGCAATATACCTGCGACAGCCGTATCAGTTGGAGCGTCTTTTCGCCTGCCGCATTCACCAGAGCGGGATTGGTGTAATCGAACTCCGTTCCACGTACAGCACCTTCCACCGTTTTCATGAAAACAGGTGCAACCACTTCGCGGGAAGGTGGATCGGTGTCATACCACCAGTCATGTAGCTCGCCATCGCTCAATATGATTTTAGGAAAGTAAGTGGCATCTTTGCGCGGTCCTTCCGGAAAAGCTTTCCAGAATTTGATTTCTCCATTGGTATCTCCCCATCCGCCTTGTGCCATATCCTGAAGGAAGTCGGTCAAGGGAGCGGCTTGATTTGTCTGGTCCCGGTTATAGTAGATACCCAGCAGTAACTCTTTATTCTTATTATTATATTCCCAAGAATATACCTGGCTGTATTCATCCAGCAGTGCATAATTATAAATGTGGTTCTCCACACCGTCGATTACTTCTTTTGCTTTGCCTGCCGCCAGTTTATAATATTCCGTTCCTTTGTTGAGCGGCCATCCTGCCATGCACATATACACGTATGCCATTGTCGCTTTCACTGCTCCTTCACTTACGGCGATATTTATTCCGTTTCTGGCATAAGGCTCTTTGGTGTAATTTGCAGGACAATCTGTTTCTGCAATCTTCAGGTCGGATAGAATCAATTTATAAACTTCTTCTTCTGTTTGCAAAGGAGCGTTGTAATTGATTTCCTCTTCCAGCATGATAGGTACTTTTCCCCACGTTGTCACCAGATAGAAATACGAATAGGCTCTCCAATAATGTGCCTGTCCGATAGCAGCCTTAATTTCTTCCTCTGATACGTCAGGGGTGCGTCCAGCATTGTTGATAATGAAGTTGGCGGCCTTGATTACTTTGAAACGCTGTTCCCACATACTGGACAACCATGAATTATTATCTTTCACATCAAACTGGTCATGTTCCCTAAGCGGCTGTTTGTTGCTGGAAGGGTGGGTGGAAATATCATCACCGGCTAGGAAGTTAGTACCGCAAAGATTATTGCTTGCCTGTGAACTTGCTATCACGGAGTATAGTGCGGTCAGTGAAGCATCAAGATCTTCTTTGTTGCTGAAGAATTCTTCTGAGGGCAACTGTCCTTTAGGGTCTTCGGTCAGGAAGTCGTTACACGAAACCAAGCATAGACCCGCCCAAACGAATGGCAATGTCTTTTTGATATACTTATATGTTGTTTTCATCTTGTTCTTTATTTATAGGTCAATGGTTAAAATCTGATTTTGGCGCCAAAAGTTATTGTTCGTGGGATGGGGTACGCACCATAATCCAGACCGTCATAGCTGGTATAAACCTCCGGATCCATTCCTTTGTAACGGGTGATTGTAAAAAGGTCTTGCGCGCTTACGGATAATTGTATACTTGCAAATTTGGCAACCCGTCTCGGAATGCGATACGAAATGCTGACGTTTTTCAATTTGACGAAAGAAGCGTCTTCCAGCCAGAAGTCCGAGTTGGCGTAATTCTTACTTTCGGTATTGGTGAGGCTCGGATAAGCTGCTTCCGCTTTGTTGCTTACGTGATCCCAACCTTTGAAATACGCATCCCGCAGCGTGACGAAACGTGAATTCCCGGTCATTGAGGCGGCCGTGTAGCGGCTTATATTCAGGCGGTTGTATCCGGTGGCGGCATTGAAGAAGATGTTTACAGTCCAGTTTTTCCAACTGATTGTGTTGTTCCACCCCATTGTCCATTTCGGGCTTGCCTGTCCTTTTACTACCAAGTCGTCGGAAGTAGGGCTGGTAGTCAGACTACCGTCTGCTTTCTGATAAAGGTTGGCGCCTTTGTCGTCGAATCCTTTCCATTGATATACATAGAAAGATCCCATCGGATAACCGGGCTTCATAATTTGCATCGCACCGCCCAAATCGCTGTAGTTGGCTGTCAGTACGAAGTCACTGCCGGCAAGGTCGGTTACTTCATTTTTCACATAAGCGGCATTGAAACCGGTCTCCCAAGTCACCGTTCCTTTCACCGGGAAGGTGTTGACCGAGAATTCAACTCCCGTGTTCTTCAGTTCACCCTGATTCACCCAATACGTACCTCCACCGTTGTATTTGGGTACTTGTTTTTGGAAGAGCAGGTCTTTGGTTATTTTCTTGAACCAATCGAATGTAATGTTGAACCCGCCCAAGCTTAAATCTACTCCCAAATCATATTGGTAGGTTTTTTCCCAAGTGATATCGGGAGTAGGGAACTGGTTACCCCAATACCCTGTGTAAGCATTGGAAGTACCCCAGCCGTAAGTTGCGCCCGATAACATTCCCAGCGTACTGTATGCGGCAATGTCCTGATTACCGGTGACACCGAAACTACCTCTTAATTTCAATTGTTCCAATATATGTTGGTTGCTCATGAACTTCTCCTTTGCTATATCCCAAGCTACTGCTGCGGATGGAAAATATCCCCATTTATTGTTTCCTTGAAATTTGGAAGAGCCGTCCGCTCTTAATGCGGCAGTGATGAAATACCGTTTCTTGTAGTCATAGTTGGCACGTATGATTCCTGAAGCAAGAGACGCTTCTGTGTACGAGTTACTTGCATTTCTTATGGCGGCATTGGCGATATTCCAATATCCTACGCTCTCATTGTTCAGATTCGAACCGGTACCTTGCAAGCCCGTATCCCACGAGCGGCTGATTTCCCATACGGCCATTGCCGTAACGTTGTGGTCACCGAATTGTCTTTGCCAGGTCAGGTTATTGGTATTCTGCCAATAGTTATGCATATTGCTGGTGTTGTTCATGCTGTTGATTGCACCGGGAGCTTCCAATTTCGATTTGAAAGAATAGGAAGGGCTGTGGTCGTAGTCGTATCCACCTTGTACGGAGAACGTAAGCCCTTTCATTATCTTGAATAATAAGGTCAGGTTAGCATTGAGGTTATAACTGTAACTGTCACTGTAGTTAACCATCAGCTCACCGTATGGATTCGAGCCGTTGGCGATGTTATACGGGTCTCTGTTGTATATGCCGGTTTCCGGATCTTTCATTTCCATCGTAGGGGAGAAGTTGGTGATATGAAACCAGTTGGCACCGTCGTTATGCTTATGCAGACTGCTGGCGTTCATCTTGGCGGAGATAGTCAGCCAGGGTTTTACATCAGCATCGATGTTTGCCCGGATACCATAACGTTTGTAATCCGTCCTGATAGTGACGGCTTCCTGATCCAGCATATTTCCGGAAATAAGATATTTCACTTTGGCGTTTCCACCGGAGATGCTTAATCTGTAATCCTGCGTGATACCGGTGTGAGTGATGAGGTCAGCCCAATTGATTCCTTTTGTCCCGTTTTTGTAGGCTTCGAGGTCTTCTGCTGAAATCGTAGATGAACCGCGTATATCATTCAGTGCCGTTGCATATTCATATGCGTTCAGTAAATCATATTGTTTTCTCACTGTGGAAAGACCTACGGAAGCATCGAACGTAATACTGGCTTTTCCTTCGCTACCGCCTTTGGTGGTGATCAAAATAACTCCGTTTGAACCTCGCGAACCGTAAATAGCGGTGGATGAAGCGTCTTTCAGAACTTCCATCGATTGGATATCCGACGGATTGATACCGTCCAGCCCGCTGGAAGAGATGATTCCGTCTATCACGTACAACGGGTCACTACTTTTATTGATAGAGGTAGTACCGCGTACACGTACTTTCATGCCTGCTCCGGGCACACCGCTTGTCGCAGTAACTTCCACACCGGGTGTCCGGCCTTGAAGGATGTTTTCCACCCGTTTTACCGGCTGGTTCTTGAATTGCCTGGTCGACACACCGGAAACGGAGCCCGTCAAATCGCTTTTCTTGACTGTTCCGTATCCTACCACCACTACCTCTTCTAGTAGCTGATTGTCTTCTTTCAGTATGACATGAAGGGCTGTTCTTTTTCTTATTTTTATTTCCTGCGGATGATATCCGATATAAGAAATAACGAGGGTGGATCCTTGGGGAACACTCAGTGTAAATTTGCCGTCCATATCACTCGTTGTCCCTGTCGTTTCTTCTCCTTTTATTAATACAGAGGCACCGATGATGGTTTCTCCTTGTTCGTCATAAATAATTCCTTTTATGGTTCTGTTCCCGCCTTCATCGGTTTCGTCTTCTTGCACTTCCGTCACCGGCTCTCCCTCTGTCGGGGCTTCCATCGGCATGCTTGCTGCTTGTGAAAACAGATGTGATGGTAAAAGGAACACAAAAAGAATGCTTAACATCCATTTGCTTTTTCTTGTCACTTTCATGTTTATTTAAGTTTAGATTTTCTTATAGGGATTGAATTCTGTTAATAGTTAGCAAGTAGCGTGCCAGACCATTCTATATACTGTCCAGATAAAACGTAAATAATTGATTTTTATTGTTATAGTATTTAAGAAATAAAGTGTGTTTTTTAGAAGTGTGGAATTGCAGACTGTGGAATTGTGTAAAAATTCCACAGTGTGATGGAGTATATTCCCCATTGTTTTATCGGTACGCATTGAAATAATTCCTATCTTTGCACCGTTATGTACCGAAAATCCGGCAACTTATGAAAAAGATTGTTTTCACTCTTCTAATTTTGGCTTTTTCTTTTCGCCTTGCGGCCCAGACAGACTATTTGGAGCCGGTGCGATCTCTCTCTACTTATAAAGGCGAGTTGGGTGAATATTATCGTAGTGTATTCTCTTTGTTAAATACAGGTTTTCAGAAACAGCCTTATGCGCGTTTTACAGCTATTCCTTCCTTTTCGCCCGAATATGCCATGTCGGTAGAAAAGAAGAACGGACGTTATTTTCTGATATCGAACACGCTGTCACGAACTTATTGGCAGGCGGAGAAAGGAACGGTGAAAGTGGAGACGAAATCAGTTGCCGTCAGTCCGTCGCTTTATCGGTCTTTGGGAGCTATCTTTCATATAGCCACTGAGCAGATACAGGATTTGGATGGTTCCAGTGCCGGTTTGGATGGGGTTGTCTATGAGAAAGGGAAAGAGCGGATGGGAAGGAAGTGGTCTCCGGAAAAAGGAACTTTGATGGAGCGTCTTGTGTTGGTTTGCCAGTCGGCTTATATGTTGTCCAAAGGTGGAAATATATCGGAGCAGACTTTGGCAGAAGAAGCCGCTTCTCTGTTGAAGGCCCTGCAACAACGCAGCAAGGAAGCTTCCGATGCATATAAACAACCGATATATGTTGGAATTTATCAGGTAGGTCCCCGCTCGAGAGCACTTTCTGGAAAACGGATAGAAGAGTTAGCTCATTTTCCGGATATGACTCCTGAAGAATATATTGCCGGACAGATGGTGTATCCGGTCGATTTATTGGAGAAAAATATTCCCGGATTTGCTTTGTGCGAGTTTACTATTGATAAAGAAGGAGTTATACTTCGTCCACATATAGTACGGTCTACGCATCCGGAGTTTGCGGAAGAAGCTCTCCGCATTGTAAAAGGAATGCCGAAGTGGGCTCCTGCTCTTGTAGAAGGTAAACCGACAGATAGTAATTATACTCTTTATATTCCTTTTCGACCGCAGAATTATCGGGCGAAATAACCTTCCTTCCCTAGTATAAAAACATAAAATCCTCTATCACCTATCACCTGTTGCTCTGAATTCCTTTATTCATCGTGCTTTCAATAAGGTGATAGGTTGTGTGTAATCTATCACCGCACCTGTCACCTATCACCGCTTTCTCTGAAAACAGTAATCGGTAGAATGTCTTTCTTACTATTTATTATTTTGTTTCATAGCTATTTGAAACATTTTGTTTAACGGTGGAAAACATTATGTTTCACGCTGCTAAACACTTTGTTTCGCACTGTCGAACACTTTGTCTCAAGCCGTTGAAACACGACTCTACTCCGTATGCTTGGGATGAATTATATGGTTGGTTTAGGTGAATCGTATGGTTAGTTTAGGTGAATTGTATGGTTAGTTTAGGTGAATTGTATGGTTAGTTTAAGTGAAACGTATAGTCGATTTAGGCAAATCGTATGATCGTATTGGGTGACAGATGTTTTGGCAAGATAGTTACTCATGTATAATCAGATTCAAAAAATCATTAAAACAAAGAACTTTTCTTGTTCTTGATTGTCTTATGACCATAAATATATAAAATGAGAACTTATGGATGATATGATTAACAGACACGATTCGATTGCCGAAGAGAATATCGAACCGAATGGCCGTCCGGCTAAAAATCAGTTTGAAGAATGGAGCAGTGAAGTAACTGACCGTGCAGATAATGTTTTCAAAGATGATACGAAAGACGGTCCTATCAAGAACCGCAAGAAACGTATAAAAGAAATGGATGAAGTAATCAAAAAGGACCTTGAATAAAGGTCCTTTTTTGTTTTCTGCGATACGGAAAGAAAGTACAGAAAGATGCATACGGATGAATAAAAATAAGAAATTATACTATCATCCAGTAAATCAATATAGGTATTAAAATTCCTATTATCGTTAGAATTCCGCCGATGCCCCACAATCCCTTTTTCCCGGGAACGATCAGTAACCCGGTGATGAGCAAAATAAACATGAGTAAGAGGAATGCATCGGAGGTTATTGTCCATAAAGAACCCGGATTGCGATGTAACTTATTCAATGCGGTTAGGAAAGCGGGACGATGCATTTCTTTGATAAATGCCTGCTGGCTGGTTGCATCCAACTTGATTGCCAATTGCTCTTTGCCAAAGATGGTCAGTTTGTTTTTACTGAGGCTGAAACGGTTATACAGGTCGGGATTGCATGAGAGATCGGAGATAATCTTTCGTGCATCGGCTTCTGTAAAATCATCTTTATTGGCAGGGAGCTGGAATATATAGTCTACTGTGCGCTCCTTTTTCTGATTCATGAATGTAAATTCTTTCCGGTGGTTGAGCAGGAAGCCGGAAAGGAGATAGACAAACAGGATGCCTGCACAAATGAAAGATACATAACGGTGCGTTAAACGTAAGTATTTGAGCGTTTTGGGAGATAACATTTTTATATAGAATTTACTAAGTTAGTGAATGTCCAATTCGTCTAATATGTATTGGGAACGTGAATATTGCTCCAAAGTCCATAACACATAGCGGATATCTACTGCGATGTTACGGCTTTTCTCATTTCCTGCAGTTTCGTAGTCGGAACTAAGTCCCTGCCAGATACGGTCGAAGTTGATACCCACCACTTCTCCTTTGGCATTCAATACCGGACTGCCCGAACTACCAGAAGTGGTATGTGCATCTGTCAGGAAACAACAGGTGGGTGTCACTTTCTGGCTAAAGTAGTTACTGGGTTGGCGGTGTTCGATGAGTTTGACGAAACGTGCCGGCAGATTGAAGTCCTTGTTTCCGGCATAAAGGCGATGACGGCTGAGCATTCCGTCAACAGTTGTAAATGGAGTATAGATGAC
>ENA-ORTF01004089-ORTF01004089.1-human-gut-metagenome-genome-assembly--contig:-NODE-4089-length-11571-cov-1.864189_pt1 | contig 11571 bp, 5 predicted proteins | sample MGYA00241908_ERZ509180 | MGnify/ENA primary metagenome ERZ509180 (study PRJEB26280, sample SAMEA2338814) | human gut metagenome | biome: human gut; feature: human-associated habitat; material: faeces... | reverse complement strand
GGATCTTCTCGATCATTGTTGTATCATTATTCTGGATCATACGGATCTGCGGTGCAGTCTGCATGGAAATCGTTCTGGTAAGTTCCAGATCATGAAGCTTCTTTTCAAATCTGCCGCATTTATTCTCCAGATCACTGGCAGCCTGTGCATCCTCCGGAAGACCGCTTGTGGCCGCTTTCTGCTGAAGCTCACGAAACTCCGGGCTATCCGGGCTGACGAACGGGCAAATCCAGAACATGATCTTAAATCCCTGCTCGTGCAGACGATCGATCATTCCTTTCGGATCAGGAAAGCGTTCAGGTTTAAAGTCGAAATTGCCATAATATTTCTGCCAGTTATCATCCACCATGAACACACCGACCGGAAAATCATTCTCCAATACATGATCCGCATATTTCAGGATATCCTCCTGATTCTGGTTATACATCAGTTCGATCCAGGTATTATACTGCGGCATGGAAAAGAACAACGGGTCCGGCAAATCACCGGAAGGCGGGAAATGTTTGGCTGAAGCAGCCATATAGGCATCTTTTAACGTACGGCCCGCCAATACCGGTTCCATCTTCTCATAATCGGAATACAAACGCAACTCTCCATTCTCGACCTGAAAAGAAAACGGCTTGTCACTCCAGATATACCGTCCCTCCGAAGAAAGCAGAAGCGGCACGTTCTGATTGTTCAGATTCTCAGCAGAAAGGTCGAACAAACGCAGGTCACCTTCAAAAGGCATCCTCGCTCCCAGACCGACTGCACCGCCCCACCATTTCTCTCCTTCAAGAGACGTTATTTTCGATTCGTACTTACTCGCGGCAAAGCAGGGCAATACCAAGAGAACCAAGAAAAGAAGAGAGATTGTTCTATGTGTCATGATATATTCAATATTGTTATGTTATTTCCCGAATATTTCTGCAAATATACGTTGTACTGTCGGAATACAATCACCTTCCGGTTCGTTTGAATAAGGATTTGTCTGCTTGGTCCAGGGTTCCTCGATTGCATAAAAGTCGATCGCCGCTGTTTTTTTACCATCCAAAAGCCGAGTCTGATAATCGAACCAGGTTTTCCAACGCATATAATAGAAATCTTTCAGGATACCATTCCATTCGCGATGGGCATAATCGCGCAAGCCTCCTTCGTCGGCCGCCAACCGGTTACCCCAAGTCGTAATCTGTACACGGGCATTCCACTCGTACAATTCCTTTTCTTCAGGAGTATCTCCGAGGCTGCGGGCACGAGCGATCCAGGTTCCAACCTTAAATTCAGGACGCGTTGCCAGCAATTCGTCCTGCAACAGGATCAAACGCAGAAAACGATCCGAAGCATCTTTATACAGCTTTTTATCGCCGGCGGCAAAAGCGGCCTCAACCACCTTCTCCGTAAGACGTCCTTTCTCGGCGATTGCCTGGCGGACAATATCAACCAGATCATACTCGAAATTATTGTTTCCCTTAAACTGATCGGAGACAGACACCATCATGGCAGCAGCACGGATCACATCGTTCGGATCATAATAGTCTTTCATCTCCGACCAGCTTGAAACCTGATACGGATGTTCGGTAGGACGGGCACAGAATACAGATTCATGAGTTCCCTGCTGCGTATTTGCATCCGGACAGTTATAGATGGAATTGCTCAACAGTATCCAAGCGTCCTGCACCGTGGGATTGCTCTTTCCGTAACGGGCAACCGTATACTCCCTCAACCACTGATCCTTGTCGAAACGCTGCGGACGCCAAGGCAGTTCCGTCAACAGTTCGAACATGACCGGGTTGTTTTCGCTCCCCTCCATCGTCATGCCGACTCCTTTCAGCGTTTTACCGAACGGACTTTCCTTCGCCTTATAGAACTCGTCGATCACGTGCTTCATCTTCCCGTGTAATCCAACGTTCCCACCATAGTTCAGCAACATACAATAAATCCAGTCATGCTGTCCGAACCCGTCCTTCCGGTACCAAGTAGATGCAGGATCTCCCCACTGCGGACGGCTTTCCGCGAACAGATCCAACACGATCAGATCTCCCGCCTCCAAATTTCCGATCATCTGCGGACGCGGGTTCGCCTGCCATGCCTGAGCCACCGGATTATTTTTCTTCATTGCCTGCATAATGGCCTTTCCAGCTGCATCCAGATCCACGCCGGCCACACTTCCGCCTTCATGGAACGGGTCCATACTGTAATAGTCCGCTTTGCCGTACAGCTTGTTCATCTCTTTATAATATAAGGAAGCGATCTCCTCGAAACGCGGATCTGTCGGTTGCAAAAATGCCGGACGGCGATATCCGTTCCATAATCCCGGATCAGAGACATTCAAACCTAACTTCTCTTTTGCATTATGAGGAACCATACCGGAGTATCCGGGGAATACCGGTTCGATACCATATTCACGCATCCGCTTTACGATCTGTTGCTGCAAAGCGATTTGCTGCTTGTACCAGCTATCCGGATTCGGACCGCCCCAGCCTTCCAGATTGTTCATCAGCCACCAAGCCTGAAAACCGGGACCGGCTATAAACTCATTGATTTCTTCTTTCGTATAACCTAACTTGCTCAGCACATTGAACCAGACACCATCCGTCCCGACCATCGCCAACGGCAAATTAATACCGTGCAACGCCATCCAGTCGATCTCTTTCTCCCAACGTGCCCAATCCCAAAAAGCCATCGTATAAGAGAAGGTACAATAGTTGAAGTCATAGCGGTATTTCATATCCGTCTCATGGCGTTCCTTCAGCTTCACTGCCGGCAAGACTTCCGGCAATTCGGCTTGCATGCCGTTCCAGGAAAGATGAATTCCGGCATGATATTTCAGATACCAGTTCAGCCCGGTCGCGATACTCACATAATTATTACCCCGAATCACGACCTTATCACCTTTCTGGTCGAGCTCAAAGAAATCGACAGGAGATTTCACCTGTTCAATCACAAATTTACGCGACGCACCTTTGTCGATACGTTCCAGCAACCCTTCGATAGGAGAAGCTGCATTTACGGCAAGTGCAATGAGCAGCATGCCAAGGATATGGATGATTTTCATTTGATAGAGATTTTATTCATTAAGATATTGACACCATATTTTCCGTCAGAAGACACCCACCACTGCGTATCACCGTTTGCACAACGGATCGCAAAACGATTGTCATACTGCAAACGGTCAGAGCCATCGGGAATCCAGAGACCGAGACGGTACGTTCCCTTTGCCAGGCCAGCCGGAATCTGCAGGTCGGTAGCGATCGTATGCAGCAACGGAGTGTAGGTGCTGTCGCCCAGTTCATACGGTTGCCAGTCATTCACATTCGCATCCGTCAAGGCGACATGGCAAACCTTACCGGACTCGTCAATCAAGACCAGATAGACAGGATGTTCATTAAACAATGTCGAGAAACCCCGGTTTATCAAAGATATTTCAACAGGATTAGCCTGTCCGGCAAGCAAAACCGCCGGAGCCGTCATCTCCTGCAACTCGATACGGTAACCGAGATGGTCCCGGATATAATCGAATACATTCCGTTCCGCTACAGAGCCATCTTTCCTGATGAAATACCCATCCGACACCGGCATCTTGTTCTCCCGCAGGAATTCTGTGGAAACAGGAGTTTCCTTCCAGTACATCATCGAATACTTATCTTTCGTATTCTTTTCTTTATAGTTATGGATTGCGCTAAGTGAAGTGAAATGTTGCAAGAACAGGCGGCGTGCCGTCTGCAATCCATCAATGATCCACCCGGCTTCGGGATTATCAGGGTCCTCGTTCATGCTCCAAGTTCCCCAGGGCAGTTCTCCATCGACCGGAAGACAAGGAGACTCACGCACAATCTGCTCATAAGCAGGCGTACCTTCTGACATTCCGCCATCCCACTGATGCTTTTTGATCACAATAAAGTCGTCATGGAAAGAAATCCGTTTATAATCATTAGAAGCCGTATCCAGCAGGTTCTTATATTCGGGAACCCGTATTTGGATAGCCCGCCCTTCCGGTGTCATCCGGCAGATATGTTGCAAAACAGTCCGCTTCGTGTCATCCGATTTTTCTAGACCATGAAAAGAACTGTGCCACTCCCCCCAGGCACCGATCATGCCAGCCTGTACAACCTGGATCACATCTTTATTCTCTTCAAGGAAAGGCTTGAGCTGTTCCGTATGGCGAATGATGTCTTCCAATGTAGGACCAGTAGCCGCCCGCCCCAAAAACTGGGTTTCATAAGCAAAACGGAGGACTGCTTTCTTGCCTAAGGCCCGCAATTTGTCAAAAAAAATGCCCATCGTCTGGAAATCCTCTCCTGCCAGCTCTTTTCCGACTGCTCCCGTCAGATAGAAATAGGTCTGCACCAGTGAAACGCTGTCGGAAGCATAGAGTTCGGACTGTTCTTCCAGATAAGAAGTGATATCAGGATATTCTTCGGGAGCCCAGACATAGTTCTTTTCCGTTACATCCAGTGCCACTTCAAGTCGGAATCCTCTTTCGGGGTTATACAGCCCTTCCATTCCAGCCGGATCATCCGCATAAATACCTCGGAAAGTACGATGCTGAACACCGGAACCACAAGAGATGAAAAGTCCAAGCGTCAATGCGGTAGCCAGCATAAGGGTCATAATATTTTTCATATCAATCTTTTTTAATAGTTGTTATAATCAATGTAGCCTCCTGCCCCTTCAACAAATCATCCGGAAGACCGGTAATCTTCCCGTTCACGATAATCGTTCCGGCATCTTGAACCAGTCGTAAGGCTTTATCACTCAACGGCTCCCATTCCACAAACTGTTGTGTTACCGTTCCGTCGTTATAATGCACATTCACAAACGAAGGTGTATATAACAACTCACGTGTCACATGCCCGTCAATATCGCGCAAGGTAGCTTTTCCTTCGGAGACCTGCAAGCGTGCCGGTTCGATAGAAGTGATGCGCAACTCATTTTCCGATACCGCCCGATAGCCGTCGGGTATCTTCTTGTACATACGGATATAGTCGATATCAAAACTCTTCGGATACGGGACGGAAGGATCGTAAGTCCCTGTCCAGCCGTTCTTCGCTTTCCGATTGTCATAGAAAGAGATAATCTGGATCAGCGGATAAGTGATCGCAGCCTTATGTGTCATCACCTGTATGCCATCCACATACACGGTCACACCTTCCGGTGTCCAATCGAAACCATACACATGAAATTCTTCCGCCAGTTTCTTATTGGCAAACCAGGGATGTTCCGTGTGATACTGGATCGTCGAGTCTTTCCAGCTGTGTACGGTAGACCAGATACGATTGACATCAGTCCCCAATATTTCAAAGATATCGATCTCGCAACTCTGGTTCGGATCATCTTCAAACCCGATCAACCACCAGGCACAATGCACACCACCTCCTACTTGCATCTTGGCACGCATTTCGTAATAGCCGTACTGGTTTATTTGTGTAGCTTCCGTCTTGATCGAGTGAAGGGCTTTCTTTTTCGGATCATAGTGATGCATACCTGTGCGGCTGGCACTCATAAAACCCGATATATACATACCCGTATCAAACTCATTTTTTGAATCCCGGTCGATCGTCAACCGGACCACCCCGTCTTTCATCTCATACGTCGGTGTACAGACAGTCCGGTCTTTCGGCCAAGAAGGCAGATACTCAGGAATCCATTTCGTCCGGTCGATCTCTTTCCCATCGAATTCATCGTGAAAGATCAGACGGTAGCCCTCTTTCTCCAAAGGATTGGCAGGATAATCCTGGGCCTGTATGTTCTGCAAGTTTCCCTGTAAAAGGAAACAGGCAAGAAGTGTACTGAATAGATATTTATTGCTCATGATATTTATTTGTTAACGGAGAGAAAAAAGGCCGCAAATGAAGCGGCCCTTTCTCAATTAATATAGACTCTAAAAGAATCGGATCAATAGCCCGGATTCTGGACGATCTTACCCTTACCTTCGTTGATTACAGCTTGAGGCAACGGGAATAAGACAAACTCGTCTTTGGTAGTCGTACAACCACGGTCTCTTGCATTCTGGATAAACTGTCCGTGGCGAATCAGGTCGGAACGGCGGACACCTTCGAACCAAAGTTCGTGTCCTCTTTCATCCAATACTTTCTGCAAGAAATCGTCTACACCTTTTACATCACCCATCGTATATGGATTCAGTTTGGCACGTACACGAACCTGATTCAACAGATCCAGTGCTTCAGAGGTTACGGCATTTCCTTTACGGACGATTGCTTCAGAAAGCAAAGTCAGAACATCTGCATAGCGGTAAACAACCAAGTCGATCTGGCTACCGTCACCTGTAGATTCGGGGTCTTCGCCATATTTTACAGGAACAGCTCCTGAATAAAGGTTACCATGCTTGGCAATATCAGACTCTTCATTGAACAGTACGCCATCAGTACCTACATATTCGCCAACCAAAACAGACAGACGGTCATCACCTTCCTCAAAAGTACGGTAGAAAGGCCAAGGGACTTTATAACCATCCCATTTCTGGATAGAAGCATTCTTAGTCGGGTAGTTTCCCGGTAAAGCATGGTCATGCCACAACTGAAGATTTGTACCTCTTTCTTCCGTACAAGCAAAGATAATCTCCTTGTTACCTTCATTTTCAAGCGTAAAGATATCTGCATATCTATCCATCAATCCATAACCATATTCGGCTTTCAACAATTCACGACCGCATTCTTCCGCTTTCGCCCAATTCTTCTCATGCATGTAATACTTCATTAGAATCGTATACGCCAAACCTTTATCAAAGCGTCCGAACTGTGTCGTACGGGTAGGCAAGCCTTTCAATGATTCAGTCAATTCCGTTTCAATGAAATTTGTCATCTCTTCTTGAGTCGCACGCGGCTCAATTACTTCATCCAACGGATTCTTCAAATCTTCCAGCGTCGGAATTGGAATAGGTCCATAGAAATCATACAACAAGAATGCCAACCAACCACGACCGAGATGAGTTTCAGCCACCAGTAAAGCCTTCTTCTCGTCACTCATTTCTACATTTGATATACGATCCAATGTCAATGTCATTGTACCCAAATATTTGGCATAATCCGTATAATTGAGAGTCGTATAAGAATGATTCGGAGTCCAGTTATGAGTTGTCAGCGGAATCCAGCTATCATTCACCCAGCAGCAAACAGCAATATCGGTTGACATATCTCCAATAACCTGGAAACTGTGAGCCGTACTGAATACACCGCTATACTCCGCACTACGGAAAGGGGCATAGACACCACCCACGACAAGTGCCTCCGCATCTTTTTCATTCGTCGGGAAAAAATCCGGATTGATCGCATCATATCTTTCCGAATCCAAATTAGTACATGAGGCCAATGCGCAACAGCACATTACTGTATATAATAATTTCTTCATGACTTTATCTTTATTTTTAACTGTTTATACTATTAGAATGTAATATCCAAACCGAAGCTGTAAGTACGAACATTCGGATAAGCCCATTGCAACTGAGATGGAGCACTTTCTGAACTTGAAATGTCAGTTTCCGGGTCAAGACCTGTATACGGAGTAATCGTAAACGGATTGTTCACGTCGAAATACACACGTACGTTAGACAGAATATGTTTGCTGGTCTTAATAGGAATATTATAACCTAAAGTAATATTACGACAACGGATAAACCAAGTCTTTTCATAATAATAATCACCGACTCCATATGCGCTTTCAGTCTGGAAATATCCGGGTAACGTACCGTTCGGATTGCTGGAGGACCAAAGATCCGATATTGAAGTAGGCTGATTATAGCCACGACGCAAGTCATTAACGTTATTACTCAACCATTGTTTCTTATAACTTCCGGCAGAGAGTTTATCAAACTGTCCATAGAAATAAACATTGAAATCAAAGTTTTTCCAACGCAAAGTATTATTAAACCCGAACAAATAGCCCGGATCGGCAGATCCGTAGATCACTTTATCTGCATCATCCAGCTTACCATCAGGTTTTCCAGTCTTCATCGGAATACCATGTTTATCGACCTTAATGGAACCATCGGCTTCATAAACATATCCGTCGATATCTTTGATCTTTACCTGTCCGGGTAATGCACCAGGCATATGGTCGATCGTTTCACCTACCTGGACCAAACCATCTGACAAATAGCCAGAATAATAACGCATCCATCCGTTATATTGGTCATAAGCATTAGGTTTCCATTTCGGATCACGTTCTTTCCACTTGTCACGATACAGAGAGAATGTCAAGTCTGATGTCCATTCAAAGTCCTTATTACGGATATTAGTCGTATTGATTGTCAATTCAAAACCTTGGCTCTGAGTTTTACCCACGTTTGCAATGATTTTATTTACCTCGTTATAAGACAGCAGAGTCTGTTCGTTCAACAAATCGGAAACGACTTTATGATAATATTCAGCAGTTACATTGACACGTCCATCCAAGAAACCTAAATCCAAACCAACGTTCCATTCACGGGCTGTTTCCCAAGTCAAAACACTGTTTCCGAACTGATCCAAATAGACACCATTAATCATGGAACTGCCAAAGATATTGTTGTTGCCTACCTTATAATAGCTATATGCTTTATCTCCTACATTGGAGTTACCTGTTTCACCATAGCTTAAACGCAATTTACCATTAGACAATACACTTCTCAAAGGAGCCAAGAATTCTTCTTCCGTAAATCTCCATCCGGCAGCAACTGAAGGGAAGAACCCCCAACGTTCACCTGAAGCAAAGTTAGAAGAACCATCGGCACGCAATGTAGCTGTCAGCAGATAACGATCTTTAAACGTATAGTTCAAACGACCGAAGAATGAAGCCATACGAGATTTGGTCGCACTCGATTCGACCGTCGGACGTTTCGCATTACCCGCACCCAAGTTATTGTATAAGAAACCATCTGTAATGAAGTCATTGCTTTTTCCAGAAAACATTTCATACGTAAACAACTGATAAGAATGACCAACCAAAGCGTTGAAATTATGATCGCCTACCTGTTTCGTATAATTAGCTGTCAATTCCATCAAGTAGTCAGAGTTATCACCCTGTGCAATAGAAGCCGCACCATTTTCACGTTGTCCATAAAGAGTCGTCGTAGGCATATATTGTTTCAGTTTCTGATAGTTACGGTCGATACCGAAATTTGCCTTCAATAATAAACCATCGATCGGACGAACTTCAAAAAAAGCATTTGCCAACAAACGTTCCTGAGTCGTTTTATCTGTAATATCCAACAGTGAAACTGGGTTCGGTAAGAAAGAAGCATCGGAGTTCATCGAATAATTACCATTCTCGTCCCGAACAGGTAAAGCCGGATTAAACTGAGCCGCAGAAACCAGGATTCCCGCATTTTCATTCTGGCCACTGCCTAAAGGCACATTGTCATATTCATTACGTGTCGCCGTCAAATTAATCCCCATCTTTACATATTTGCTCAATTTCTGGTCTAAATTGGCACGAAGGGAGTATCTTGTCATTCCATTATTTTTAATCACCCCATTCTGATTAAAATAGTTTCCGGAAACCAGGTATTTCGTATTGTCGTTCCCACCTGTTATAGACAAGTTATGAGATGTCTGAAAACCTAAACGGGATATTTCATCAAACCAATTCGTATTATTAGCCGGATTGGCAATCTGAGCATCCGTATAAGGTAACGTCAAAGCCGGCAAAGAAGGATCTGTAGCCTCTTTTCCTCCATAAATGCCAACACCGTTCGTACGCATCCACTGTTCACGAGTGTAATCGTTTGTTGCCGACATAAAACCGGAAGCGTCTAACATTTCATAAGATTTGGCAATCTGCTGTACAGAAGCCGATCCGGAATACTGCACCTTAGCAGCTCCGCTCTTACCTCGTTTTGTAGTCACGATGATCACACCGTTACCAGCCCGGGCACCATAAATTGCAGTCGAGCTTGCATCTTTCAGCACTTCGATAGACTCAATATCGTTTGGATTGATAGAAGCCAGGATATTATCTTTATTACCTCCCGAATATTGGTTACCACTATCCAATGAGCCCGGGGAATTCACGGGGAAACCATCAATAATAATCAACGGATCATTACCTGCCTTATCAGAAGAAGCAGCACCGCGAATACGGAATGTTGATTGTCCACCCGGCTGGGCGCTAATCGTGCTGACCTGCAAACCGGCAGCTTTACCAGCCAAAGCATGACTAACTGTAGACACTGTTGCCACAGGAGTGTCATCCATCTTGACAGATGCAACTGCACCTGTCATATCCTTCTTCTTCATTGTACCGTAACCGACAACGACTACTTCTTCCAAAGCCTGCGTATCTTCTTTCAACAGAACGTTGATCACACTCTGGTTCTTCACAACAATATCCTGCGGAATGTATCCGATAAAGGAAATTTGCAAAGTCGCGTTAGCCGGAACTTCAATGGAGAAGTTTCCATCCATGTCGGTAGTCGTACCATTAGTCGTACCTTTCTGGATAACGTTTGCACCGGCGACAGGGCCGAATGCATCGCTTACAGTACCGGTCACCTTACGATCCTGTTGTGCGGCGGCGGTAGAAGCCGGAGCCGGTTCGGAAGTCAGGACGATGTGACGGTCCTTGATAGTATATTTCAGTCCTGTTTTAGCAGCAATGGCGTCCAACACAGTCTGAATATTGGCATTCTTCTCATTAATTGAGATCTTTTCATTCTTGTTGATCTCTTCCAGATTATAGAAAAACAGGAACTCGGACTGCTTTTCGATCTGTTTCAACACTTTTTCTAAAGTTTCATTCTTAGCTGAAACATTTAGAGTGGCAGTTTGTGCATAGGTGGAAGCAACCACGTTCGACAGACAAACAGCCAACATTAACACGGTTAATTTCATGATTTTTATAGTTCTTTTCAGGTTAAGAGAAACAACTATACGTTGATTATTCATACTTTTGAATGTTTTTAAGATTAAACATGATCCCACGGCAATGGGAGTTTAATTGTTCACACTTTCAGAAGAGGAGATCCGGCAAGATTTTCTCTTCTTTTTTTGTTTAAGACTAACTGGTGTTCATATTTCCTACTAAGATTAGCAATTTGTTTTTATTTAGATTTCTGATATTGTCACGTGATGATCATCGATCTTATACCGGACCGGGATTGACAGATGGATAATCTCCATGATGTCTTTGATACTCTGCCCGCGATAGAAAGTCCCTGTAAATGTCCGCCGGTTCAGGGCTTCCGACTTGACTGTGAACTGCACGCCGTAGACATGGCTCAACCGGTACAGAATAGCATCAAGACTTTGTTCGGGGAAATAATAATATCCGGTTGTCCACGAAACGAACCGGTTGGCGTCGACTTGTTGCAGGAGGGCTGATTGCGTTTTTTTGTTATAGACAAACTGTTCGTTCGGCTTTAAGACCGTAGGATGTAACAGGTTCTGCGTGGTCAGCAGGACAGAACCTTCCAGCAGTGTTGTAGTCAGAAGTGAATCGGTCGGATAAGCAGAGACGTTGAACTTTGTTCCGAGCGCTTTGATAGATTGCTCTTTCGTATTGACAATAAATGGCTTATCTTTATCTTTGGCGACTTCAAAATAAGCTTCTCCTTCCAGTTGCACGACACGTTCGGATTGACCATAACGGGAATCATAG
>ENA-ORTF01004082-ORTF01004082.1-human-gut-metagenome-genome-assembly--contig:-NODE-4082-length-11585-cov-11.217953_pt1 | contig 11585 bp, 8 predicted proteins | sample MGYA00241908_ERZ509180 | MGnify/ENA primary metagenome ERZ509180 (study PRJEB26280, sample SAMEA2338814) | human gut metagenome | biome: human gut; feature: human-associated habitat; material: faeces... | reverse complement strand
CTGTCAACGGTAAATGAGATCATTCCGCCAAAACCCGTCGTCTGTTTTTTGGTCACTGCATAATCCTTGTGATCCTCAAATCCCACATAATATACTTTCTGTACTTTCGGCTGTGTTCTGAGCCACTCCGCAACTTTCTTTGCATTTTCATTATGTCTGTCCATACGAACTGCCAGAGTCTTGATTCCTCTTAAGATCAGCCAGCTGTCAAGCGGTGCAAGCTGACTGCCATGGGATTTAATGTGAACATGGATCTTTTCTGCGATCTCCTCGTTATCCTTTACAACTACGATACCGGAAATCGTATCATTGTGTCCTCCTAAATATTTCGTGGAACTGTGTGTTACGATATCTGCTCCAAGCTGTAACGGTTTCTGGAAATACGGTGTCAAAAACGTATTATCTACAACCGTAAGTGCTCCGATACCCTTTGCGATCTCAGAAAGTGCATGGATATCTGCCACCTTCATCATCGGGTTGGTTGGTGTCTCAATGAAGAACATCTTTGTATTCGGGCGGATTGCTGCCTTTACCTCATCAAGTTCCGACATATCCACATAAGTGTGCTCGATTCCGTATTTTCCAAAAACATCGCCGATGATACGGAATGTTCCACCATAAATATCGTCAGATAAGATCACATGATCTCCCGGATTTAACAGGGAAAATACTGCCATATTAGCTGCCTGTCCGCTGGAAAATGCAAATCCTTTGATACCTCCCTCTAAAATCGCCATAGTACGCTCTAATTCCTGTCTGGTCGGATTCTCAAGACGGCTGTATGCAAATCCTGTGGATTCTCCAAGTGCCGGATGACGGAAAGTAGCCGTCTGGAAGATCGGCATGCTGACTGCTCCGGTAAGCGGTTCCGTTCCAAGTGCTCCGTGTACTGCCTTTGATTCAAAATGTAACTCTTCTTTTGTACTGTAATCGTTGTAATTGCTGAAATTCTTCATGCCGTTCTCCTTCTTTTCTATCTTATTATTTCAAGTTTATAAAACATTTATTTCCTGTAACTGGTCTCTTTCATATGTTTCTATTATATAAAACACTTTTTAAAATATATACTCGTCCAGTGCTGTGTATATTGCAAATTGTGCTTTTTTATGTTAGGGTTGGATTGATGTCAGGGGAAAAGGTGGATTAAAGTTCCCTGAATGGCAGTTTGTTTTTCCTGACAGCATTTTATTCATCTAATTCGGAAGGAGTGCCTATATGCCGGAATATAAAAAAGTCGGTTATCTGACATCGAGTTTTAAATTATTTCACTTGAAAGATCAGAATAAAAAGGAGTTTTCCTATCACTATCACGATTTTCACAAGATCCTGATCCTGTTGAATGGTGATATCACTTATTGTATTGAGGGACGTTCTTACCAGCTTGCCCCGAATGATATCGTGCTGGTTCATGCGGGGGAGGTGCACCGGCCGATCATCCAGTCGGAGTCTCCTTATGAGCGTATTATCATCTATGTTTCGCCGGACTTTTTGAAAAAATACAAGGAGCCGGACTGTGATCTTTCACATTGTTTGAAACAGGCTGCTGCTGAGCAGTCCCACGTTCTGCGTTTTCACGGCTCGCGTGCTGCAAAGTTAAAGACAGCGATACAGTCACTTGACCATGCTAAAAACGATAAAGATTTTGCAGCTTCCCTGCATCAGGAAATTTTATTTTTGGAATTTATGATACAGTTAAACCGTGCCGCCATGCATGATGGCATTGAATTTATCAATGATTCTGCCTCCGACGAAAAAATTATCGCTGTGTTAAATTATCTTGGCGAACATCTGACGGAAGACATCTCCATTGATACTTTGTCTGCGCATTTTTTCCTAAGCCGCTCTTATCTGATGCACACATTCAAAGAGCAGACCGGCTACACGATCGGCAATTATCTCTCGACCAAAAGACTGCTTCTCGCAAAGGATCTGATTGCGGAAGGGGCACCGATCACCGAGGTCTGCTATGCATGCGGTTTTAAGAATTATTCGACCTTTTCGCGCGCATACAAAAAAAGTTTTGGAGAGGCCCCACGCGAGTCTCTCCAAAACCTGAAATCCTAGCATCTAACTTTTTCTCACACTTATTGTATGAACAACAGCGTTTGCATCTTACTGGCGCTCTGCCATCTCATTCATGAGCGTCGGTATGAACTGTTTCTTTCTTGAAACGATTCCCTCTAATAAAATGCCCTCACTGCGTTCTTCTTTGCGGAACGCAGCTCCTAAAATTTTGCCTGCATTTTCCCCGTCAAAAATAATCTTTGAAGATTCCTCTAAGATATCTGTCAGCATAACATAGACCATATCGATCTTCTTTTCTGCAAGCACCTGCACCATAAACGGACGTATCTGCTCTGCTACTTTGTCTAACTCTTCCCGGCTCATGGCACTGATCTGCGCTACGCCAAAATCACAGTCATCGGTATGGAAAATTTTGAAATCCTGATAAAAAATCTCTTCTGTCGTTTTCCCACTGAAATTACTGCCCGCCTGGAACATATTTTTCGCATAAGTCTCAATATCCACTTCCGCGATCACTGCAAGAGCCTCCGCAACTGATTTATCTAACGGAGTACATGTCGGTGAACGGAACATCAGCGTATCGGAAATAATTGCAGACAATAAAAGACCTGCGATCTGTTTCGGCACATCCACACTCTTTTCCTGATACATCTGATAAATGATCGTAGATGTACATCCAAGCGGCTGGTTTCTAAAATATACCGGTGAAACTGTCTCAAGACTGCCGAGACGATGGTGATCAATGATCTCTAAGATCTCAGCCTCGTCAATCCCGTCTACCGCCTGCGCCTTCTCATTATGATCAACAAGTATCACCTGTTTTTTCTGCATATTCATCAAATTACGGCGTGAAACCATTCCGGCATAATTACCGTTTTCATTTAAGATTGGGAAATCACGGTGTCTGATTTTTGACATCGTCTCCCGCACTTCATCGACATAGTCTTCAATTCCGAATGTGATGATATTTTTCTGTGTCATAAACTGTTTGATCGGCATACTCTGATTAATAAGACGTGCCACAGAAAAAGTATCAAACGGTGTCGTAATAATGATGCAGTCATGTTTTTCTGCCAAAGTGCGCACGTCCTCGCCGACTTCGATTCCTCCACCGATGATCAGACAGCTCGCATTTGACTCGATTGCCTGCTTCTGCGCCTCTTCCCGGTCACCTAAGATTACCATATCATCATCCTCAATATAGTCTGCCATATATTCCGGATTTGAAGTAGCTACCACTACCTTTCCCCTTACAAAATAGGCATGTTCATTCCCTACAATAATCGTTCCATCTAATGTTGCGGCAATATTTTTATACTGTGTTCGTGCCTGGGATAACACATGATTATCAAAAACGTCCATGTAAGACGTTGCAATATCCTTCGTAACAATGATTCCTTCGAGTTTTCCAAACTGATTGGTTACCGGAAGTGTTACAACCTCTAATTTTTTCATGGTCTCCCATGCACGTCTTAAGGAAATCTGGCTGCTTACGCCTGCCGTTCTTCTGAAATTGATATCCTTAATCTGTGTTCCCGCATAGGTGACTAACTCCGGCTCCTGTGCTCCAAAATAATCCAGCACATAATGTGTCTCCGCATTTACTGCTCCGGCACGTTTTGCCACATAGGTTTTATCGTTTTCTGTCTGATTTTTTAAATATGCATAAGAGAGAGCTGCACAAATAGAATCCGTATCAGGATTTTTGTGCCCTACAACCCAAACTTTTCTCTTTTCTGCGCTCATGAAATTCCTCTCTTTACCTAAAAAATAGCAGCTATTATATTGATTGCTGCAAAATTCACTTTTCTTATTTTAAAAAAGAAAGAAACAGACGCTGGCAATGCCGGCGTCATGTTGTATACCATTAAAAGTGAAATACTCCCATAGAGTATAAAATAAAAATAATCAATACTACAAAATTTAAGATTGAAAACCAGGACAACAGCTTCACATAACCTTTGACAGAGTCCACACCACCCTCCATCTCGTCCATTTTTTCGATCTTGGAATCAAACTCATTGAACAGATCCTGTATGTTGCGATAACATTTGACATTTTCCGTGTGTACTTTTTCAGAAAGATCCGTCTTAATGGACTCCAACTGTGACGTTGCATTCTCTAACAGTTCTTTGACCTCCGCAATCTGTCCCTCGCTGAGCTTCTTATTTGCAATCGCCTGTTCCTCTAAGAACTGTTTGTTCGCAGCGATCTGTTCTTCATTTAATTTCCGGTTAGAAGCTGTCTGTTCCTCATTCATCCTGCGATTTAAGGCAATCTGTTCCTCACTGGTCTTTCGGATATCAGCCACCTGTCCGCTAAGACCTGCCTCAATCTCAGCCATTTTCGTCGTCACTTTATCCGCAAGCGCATCTACCTTTCTTCCAAACTCAGTAACGATCTTGTCCGCCTCTTCCTGACGTTCTGTTAAAATATGTTCTAACTCCTGTGCTTTGCCGGCTCTCTCATCCACAAGTGACTGCAGTTCCGCTGCCTTACTCTCCTTTGCCTCTAAAAGCACCTGAAGCTGTTTTGCTTTCTCGCGAAACTCATCGATCTGACTGATCAGTAAATCTTCATTTTCCACGTCCTTTTGTGTCCTTTCCTGTTCCTGCGTGTGCATCTGTCCACTCTCTTCCGGCTTATTCCGGTTCAAAAGTCGTACATTCTGCGGCACCATCCGCTTTTTCCGGGGTTGAAGCTGTCTGAATACCATCTGCCATAAACCAGCCATCTGTGTTCACTTCTTCCCCCTTTCTGATTTTTCTGCACTACATCCCAGTATACTGACCTGTTGATATTCCATTAAATACCAACAGGTCAGTATACTATGGTTATTCTATCATTATCATTTTTCTTTGTAAACAATAAATTATTTTCCATTATGTTAAACATGTGGACTGTGAAACTTTATATTTTCATTAAGGATCGCATAGATGACAAAGAAGCGATTCCAACTGGAACCGCCTCTGTCAAAAAAGGGATTATTTTTTCTTAAATATGATTTCATTTCACAAATATTATGTTTTTGATTATCTACATAATTTTTTGAACTCATCAGCTACGAACTGGACTTTTGTTCCAATGACAACCTGAACAGCTGTTTTACTTGGTCTGATAACACCAGCAGCCCCTGCTGATTTGATTTTCTTCTCATCTACTAAAGAACTGTCTTTTACTTCAAGCCGAAGTCTTGTAATACAGTTATCAATACTTTTAATATTTGCTGCACCACCAACGCCTTCTAAAATTGCTGCCGCTACAGTTGTATAATCACTGCTCCCAAGGTCGACATTTTTCTCTGCTTCCACATCATCGTCTTCTCTACCAGGAGTTTTCAGATCAAACTTTGTGATAGCGAAACGGAATACAACATAAAATACAATAAATGCTGCAATACCAAGTGGAATGATCATCCAGGTATTCTTCGCTGCCGGAAGGGTTGCAGAGAAAAGAAGGTCTGTTGCTCCAGCAGAGAAACTAAAACCTGCTCTAAATCCAACTAATACCGTGATCACTGTGAAGATACCATATAATAATGCGTATACAACATAAAGTGCCGGTGCAAGGAACATGAACCCAAACTCAAATGGCTCTGTAACACCACAGACAAATGCACAGACAGCTGCGGAGGCAACCAGACCGATTGCAACTTTCTTCTTATTACTCTTAGCCGTCTGAATCATAGCAAGAGCTGCACCCGGAACACCGAACATCATACATGGGAAGAATCCAGACATATACATACCTAAATCCCATGTTACATCTGCAGACGTCTCGCCTGCCCAGAAATGTTGTAAATCCCCAAGTCCGATTGTATCGAACCAGAATACATTGTTAAGTGCATGATGTAATCCGGTTGGAATCAGCAATCTGTTTAAGAACGCATAAATACCTGCACCAACAGGACCAAATCCAACAATTCCTTCACCGATTGAAACTAATGCTCCAAATAATAAAGGCCAGATGAATAATAAGATTGCGGATACAATGATAGAAACAACACCTGAAACGATTGCTACACAACGCTTACCACTGAAGAATGATAACCAGTCAGGTAATTTTGTACCTTTGAATTTGTTGTAGCATGTTGCACCGATGATACCGGCAAGGATACCGATAAATGGGTTTGCAATCTTACTGAATGCAAGCACTTTTGTCTCATTCTCTGCAATTACCGGCATTAACGTTGTAACAACCCCTGTAGAAAGAAGGTTTGTCATCATTAACCATGATGCCAAAGCTGCAAGAGCTGCTGTACCATCATTATCATCTGCCATACCAACGCCGACACCGATAACAAAAAGAATTGCCATGTTATCGATCAAAGCTCCTCCTGCTTTTACAAGGAAGAAACCGATCATCTCTACGATACCGGAAACATCGCCCCCCTGCATGGTAGATGGACATAGTGCATATCCAATACCCATTAAGATACCACAGATTGGAAGACACGCTACAGGAAGCATTAATGCTTTTCCCAATTTCTGTAAATACTTCATCATAATAAAAGCTCCTCCTTTTTTTTATCCCTTTTCGTTTTATTTTATGCCGTTATAAGTACGGCTAAAATACATTTTAATCTCCATTCTTGCGTGTGAAAAATCTTATTTTTCACACTAACAACTGTATATTGCGCTTTATTTATTTAGGATCAATACTGTGTCGCCAGGTTCTACTTCCTGATCTGTCACTGTTTCCACTGTCTGATAATCTGATGTATTGCACACAACCACAGGCGTGATCACGTCATAACCGGCTTTTTTTACTGCATCAAGATCAGCCTCTATCAACAGTTCTCCCTTTTTCACAGAATCACCATTGCCTTTATATGCAGTAAAATGTTCTCCCTTTAATGCAACCGTATCAAGTCCTATGTGTATGAGCAGTTCTACACCTTCTGAAGTCGTCATACTTACTGCATGCATCGTATCAAATAACATCTCAATCGTACCATCGGCCGGTGCATATATCCTGCCTTCCGCAGGAATAATTGCAACACCTTTTCCTAAAATCTCCTCTCCAAAAGTTGGATCACTTACATTACTGATCGCAACCGTTTTTCCTTTTACTGGTGAACCTATCTCAATCCCTTTTTCTTTTTTCTTAAAAAAATCAAACATTTCCACACCTCTTTTCTGCTGTATTATTGTCAGGTTTATCCTGCCATACACACACGTTTTATATGTATCGCCAGAAACATGATTTCCTCGCTGGCAATTCCGCTGCCATATTCCTTTTCAATATATTCAGCAATATGTTTACTGCATTCATATTCCTTCGGATACTTATTTTCCATCATCCTTGCAAATTCAATCTCCTCATCTTTCAACAATTCATGCCGGTAAAGGCGCTGTACCAAAAACTTAAGATGAGTGATAAATCTCTCATAATGCAGAGATTCCTCATCAAACTCAATTCCCATTTCCAGCCTGACCAGTTCTAAAATCTTCTGAATCATATTCGTCATTTCAAATGTATCATTGATCGTCGTGTTGTATTCTGCATTCACAAAATGCAGGGCTATAAATCCTGCTTCATCTTCCGTAAACTCTGTACCCAGCTTCTCATTCAAAAGATCAACTGCATATTTTCCCATCAGATATTCCTGATGGTAAAACTTCTTAGTCTCCCAAAGTAATGCATTCTTCAATTGAATCCCCTGCGACTGTCTCTGGATTGCAAAATTAATATGATCTGTCAAAGTGATGTATATATTCTGATTCAGTTGTACATTCAGATTCTTTATTGCGTAGGATATAATATCACTGGTAAGCTGCATGTGCTCTAATGGAATATTTTCTAAAAGTTCCTGAAACTGTCTGGAAAGATTCTCATTCTCAATACGAAAAACCTTCTCGATTTTGCTTTCATCAATCAGTTCTCCCGTATGCGCCTTAAACCCGATTCCCTTACCCATGATAACAATTTCCTGCTGATTCACATCATATGCTGATATTACATTGTTATTAATCACTTTCTGGATAACCATATTCCACTCCGTTTTTGTCCCTAAAAATTTAAAAAAACCAAATTTTACAAAATCTAAGCCAGATATGTAAAATTTGGTTTTGCCTGCTTACCAGTAACAATCCAATGTGCTCTGTTTCTATCTAAATAAATTGTAGCATTCATTGTTTATTATGTCAAGTTTTATTCTTATTATTTTTGTTTTTTTGTTAATATCCACCATACTTTTTTCAAAAACCTGTACACAATAACTAATTATCTCACAAATTTGTTTCAAAGAAAGATTTTAATGCATCATATGCCGCATCTTCGTCAGCACCTTCCACTGTTATAGTCACAGTCTGGTCTTTTTTTACTCCCATACTCATAACTGCCATCAGACGGGTTGCATCAATTACTTTTCCGTCTTTTTCGAGAGTTACTTTACTTTTAAAATTTTTAACCTCTTTTACGAGCATTCCCGCCGGTCTTGCATGAATACCCAACTCGTCCTTTACTGTGTAACTGAATGATTTCATTTTAATTTCCTCCTATGCTTAGATTATGCATTTATTATTTTATTTCTTACAGGCAGCACCATTGCAGGTGATACCGATAATTCATCAATACCCATTTTCACAAATGTTTCTGTCAAAGTCAGGTCTGCTCCAAGTTCTCCGCAAATTCCTGCCCAGATTCCTTCTTCATGGGCACTGTCAATAACCATCTGGATCATTTTGAGTACTGCCGGATGATGTGAATCATAGAAACGGTCAAGTTTTGCATTTTGCCTGTCAATAGCAAGCGTATACTGTGTCAGGTCATTGGTTCCAATACTAAAGAAATCCACCTCTTTTGCTAGATCATCTGCGATCATAACTGCTGCAGGAGTCTCGATCATAACTCCAAATTCAACTTCTTTATATGGCAATCCCTCTGTTGACAATTCCGTTTTCACTTCCTCCATGATTTCTTTTACTTTTTTCACTTCCCATACAGATGCGATCATAGGAACCATAATGGAAATATTGCCAAACATGCTTGCACGCAGCAACGCTCTTAACTGTGTTTTAAAAATTTCCGGCCGGTTCAGGCAGATTCTTACTGCACGATATCCCAATGCCGGATTATCCTCACGATCAAGTCCAAAATAATCTATCTGCTTGTCTGCTCCGATATCTAATGTGCGGATGATCACCTTTTTTCCAGCCATCACTTCTGCAACCGTTTTATAGGCCTGGAACTGTTCTTCCTCTGTTGGAAAATGATCACTCTGCAAATATAAAAACTCACTTCTGAAAAGTCCGATTCCGGCTGCATCATTCTGTAAAACAGCTCCTAAATCTTTTACCTCACCAATATTAGCATAGAGTTTGATCTCTTTTCCATCTTTTGTAACAGTCGGTTTTCCCTTTAACTGCTGTAATAATTCCTGACGTTTCTTCTCATTCTGCTGTTTTTTCTCGTATTCTTTTAATATTTCTTCCTCTGGATCAAGGATCAAAATACCCTTAAATCCATCTATAATTGCATACTTTCCATTCACTCCTTTTGGAATTGCCGCTGATACCAATGCCGGAATATTCATCGTTCTGGCAAGAATGGCTGTATGAGAATTGGTAGAACCTTGTCTTGTCACAAATGCAAGCACTCTCTCACGTTCTAACTGAATTGTCTCGCTTGGAGCAAGGTCGTCCGCTGCTATAATATATTTTTCTTCATCGGCCGCATGCACAGTTTCTTCTTTCCGGGATAAAATACGGATCACACGTTCAGAAATATCTTTTACATCTGCTGCACGTTCTTTCATATAATCGTCATCCATATCCGCAAACATCCTTGCAAAATTATCTCCCGTCGTCGCTACAGCAAATTCTGCGTTCACAGACTGCACTGCTATGATATTACAAATAGAATCCAGATAATCTTCATCCTCTAACATCATCTGATGTACTTCAAAAATTGCTGCATTTGCTTCACCAACTTCTTTGACTGCCTTGTCATAAAGTGCCTTTAATTCTTCTGTTGCCTGATCTTTGGCTGCTCTAAAACGTGAAATTTCTGCCTGTGTGTCATCAATTTTCACACGTCTTACCACATTGTTTTCTTTAAAAACTTCTTTGATTTTTCCAATCGCAATTCCTCCGAATGCAATCTTTCCATTAATTTGCTGCATTTGTTTTCCCCCCTCTAAACAACAAGTCACATTGCTCCACAGCATCTGCATTCAAAATCAAAAAAACCGAAAAAGCACACGCAATCATAAGCGTCTTACTTTTTCGGTTTAGTACATTTGCATGTGAACTACCCTTAATATATATTTTTATTATACGTTTTTACCCTGTTTTTGTCAATACACAATTTCGCATTATGCTAATTATATACTTTGCATACAATTATGATATAATTTTCGACATATTTTCACAGATATATCTTATTCTTATTGGAACGCCTGCTATCTGTTCCATGCTCCAGTTATAATCCTGTATTCAAAAATTTATCTTATTACCAGCTTCTGACTTGCAAAAAGCCCGAAAAGGCTTATACCTTTCCGGGCTTTGGAAATTCACATCAATTCAGACAAGATCTGCAGCTTATTTGTAAAGCTCAACCAGTCTCTGTAAGTGCTCATAACGAGCCTTTGCAGCTTCCTCAGATGCAGCAAAGAGTTTCTGTGCTCTCTCTGGGAAAGATCTTGTCAGACGGCTGTAACGTGTTTCGTTGTTCAGGAAATCCTGGTAAGAACCATCACCTGGCTTAGATGTCAGTGTGAATGGGTTCTTTCCTTCTGCTTTGAGTGCAGGATTGAAGGAGAATAAGTTCCAGTAACCAGCAGCTACTGCTTTCTTCATCTCATCCTGGCAGTGGTTCATTCCACCTTTAACACCGTGTAACTCACATGGAGCATAACCGATGATTAAAGAAGGTCCGTTGTAAGCCTCTGCTTCAGCTAATACTTTAACAGCCTGAGCCATGTTTGCACCAAGAGCGATCTGTGCTACATATACATAGCCATAGCTCATAGCGATCTCTGCAAGGCTCTTCTTGCCGATATCTTTACCAGCAGCAGCGAACTGACAAACTTCACCGATGTTGGAAGCTTTAGAAGCCTGACCACCTGTATTGGAGTACATCTCAGTATCGAATACCATAACGTTTACATTATGTCCGGAAGCAAGAACATGATCTAATCCGCCGAATCCGATATCATATGCCCATCCATCACCACCGAAGATCCATACGGACTTCTTAGCGAGGTAATCTTTCTTATCAAGTGCTGCCTTAGCATCTGGGCATCCAGCTGCTGCAGCTTTCTCTAACTCTGCTACAAGAGCTTCTGTTGCAGGTGTATTTGCTTTTGTATCGTTCTTTGTCTCAACGAATTTATCAAATGCAGCCTTTAACTCAGCGCTTGCTTTGTCAGAAGCAGCACATTTCTCAGCGCTTGCGATAGCCTGATCACGTAATACTTCCTGACCGATCTGCATACCTAAACCATGCTCAGCGTTATCCTCGAATAAGGAGTTAGCCCAAGCCGGTCCTTTTTTGCTGTCTTTGTTTACTGTATATGGTGATGTAGCAGCCGGACCACCCCAGATAGAGGAACATCC
>ENA-ORTF01004074-ORTF01004074.1-human-gut-metagenome-genome-assembly--contig:-NODE-4074-length-11607-cov-2.768698_pt1 | contig 11607 bp, 10 predicted proteins | sample MGYA00241908_ERZ509180 | MGnify/ENA primary metagenome ERZ509180 (study PRJEB26280, sample SAMEA2338814) | human gut metagenome | biome: human gut; feature: human-associated habitat; material: faeces... | reverse complement strand
TTGTGTTACAGTTCGGGGTGCGATTTATAGTATCATTGTTCTAAAGCGCGCATATTTACCAGGCAAGAGAGGTTGTTATGGCGATTACATCCGAGGATATTCAGCAGCAGAGTTTCAAGATTGAGCGTCGTGGATACGATGTCGATGAAGTAGATGTCTTCCTTGAGCACGTTTCCGATGAGATCGATGCGCTCAACGATGAAATTGCCCACCTGCGTGCCCAGCTCGCTGAGGCGAAGAGCGCGCCGGCTAGCGCGAACCAGCAGCAACAAGCAGCTCCTTCTTCGGAGGATTCAGCTGCTCTTGCTGAGAAGGATGCACGCATCGCAGAGCTCGAAAGTCAGCTTGGCGAGCGCAAGAGCGAAGACAATGCTATCGCGCAGGCGCTCATCATCGCGCAGCGCACGGCCGATGAGATCGTTTCAAAGGCGAAGACCGATGGCGAGAACATCCGTCGCAATGCCGAAGAAGAAGGTCAGCGCATTCTCGATAAGGCTGATGGCGAAAAGCAGCGCATCATCGAGCAGATCAGCGAACTCACGGTCAGCCGTGAGAAGGTACGTGAGCAGTATCAGGAGATGCTCAAGGACTTCATCGCTGCTTCCACGAAGCGTCTTTCTGAGATCGGTGGCGACAACACGTCCGATATCGTTATTCCTGAGGGCTTGATCGATGAAGATGCGCAGGCTGAACCTGTTGCAAAGAAATGGTCCCCTTCTCCTTCAACCGCAACGTACACCACGCCTACGGTCAATCCTGCTGTTGCCAGCCCGGCACCTCCGAAGCCTTCGCAGTCTTCGAAGGATCTTTCCGGCTACGGCGATGCGGATGATTCCTTCACCTTTGACGAGATCGACTAAGGTTTCATGGTTGGTCAACCCTATAAGCTTGCACTACGTCTCACGCCCCGCTCGGGGCGTGATGCTGTTTTGGGCATAAAATCCATCGAAGGTTTGGATGAAGTGCAGGCCTGCGTGACCGCGCCGCCCGATAACGGCAAGGCGAACAAAGCACTCTGCAAGCTGATCGCTTCTGAGCTGGGGATCGCGAAATCGAAAGTGGAGGTGGTGCAAGGGCAGACAAGCCGCCACAAGCGCCTTGCCATCGATGCTCCCGAACCCCTCATCACCGCTTGGCTTTCCGAGCTGCCTGATCTTTAGCTTTTATAAAGAAAGGGGAGTGAGTCTATAAGCCGGGTTCTGTGATCGGCAACCATTTATCTCGACTTCCTGTTACCAAGAAGCTCTAGCACGCAACCCGAATGCACGGAAAGGCGACCGTATCGCACTCCTATTTGCGCTTGCTTCAGATGGGGTTTACCAAGCCATACTGTTACCAGCATGCTGGTGCGCTCTTACCGCACCGTTTCAGCTTTTCCACAGCCTGAGGCGCCTCAGCACATCATCTCAGCGTTCAGGACTCACTCACAGCGCAGCCAAGGCTGCTCGTTCATCCTTCACGCAGATCTGAAGCGCTGAATGCGCCTCAGAATCAACCGACATCGCAGGGGAATACCTGCTGATGATGTCTTGAGACGTCTCAGACCAGGAGTTTTCTTTTCTGTGGCACTATCCGTCGGGTCACCCCGCCCAGCCGTTAACTGGCATCTTGCCTTTTGAAGCCCGGACTTTCCTCACCGCACGCGGCGCGGTTGCCCGACTCACTCCTATGGTATTCTAGCAAACATCACCAAAGCGCGAAGGAGCATCATGCATTCTTGCTTGTTGGTAGGGGGCGCACCTACTGAACATAAAGGTCTCGATCTTGTTCTCAAGAATTTCATGTTCGATGCGATCATCGCGGTCGATGCAGGGTATGCAGCGCTTGTAGAGCGTGGGATCGCACCGCACCATGCCTTCGGCGATTTCGATTCGCTCGGGTTCGTTCCGCAAGAAGCGGAAGGTGGCGTGTGCGTTCACCCGTTCGATCCCCACAAAGACTTCACCGATATGGACCTTGCGCTCAACTTCGCGATCGATGAAGGATTCACGCATATCGTCATGTGTGACGGCCTCCATGCGCGTCTCGATCATTCGCTCGCTAACCTGCAGTTGATGGCAGCTGCTGCGCGCAAAGGTCAGCGGGTGTGGGGCGTTACCGAAGAAGAAGTTGTCGTTGCGCTCGATGCTGAAGGCGAATTGAATCATCTTGAGATCGCAGCAGGCTCACAAGGGATCTGTTCAGTGCTCGCGCATTCCGATAGCGTTTCAGGAGTCTATGAGACAGGCTTGGCATACGGTCTTGAAGATGCTCGGCTTACGAACTGCTTCCCGCTGGGCATTTCGAATGAGCTTACCGGTCAGGCTGCGCGTATTTCGTTAGAAGAGGGAAGCGCCTGGATCTTTCTTCCGCTAAGCGAGCTCAAGGGCATCTCATATGCTGGAGAATCCTTCATCAAGTAAGAGCAAAGGTTGCGCGAGCAGTCATAGTGCACGAACGCAACGAGGTGCAGCATCGCAGTCCTGCTTGCGCCAAGCGCGAGGTGAACGAGCTAATCCGTTTTCGCAGGACCAGCAGGAATCGTGCCGCTCCCAGATTTCCAGCCGCATATGACCAGCACGATCGAGAGCGCGAGCATGACCGTAAGCGGCAAGAACCATGACCCTGATAGATCGACGAGCAGTCCGAGACAGGCCGGACCGATGGCTGCCATAAGGTAGCCGAATGTTTGCGAGATGCTGGAGAGCTTCGAGGAATCTTCGGGGTTCTCGGTGCGCACGCCGAAGTAATACATGCACAAACAGAAGGGCGCACCCAGTGCGAAGCCTACGATAACGGTAGCTACGATCGCTGTTGCATCGGCGTTCACGAAGAAGAGCGCCACGATGCCGATCACGCAGATCATCCCAATGCTCGCACCGAACAAGCGTTGTCGCTTGAGGCGTTGGGCGATAGGCGGAACGAAGATCGTGCAGGGAATGCCCACGATAGGGAAGAGGGCAACGCAGGTGGTGATCGCTGATGAGCTCACGCCGCCTTCAGTAAGAATAGCGGGGAGCCAGGCTACGAGACTGAAGAAGAGGATCGATTGAACGCCGAAGAGACCCGTTATCCACCAGGTGAGAGATTGCTTCAAGAGGTGCTGGCTGATCAGGTTCGCAGGATGTAGGCGAAGCACTCGACGCTCGGGCGCGTTCTTCGTCGATCTCATCATGCAGCGCGCTGCGATCCAGAGGAGAAGTGCGATCGCGGCGAAAGGAACGACCATCGTCAAGACTGTGCGCCAGTCGGAAGAGGCGGCGACGAGCGCGGAGCTGAATCCCGCGATGCCTCCAGCGAAGACGCTGATGGTGGTGGTGTAGAGGGCGGTCATCACGCCTACATGGGCAGGAAAGTTGTCACGCACGACTGATGGCAGCAGTACGTTTCCTGAAGAGATGCCGAACCCGAGAAGAATCGTGCCGAAGAAAAGACCGAACGGACCAGCGAACGAGCGCAGAAGGATCCCGATGATGATCGCCGTGCAACCAAAAGCAAGCACGCGACTTTTCCCAAAGCGTTCCGATAGTGCGCTCATGAAAAGTGCTGAGGCAGCGAACGCAAGAAGGGGAAGCGTGGTCACCAGGCCCATCGCTGCAGATGAAAGGTCAAGATCGTTTTGCACCTCAACGCACAGCGCACCCATCGAAGTAATAGGAGCACGTAGAACTGCAGCAGTGAACACGATCGCTAAGGCAACGACAATAAGGAAACGCTTATCCGCTTTGAAGCGCGGCCGATTCTTATCCATATTTCTGCGATGGAACATCATGGTTATCCATGATACGGCATGCACAACAATTTGGTAGCGCGATCAATGCCAGCCGAAGGTGCATCTGAATGAGCTATACTTTCACGTAGTGGTTTGAGATGCCACGATTACATATGGGGAGCTTGCGCGTTGCAGGCTGAGAGGGAGCGGTGCTCCGACCCGATGAACCTGTCTGGATAATGCCAACGAAGGGAATGCGATCATGACGATCACGCAAATCGATGCCGCTCGGCAAGGAATCATCACTGATGCAATGAAGCGCGTTGCAGAGAAGGAGCGCAAGGCTCCTGAAGAGATCCGCGCACGTGTTGCGGCAGGGACTATCGCGATTCCAGCGAATATCAATCATAAGAATCTCGATCCTGAGGGTGTGGGTACGGGCTTGCGCACGAAGGTCAACGTTAACCTAGGGATCTCGGGCGACCTGATCGATCCCGAAGTCGAACTTGAGAAAGTCCGCGTGGCGCTTGAGCTGGGCGCGGAAGGCATCATGGATCTGTCGAACCATGGCAAGACCCAGGAGTTCCGCAAGCAGTTGCTCGAGATGGCTCCCGTTATGATCGGCACGGTGCCCATGTACGATGCGATCGGTTATTTGGAGAAAGCGCTCATCTCCATCACACCGCAGGACTTTCTTGATGTGGTGCGCCGTCATGCTGAAGACGGCGTGGATTTCGTAACCATCCATGCGGGCATGAACAGGCGCGTGATCGAATCGTTCAAGGAGACGGGGCGCTTGATGAACATCGTCTCGCGCGGCGGTTCGCTCATCTTCGCTTGGATGGAAGCAACAGGCAACGAGAATCCGTTCTACGAATACTACGATGACGTGCTCGAGATCTTGCACGAATATGATGTGACCATCAGCATTGGCGATGCGATGCGTCCTGGCTGTGGGTACGATGCTACCGATGCTGGGCAGATCGCTGAGTTGATCGAGATCGGAAAACTGACGAAGCGCGCGTGGGATGCGGGCGTTCAGGTGATGGTCGAAGGACCAGGCCATATGGCCATCGATGAGATCGCGGCCAATATGAAGCTGCAGAAGCGCCTCTGTCATGATGCGCCGTTCTATGTGCTCGGACCGCTGGTCACCGATATCGCACCAGGTTATGACCACATCACGGCTGCTATTGGTGGCGCGGTGGCCGCGAGCAGCGGTGCGGACTTCCTTTGTTACGTTACGCCAGCTGAGCATTTGCGCCTTCCCGATGTGAATGATGTGCGCGAAGGGTTGGTGGCTACGAAGATCGCGGCACATGCGGCAGATATCGCCAAGGGAATTCCCGGTGCGCGTGATCGGGACAACCGTATGAGTGATGCGCGCAGGCGCTTCGATTGGGAAGAGATGTTCGATCTGGCGCTCGACCCGGTCAAGCCGCGCGAATACTTCGAGAGTGCACCGCCAACGAACGAGGAATCATGCACGATGTGCGGCAAGATGTGTGCGGTTCGCACAGTCAATACCATCATGGATGGTCTCGTGATCGACCTTGGTGACGAATACTAGTCGCATGCGAACGTGGAGCAAAGAAGAGATTCGCGATGCCTTGAGGCTCTATGCGGTTACGGACCGTTCATGGCTTCGGGGGCGTAGCTTCAAGGAGGTCTTGCAAGAGGCTCTTTCTGCAGGCGGGATCACCTGTGTTCAGCTTCGTGAAAAACACGCCGCGCCTGAAGAGAAAGAGGCGCTTGTGCGCGAGGCGCAGGCGTTGTGCGCACAAGCTGGCATACCGTTTCTGATCGATGACGATGTCGAGCTCGCTTTGCGCATTGGTGCTGATGGCGTGCATATCGGACAGGATGATATCCCCTGTGCTGAGGCGCGTCGTGCGCTTGGTGACCGGGCTATCATCGGCGTTACGGCGAAAACGCTCGAGCAGGCGCGCAAGGCGGAGGCTGAAGGCGCCGACTATCTAGGGGTAGGCGCGGTGTTTCCAACGTCAACCAAGCAAGACACGTGGACGATCGATCATGAGGTGTTGCGGCAGATCTGCGCCACGGTTTCGATCCCTGTGGTGGCTATTGGAGGGATCACGGCAGACAATGCGCGGGAACTTGCAGGGACGGGCATTGCAGGCATCGCAGTGGTGTCTGCTGTCTTCGCGCAGGATGATCTGGCAGGTGCGGTCACGCGTTTGTCGAAGGTGGCCGAAGCGCTTTGAGGTTCTGCCAGGCGAAAAAGGCAGCGCACTATGAATATTCAAGAGTAGGGATGAGGGTGGTATGAAGAGCGTAGTGACCATAGCAGGTTCGGATTCGAGCGGGGGCGCAGGTATCCAGGCAGACTTGAAGACCATGACGGCGCTGGGGGTGTATGGTCAATCGGCTATCACGGCGCTTACTGCGCAGAACACCATGGGCGTGTTGGGAGTGCAGAAAACCACACCCGGATTCCTTGCCGAGCAGATCGAGGCGATCTTCGCCGATATTCGCCCTGATGCGGTCAAGATCGGCATGGTGGCGAATCCTGCGCTGATCAAGGCTATCGCAGAATCGCTACGTGCTTACCGGGCGGAGAACATCGTGCTCGATCCTGTGATGATCGCGACGAGCGGGGCATCGCTGGCAACTGACGATGTGGCGCAAAGCTTGGTTCGTGAACTGTTCCCGCTGGCAAGTGTGGTCACGCCCAATCTGATCGAGGCAGAGGTCTTCAGCGGAATCACTATCATGCAACCGCAGCAGATGGTAGAGGCAGCGCGCGCTATGCAGGCGCTTGGTGCGCGAGCGATACTCGTGAAAGGTGGTCATCTTGAGAGCTTTGGGAGCGGGGAAGAACCGGTGCGTTTATACGTTTCAGGATCGGAGGTGGTGAGCGATCACGTCTTTGAATCAGGACAAGCATACGATCTGCTGCTCACTGAAGACGGCACGGAGTTCTGGCTTCGCGAGCCGCGCATCGAAACGCAGAACACGCATGGCACGGGTTGCACGCTCTCCTCGGCGATCGCTTGCTATTTGGCACAAGGTTGCGAGCTTGTCGATGCCGTCAAGTTCGCGAAGTTCTACCTGACCCAAGCACTTGCACATGATTTGCAGCTCGGCAGTGGCCACGGCCCCGTGAACCACGGCTGGCACTTGGATACCGCCATAGATGACAAACTACCCGGTCGTTTGTCATCTTTTGTGAAAGCTGAGGGCGAAGGCGAGGAGCGCATCGTGATCGAGAGGTAGCCGCTCTTCGATCACCTCTTGGAACGCTGCTTCGAGTGCTTCGCCGATAGCAGGACCTTCGGGAATGCCCGCTTCGATCAGATCCTTGCCTGAGAGAGGCAGATCGCGCAGCGAGAACACTTCATCTTCAGCGATCATCTCATCGAAGAGCGCTTCAAGCTCATCGATCTCGTTCACGCGCTCGTGGTATTCGGGAGCTTGTGCGAGCGAATCGGCGCGCATCAGATCGCACATGGCGTGGAAGAGATATTCCTTGTTCTCAAGCTTGGCATACAGTCGACGAATCGATTTCTTCGTGGGTGCTGGGCGCGTATCGTGGTAACGCACAAGCAGGGCAAGATCGTTCGTGAATGCGCGCGAAAAGTGTAGCCGTTTCGCGATGTTGTGCAGGTGCTCAACGCTTACTTTTGGATGGCCATACATGTGGCCCACGCCTTCTTCATCGGTGAAGAAGGTATCGGGCTTGCCGATATCGTGCAAGAGCGCTGCCCAACGTGCGAGCGGGGTGGCGGGCGAATAATGCACTACCCAAGCGGTGTGCTCGTAGACATCGTAGATGTGATACTTCGTCTTCTGGTCGAGGCCTTCCATGGCGATGAGCTCAGGAAGCACCACATTCAGGATCGCTGCGTGCTCCATGAGCACCCGGTAGACGTTTTCGCCGCAGAGAAGCTTGGTCAGCTCGTCTTCGATGCGCTCACCAGCGATCAAGCGCAGGTCTTCGCGTTGATCGAGCGCAGCATGAGCGGTTTTCGGTTCCAGGGTGAAGTCTAGCTGGGACGCAAAACGCAGCGCACGTAAGATGCGCAGCGCATCTTCGGAAAAGCGTGCATGCGTATCTCCTACGCAACGGATCATTCTTCCGTGCAGGTCGGTCTGGCCACTGAAGGGATCGAGGATGCCGCGTGCCGGATGGAACGCCATCGCGTTCACGGTGAAATCGCGGCGGCCTAGATCTTCTTCGATCGAGTCGGTGAAGATGACCTCCGAAGGATGACGATGGTCGAGGTAGGCACCTTCGGTTCGAAACGTGGTGATCTCGAGTGCAGTATCATCTGCAACCACCGTGATGGTCCCATGCTTGGTGCCGGTCTCATGCGCTGCGTAGCCCGCAGCAACGCAGAGCTCCTTTACCTGTTGCCAGGGAGCAGCAGTGGTGAGATCGAAATCGTGAAGCGGGCGTTCGAGCAAGAGGTCGCGCACGAAGCCGCCAACCAGCCAAGTCTCGTAACCTGCGGATTCAAGCAGGTCGATCACTGAGATGACGCATGGTGGTATCAGTTTGCTCGCGCGCGTAAGCGTTGCGTCTTCGAGCGACGAAGACCGATCGTGCGACCGGCCTTCGTTCTCGTTCGAATGGATATGTGGCACGCTTTGTTCGTGAGACATCGGCTGCCGTTCGTCGGTTAGCGACCCGTCCAGACAGGCTTGCGCTTTTCGGCGAATGCGACCTCGCCTTCGTGGGCGTCTTCGCTCGCGCGCGTGATCTTCTCGTATTCTTCGAGCACTTCCCAACCGGGAGATGGGTAGATGAAGTTCGATCCGAAGGACTCGATGACGGTCTTTTTGCTGTATTTGATGGAAAGAGGAGCACCGAGCGCGATCTTCTTTGCCAGTTCAACGGCCTTATCGACCACCTGATCATCAGGCACCACGTAGTTCACTAGACCCCATTCATTGGCTTTTTGTGCCGAGATAGGCTCTGCTACCAGCAGCAGCTCCATAGCGAACTTCATCGGAATCTGCTGAGCAAGGCGAAGAAGCGTGCCACCACCAGCGGCAGTAAGGCCGACACGAGGCTCAGGCAAGCCGAAGATCGATTCATCGGAAGCAACAGCCAGATCGCATGCAGCAACGATTTCAACGCCGCCACCTAATGCTTTGCCGCGTACGGCTGCGATGAGCGGCTTATCGAAGTAGCGCTTCGTGCACGCAGCGAAGCCCCATTTTTCGCGACCCTCGGGCATTTCCCAGGCATCTTCTGCCAGCTCTTTCAGGTCAGAGCCTGCACAGAAAACGTGCCCGTTATTGGTGAGCACGCAAGCGCGCAGTTCGTCGTTCTTATCCCAGTAGTCGAGCGCATCAGAGAGCTCTTTGGTCATAAGGTTGTTGATGGCATTACGTGCTTCTAAGCGGTTGAAGGTGATGATGAATACGCCGTCGCGCTCTTCGGTCAGGATGGTTTCGAATTCCATAGATCCCCCTTAATCTTTCCCCTTGGTTTAGTTTAGTGCATTTGTTTCTATTGGATCTTTCTAATCGTATGTTTTTTGACCAAGATGTGACATCTGGCAGGGCGCTCGATAAAACCACAGCTCGTTTTCAATTCTTGTTTTCTTGGTGGGAGCTGCTCGCTTTTCGCTACTCTTTTGATGAACAGCGCTGGATGTGGGATGCCTGCAAGCTCCCGCATCGAAGCCGATCTTGTGTTCAGGAGGAACAAGCGATGCCAACATTCAAGCAGTTGATGAAGCTTGCCCAAGTGACCGTCAACGATAAGACCTCTGGCAAGCGTGCGAAAGAGATACTCGAGATCGTGCACAAGGACCAGGTTCTTCACGGCATGGATCCTCAAAAGGCCGTGCGCTTCTTGGAGGATCTGGGTCCCACTTACGTGAAGATCGGGCAGCTTGCTTCGAACCGTGCCGACATCTTGCCCAAGGATTATTGCGAGGCCTTCGCCGAGTTGCGTAGCAATGTCGATCCGCTCGACTTCGCCACCGTTATCGCGTGCATCGAGGAAGACTTCGGTCATCCCTGGAATACCGTGTTCGCATCGATCGAAGAGAAGCCACTGGGTTCTGCCTCGATCGCACAGGTGCACAAGGCCACGCTCTTGGATGGCTCGGTAGTGGCAGTGAAGGTTCGTCGCCCAGGGATCAAGGAGGAGATGGCTGAAGACTTGACCCTGCTGCGGCATCTTCTGACGTTCGCTGAGGTTGGCACTATCGAACATAAAGAGCTGGTAGGAACGCTGGAAGGCCTTTTGACCGAGCTCGAGCGCACTACCGCAAACGAACTTGATTTTACGATCGAGCTCAATAATCTGGTGCAGTTCCACCAGGAGCTTGAAGGAAGCGAGGGGGTCACGTGTCCCTGTCCGTATCCTGAATATTCTTCGGAGTCCATTCTGGTGATGGAGTATGTCTCGGGGCCAGAGATAAACGACCATGCTGCGCTCATCGCACAGGGCAACGACCTCGACGAGCTTGCGAACCGGTTGGCGCAGAATTACATCATGCAGGTGATCGATGCGGGATTCTTCCATGCCGATCCGCACGAGGGCAACATCATCGTGCGCGACCAGGAGATCGTCTGGATCGATCTGGGCATGACCGGCTCGCTCAATTCCTCTCAGCGGGCGTTGGTGAATCAAGCGTTCGCGGCCATTGCTGCGAAGGACCCTTACGAGCTCAAGGAAGCAGCGCTCGGTCTTACTTCTATCAAGGGGCCAGTCGATCAGGGGCGGCTACTGCAGCAGATGGCAGAACTGCTGAATTCGTACGCGAGCGCCGATCTGGAGGACATCAACATCGGCGAAGCATTCATGGATGTCATCGAGATCCTGCGCTCTCAGAATTTGGTGATCAATCCATCGTTCACCATGCTTGCGCGCGGATTCATGACCATCGAAGGGGTGGTCGCTGATCTTTCACCCACCACGAATATCGTCAAGATCGTATCTGATCATATCCAGAAGAAAACGCTCACCCTCGATGCGATGCTCCAGAAGATGAAGGAGATGGGCATCCAGAGCGCCCGTTCGCTCGATGCGAGCACGAAACTGCCGACCCAACTTTCCCATACGCTCGATATGTTGAACGAGGGGGAGATCAGCCTTGGTGCCGAGATGAACATGCCGAAGGATCTTAAATCGACCGTTTATTCGCTTACGGGCTATCTTGCTTTCGCCCTCATTTCGGCAGGGCTCTTCATCGGTTCGAGCATCATCTGCACGACAGATATGATGCCACGATTCTTAGGCGTGCCGCTGCTTGGGATAGTCGGCTATTTGAGCGCGTTCGTGTTGGGCGTTTATGTAGTTTGGCAGATGATTTACGCGCGGCACAAAACACGCAACGACGAAGACATAAAGTAAGTGCATCGATATAATTGATTCGATCGAAGCATTGGTTCGAGGGGCGCAACAGCGTCTGTGGGCATCACGAAAGACGCGCTCTTGATCGTGAATCGACCAGCTTATTCGTTGCTGGAGAAAGGCCTACGTATGCTCGATGAAATGCATATTGCCAATGTGGCACTCATTCGTGATACCCTTTTTCAACCCTCAAGTGGCATGACGGTGATAACGGGCGAAACTGGCTCGGGTAAGACCGCTTTATTGAATGCGCTCAAGCTTTTGGTAGGTGAACGCGCGAATGCGGGAATGATCCGCGAAGGCGCGGCCGAACTTGCTGTTGAGGGACGCTTCTTCCTTGAGAGCGCTGAGGGTGATGAGCAAGAAGTGCCCGCTGAACAGAGCGGATCTGCCCAACAAGGGGTATCAACTGAGCACAGCGGATCTGTCGAACAAGAGATGCGCGTATCCTCCGAGGATGGCACCGTGGTTTGTCGCCGGGTGGGGCTCAACGGTCGTTCGCGGGTGACCATAAATGGGTCGCTTGCGGGCGTGAAGGATCTTGCAGCGGGGGTTGGCGCGAGCATCGATCTGTGTGGCC
>ENA-ORTF01004065-ORTF01004065.1-human-gut-metagenome-genome-assembly--contig:-NODE-4065-length-11622-cov-2.369327_pt1 | contig 11622 bp, 13 predicted proteins | sample MGYA00241908_ERZ509180 | MGnify/ENA primary metagenome ERZ509180 (study PRJEB26280, sample SAMEA2338814) | human gut metagenome | biome: human gut; feature: human-associated habitat; material: faeces... | reverse complement strand
TGATACAGAATTTATTGAAATCTCTGAGCATGATTATGACGGACTGGGTTATAAAGAAGCAATTCAAAAAACTAATGAATTATTAAAACTTGGAGCGTATGTTATTTTCAAAATGGATATTGATGTTGATGCGTTATTAAAGTAAATGGAGTTGATATAATGAATAAATGTAATTTTTGTGTGTGGTCAAAACCAACAAGTCAGATTGGAGCATGGGAATGTTTAGCTACTGATAGATATAATTATTGTATATGTGCTGTTCAAAGAATGATGCAATATGCCGATTTAAGAGCAAATGGGAACAAAGATATATTCTCAGAACTACATGCAGATTTAAATAGAATGACCGAAGCAATTTCGAGATTAAGGTAGGACAGAAAGGGAGTTTACTATGCTAAAACTTATAGGCGAGAACGGGAAATCAATTATTATAAAAGCCTTACAGGAATACAATCATGTGAAAGTATATGCGTATGATATAGCGTACAAGAATCCAGTATTAAATTATTATTATGTGGATGCTAATAGATATAGCGTACAAGAATTTTGCGATTTCGTATATAATGACCTTACAGAACTTGAGCATACGGATATGGTTGTTTTGTATACAAATTTATCTGATATACTGAAAGTATTACAAATCAACATATTTGCTGAACAAATAGAGAAAGCAGGATTTGCTAGACTTGTGGTAGTTGCAACTAAAATAAAAATATAACAGTGGCTAATCATAGTACAGAAAAATGAGGTGGCAATCATGTTTGATAAAGAATTTATGCTTAGTGGTAAAGCTAGTAAAATGTATGTAAAAAATGCAGCACTTCAAAAAATGCAAGAAGATATGCTATATACTCCAGAGAATATGGAAAGAATGGTAACTTATATAGCTTCTCAAATTGACACCTTAAATACGATAATTAGAAGGTACGAAGAAGAAAATATAGACGCTACGTTTCTTGTGTTTTCAAGGGACTATGCTTTGTTTGCGCTAGGATTGGGTGATATGCCAAAATCTAAATCTTTATTGGAATCATCAAATTGATGATAAAAAATAATAACATAAATGAAAAAAATTATTGTCAAAGCACCGAATGAAATCGGTGTTTTATTTTTTGGATTTTCTACAAAATTAAAGAATTTCTTTCGCAAATATAATATCATGCGTATAGATTTTTTTTCAATGATACAAAAGAGAAGTATTATTAATCGTTTTTGTCCGAAAAACGGAATATACTACTTGACTTTTGGGTACACAGATGTTATTATTTATGTGTACACGAAAGCGAGGTGATATTGTGGTACGAATGGGTAGACCGACTGATAACCCAAAAGACAATGTTATAAAGATTAGAGCGACAAAGGAGGACAGGGAAAAGCTATTATATTGCTGTCAAACACTTAACAAAACACAATATGATGTTGTCATGGAAGGTATCAACAAAGTCTATGAATCAATAAAATAAAAGAACAGCCCATCAGTTTATCTTGGCGGATAAATGGACTGTTCTGCAACATGAAAGAATACCTTTCACAAATATTATAGCATGTGGCAGGGCTTCTTTCAAGAGTATGCGAAAGGAGAATTATTGTGAACAAAATTTTGATTAATGAAACTGAGTTGCAAGTAAAAGAGTATAACGGTCAAAGAGTTGTAACGCTTGCAGATGTTGATTTCGTTCATAAAAGACCATCTGGAACGGCAAAAAAGAATTTTCAAAATAATAGAAAACATTTAATTTTAAATGAAGATTATTTTGAAATTACTAGAAAAGAATTGAGGGAAAAATTTTCCCCTAATTCTGAGTCACTAAAAGGAAATCCTCAGCTTATAACATATTTGTTTACTGAGTCTGGTTATCTACTTTTAGTCAAATCCTTCACGGATGACCTTGCATGGAACGTACAACGCCAGTTGGTCAACAGTTATTTCAAACTGAAAGAGCTGACCACTTCCGCACAGGAAACGGCAAACGCCGTGATGCTTACACCACAGGACTTGCAATCTGCAATAGAAGTTATTCATAACTGCGCATCTGTATTCCAGAGCATGATTGACTATGCCACAATCAATTATCAACAACAGAATGAATTGCTGCAAGCTGCAAAGGACAGAGTGAATTATCTTTTGGGTGGCGCACATTCTGTAAAGTATAAAAAGTATTCCCGTACCTATTTCAAAAATCTTTGGATTCAATTTTGTCAGGCGTTCCATTGCGATTCGTATAAGAACCTTAATCCATTGTATATGGCAGATAATGTCGCAAGGAATTGGATTGCAAGTTGGGTTTACGAAAAATAAAATTTATTGAAAAATCGAAATAATATACATAGTCACATTAGTTGTGGCATAACTGTTTGTTGATATGAAACGGGCAGCCAGTTCTATACTTCTCTGGATAAAAGAAGTAGTTTTTGTATACATAGATAGACAATATAGAATAGTAGGAATTTACAAGGAGGCAGAAAATATGGCATCTGAATTTGAAAGATATAGGGCAGCTTTTGCAAACAATCAGGACGTATCCTATAATGAACTGGAAGAGTATATGTACAAAAATGGATATTTCCCAATTGAAACGGATAATGACAACACAGATGAAAATATTTTACGTTTCACAAATTATAAACGGGAATTGTGGGTTTATTGCAAGCAGAATGATGAACATAACTTGTGTGTTAGCAAAATTACACCTGTTACAAAGAAAAAAGGTGAAATTACACGCACAGACCCATTTTATTCCTATGAAGACCTTGAGGCAGTGCTGACATATTTCAAAAACAAGGGTCAGTGGCATCATTGGTTAACAGGCTGGTTGTGTGCCTCCTTGGGCAGACGCGTAGGCGATATTGTGTCTTTAAAATGGTGTGATTTGTTCCACCAGAACGGAACGTTCCGAGAGAGAATGACAACCTTGAAGGAAGAAAAAACAGGTAAGGTTGTTGGTGTGCGTATCAATGAATTTGCTCAAAAGGGTATCGCAGAATACTGTGAGCATAATTACGTTGATATTACAAATTGTTATAAGGAAAACATTTTTACTACTGGAACAGCAGCTTTTAGAAAGGCATTGAAAGAAGCAGTCATGGAAACAAAAATTAAGGGTAATATTAGTACACATAGTTTCCGCAAATTCTATGCGAATACAATCTATAAACTGCATGATGGTGATACGGATAACTTGAAAATTGTGCAGTCTATTTTAGGACATTCCTCTGAAGAAATTACACGCATGTATATCGGGGAAATTGACCGCAAGATTGATAGATATAATGTAGATTATGCGAATTATATGTTGGGCAAATACAATGGCGAAGCTGTAGAGCTGAACGGTAGCCCTGTGGTACGCTTTAAAGCAGAGGATTTCAGAAACCTGTTGAGCATGGCATTTGAGTATGGAAATAACAATGCTGACAAGTTCGATACGTTTAATAAAATGCTATTCTTTGCTGAAAGTAAAATGCTATGAGAAGTTAGATTGGAGATGAAAAATATGTGTTTAACATGCAATTATAAAAAATATGATATGGTAACAGTCAATGGAACGTGTGGAAGGAGGCTTGTCTAATGGCTATGATAGATTATGGTGCTATCCTCAGAGTGGATGGGAAAATTGTAAATCTCGACCAGATGTTTATGGATTGTGCTGACACAGGATATATTTGTCAACAGGCATATGATGAAAAACAGAAGCAGATAATAGATATTCAATATAACTATTTTACGTATGCAGGTGATGCAAACTTCCTTTTAGTGTTTTACAAGGAATGCTTTAATGTTATTCATCAGAATAAAATTATTGGTTCTTATTGGCATAGACAGTTTGTTGCAGAGTCTTTGATGTTTGATGGACTGCCTACGGTATATGTGGAACATATTGACAAGCAATTGCATTTTCCAAAATATTTTTATGAGCCTGCTTATGATAGTGATGATGTTGATAGATGGGAATCTTATTATGGTAAAAGAATGGCAAAACGGATTGTACGAAGATGTAATGAAAAACGTAGACGAAATCTGAAAAATAAATCGCTCATGGAATACGGACGAAAGCTATTGGCTACATGGGAATATAATGGACACAAATATGAATGTATTTTTGGCTATGGCGTTGATAGTAGTCAGGAACTTTGGTTTAAATATGATTTCCAGAAAGATTATGATTACACAGAAGCAGAGTTTAGTTTGATTGATACGTGGTTCAAGGAAGCGAGTTCCGTAGGACAAGGTTAAAGCATAAGAGAGGTGATACGGTGTGGCAAAAGATAATGAAACGAAATATAACTTAGAAATCACACAGGAACAAGCAAAGATTATCTCTGATGCATGTGATTTGTATTGTAGGGTCAGTCTTGGACAGTTTGACAGAATTGTAGAGTTTTGTATGGAAAAGGAATTTTTTGATGGTACATGTACTATAGATGAAAAAACATTTCCAGAATGGCTTGAGCGTAAGAAGAAAGCATATGACCTTATGTTACAGGTACGACAAAATCTCTTTCCAGAATTATATGGAAACGGTAAGTCCTATGGTATTGGCAAGGATACAAATGCAAACACGGCATATAATGTGCATCAGGTGCTGAGATATTACACAGGGAATGATGAAAGAATACCATATGCTCTGTATGGTGAGTTGCCAAAAATAAAAATAATGGAATAAAAAAGAGGGCTGATTATTTATCAGTCCTTTTATATTACATCAATGTTTTTGGTAGAAAAATCGAAACTATATATGTAAAGGAAAACTGATTAACCAGTTTTCTCAATGTTTTTATCGTCCTCGGATTCATGTACAATATCAACATGCAACGCATATCCTAATGCATTACAGATATCATTCAGGTTCTCTAAGGTAATATTTTTTTGTTGAAATGTCATTGAAACGGTTGCTTGGGTTTTGTGCAGCCGAGTAGCAAGTTCTTTTAAGGAAATATTGTCTCCCAGCATTTGCTGACGAATAAAAACTAATAAATCTTGTGTGGTGGTGTATTTCATAGCATAACCTCCAAATCTTATCTATTACTACAACTATATCTGAATTATATCAGTTTTAATAGAAATAGGCAAGTTTTACCTTGGAAATTTATGCAAGTTTTAATTGAAAAAATTAGAAAATAACTTGACTATTTAAGGTATATCTGGTAACATATAGATATGGGTAAGTGATGAATACATACCATATAGGAAAGGAAGTGAAAACGGTATGATGATGGACTTACATCGTTACGACATTGTAGAAGTCGAAAAACAAAATACAAAAGGCTCAGTACAAGGAAAGAAACGACCTTATGTTATTGTGAGCAACGAAAAAGGGACAATCAATGCTGATATCGTAACGGTCATGCCGTTAACTAGCCGCGTGAAGAAACGGCACTTACCTGTACATGAGTGCTTGGAAGCACAGACAGAAAATGGTCTGGCAGTTTACTCTATGATTTTGGGCGAACAGCCTCAGACAATTTGCAAATCAGAAATTATTAAAAAAATAGGTACAATCACCAATAAGAAGCAAAAGAATATGGTAAACAAGGTATGTTACTATTCCTTCTTCTATGGAGAAAAAATTGATTGGAACGAGGTGCTGGCATGAATAAAAGAGTAAACAAGCAGTCTGTGTTTGTGTCCAAGGATGAAGCAAAAAAAATGATTGATGCTTCACCATCTGAAACAATTTGTGTAACCATTATAAACATGGAAACAAATTCCAGTAGCAACACAGAACGAATGAAAAAATTAGATGGACAAGCCTTAATTGATGAAGCAAAAAAAGTGATGTATGCAAATCATTGTATGTTTGGAAGTATGCAGCTCACAGATGTATTAAAAGAACATCATCTACTACATTGTATTACGTTTGCACAGGGTAGTCCTCCTATGAATGAAAGCATTTGACAAAAAGAAACAAATGTTCGTAAAAAAGATATTGACAAACGAACGGATGTTTGATACAATATAGTTGTAAGGAATTGCACAAAAAAGACCTTACTACTGACTTTGGCGAGCGTAGTAAGGTCAAAAGGTAACACATACACAAGACTCAAAGAATCTTGAGATGTTTACAGGAACAATCCTGTGATTACATTATACATATTTTTTCTTTGCATGTCAACGTGGATGTTTCCACAAAAATTTCCTTATTGATTATTTAAAATGATATAAACTTTTGGTAGGTCACAGTACGAGCCTGAAATGTAGACTAAAGTTACCAACGGTTAAGCAAATGCTCAAGCGCACGAGAATAACATTTCTCCGTATTTAAAAAAAAGGGTAATGGATGGCAGGTCGAATGCCAAAAGTTTTTATATGGGTCTTTAGTTCAGTTGGTTAGAGCAGTCGTCTCATAAACGACAAGCCCTCGGTTCAAGTCCGAGAAGACCCACTATCACAGAAGCAAATTCTATACGCTTTCAAAATAACAAAATAACAAAATAACAAAATAACAAAATAACAAAATAACAAAATAACACGCAAACAACGTATAATTTTTTCATCTGTAAAAACGAGTTTGTTTCTGTGAATATGTTCTGTAAACATACTACAGAATTTTGGTACATGATGTACCGTTGATACACTCCTTTCTTCTGTGCTTACAGATACTATTGGCAAGATTCTATCAGTAAGCACAATGCGCCGTAATACTCAAGTGGCTGACGAGGGTGAGCTTGAACCTCACTAATGAGAAATCATTCGCAGGTTCGAATCCTGCTTACGGCGTTCATTGCACTATTGGTCTAATGGTTATGATAACAGACTTCCAATCTGTAGATACGAGTTCGATTCTCGTATAGTGCTTAGTGTCGATTCCCCGTATAGGGGAAGGGCACTTACCCTATCCTTTCTATTCTTAAATAGTGCAAGTGTCAGGTAAATGATGGTCTTATTCGTATTATATATGAACCCCTTTCATGATTCCTACCATCCTGTTATCAGACGCTTGCATACTCTTGGGCTATCGCCAAGCGGTAAGGCACAGGACTTTGACTCCTGCACTCGCTGGTTCGAATCCAGCTGGCCCAGTTACGGGCGTGTAGCTCAGGTGGTAGAGCACTTGACTTTTAATCAAGTTGTCCGGGGTTCGAATCCCCGCACGCTCATGCAGACAAGCAAGAACTTTAAAGGTTCTTGCTTTTTTTTGTACTTTTATTTAATATTATGTATAAGAGATATTAGAGACAAGAGGAGAAGCAACAGAAGTTATGAGCTAAACAATAAAAAGTACAAATGAGGATGAAGAGTTATGGGGAAAAAGAGAAGATACATCACAGGGCTTGATGGCATAAGAGCAATTGCGGTTATTATGGTACTGGCATATCATTTGAAGCTGGCTTTATTTAAGAGCGGCTTTCTTGGTGTGACAGTATTTTTTGTTTTATCAGGATATTTAATTACAGGCATACTGATTTCCGAAGTAGAAGAAGAAGGAACAATAGATTTGAAGAACTTTTGGCTGAGGCGTATCAGGCGTCTTGTTCCGGCAGTTATGTCAATGGCAGTTGTTATCATATTTGTCAGCGCAGTCGTAAACAGGATTATTTTTACAAAGGGCTGTAAGGATTTCCTGGCATCTGTTCTGGGATTTAATAACTGGTGGCAGATTTTTAATAAGGTATCTTACTTTGAAGCGGCCGGAGTACCGTCACCATTTACGCATTGTTGGTCACTGGCGATTGAGACACAATTTTATCTGATATATCCATTGATTCTTCTGGGAATCTATAGTTAGTAAAAAGCAGAGGAGAGGGACGGGCAAAGAGAGGTCTTTTGTTTGCAGGAGTAACGTTGCTGCTGGCGCTGATCTCAGTCATTTTGATGATTGTATTATTTGATCCACAGAAGGATGCCAGCCGGGTATATTATGGGACAGACACGAGAGCATTTTCCCTTTTATTCGGTGCATTACTTGCAATTCTGTGGGAGTATCGGATGGTTCCAAGAAGACTTTCAGCTAGTGTCAATATGGTTTTGGGCAGTGTGTCTTTTGCAGTGTTGCTCGTGATGACGATAGCAATCAATGGTTCCAGTAATTTCTGGTACAGAGGAGGACAATTTTTTGGAACAATTCTGACCGTATTGATGGTCTATGCAGTATCAGGACGAAAGACCTGCCTTAGCAGATTCTTAAGTAATCCAGTATTGAAATGGATTGGGGATCGTTCATACAGCATATATCTGTGGCATTATCCAATCATTTTGTTAATCAGTAAGGGGCTAAAGGCATCCTGGTGGATTACATTGATTGAAATTGTATTAAGTGTTGTCCTGGCAGAGCTTTCTTATCGTTTTATTGAGACATGGTATTATTGGGGAATATTTGAATATTTTAAGAAGCAGACCGAAATCCAGGCAGGAGAAGAAGCGCCAGGTACAGGTGGCAAGAAGAAGTTTAAAGGTAATAGCAGGCACATTTGTACTGACCGTGTCACTGATACTTTGCATGATATTTGTGCCGAAGAAAAATGCATTGGATACATTACAAAAACGTGAGGCAAAGGCAAAAGAGACCGGTAAGATGACGGAAGAACAACTTGCAAAGCAGAAAGCGAATGGTTCAGAGAGTGATGATACCATCTGTACGGCTGATCTGACGGATGATGAGATTCTGGAAGGTTTAAATCTCCTGCTCATCGGGGATTCTATTGCAGTTGATGTGACAGATGATTTTTATGAAATGTTTCCAAACAGCGTCAGTGATACTAAAATCGGACGGATCACATCACTTGGTAAACAAGTTCTTAATTCTTACATTGATGAAAAGAAATGGGAAGGAGAAGGCGTCATATTTGCATCACTTTCGAACAGTCCGATCAATGGTGAACTTGAAGATATTCGGGAGAAGATAGGGAAGGATATGCCATTGTTTCTGACAACAGTCCGGATTCCGCATGAGACGTTCGAAGAGGAAAGCAACAGCAAGATAAAAAAATTCGTAGAAGAAAATGATCATACATATCTGATCGACTGGTATGCTGCAAGCGAGGGTCATGATGAGTATTTTGATGCAGACGATACACATTTGCTCCCGGCAGGTGCGAAAGCATATGCAAAATGTATCAAGGAGGCTGTACTGGCTGCATACAAGAAGGAGAATATCGAAATTCCTAAGTCAAGATTAGTTAGTAGTACAGACACAAGTACGGACAGCAGTAATGATAGTAGTACAAATGCAAGTACAGAATAGTTTTTATTTACTGAGAAAAAAGCATGTAAAACTGGTGTAAAGGCTGTAAATACGGTGTCAGATATTTAACGATAATCGATGATAGAATTCTAACAAGTAAGAAAAATATTTAACGCTTGACTTTATTATCAGACAGATGTATTCTGAGGTTAAGTTGAAGGAAGGACTTGTGAGATACCACTATCATGTGAGACGCGACACATGGAATGATAGACTGGAGCCGAAGGGGCAAGCAGAAACTCTCAGGCAAAAGGAACGGGTCTGGACAACACTCTGGAGAACAATGGAAGGGATTGTACCGAAGAAGTAACTTACCTGCCATACACGCGAAGACCGGTAAGTAATCTTTCAGGTGAAAGGACAGAGGCAGATAAAAAATAATTAGTCTTAAGATTGTTAAGAAATTATTTTTTACCTGCTTTTTTTGTACCCTTTTTTCCTTTTTCGAGTTAAGGTCAGAAGCATCAGAATCAATACCACACTTTCTGCTGATACGATCATCATCCACTTTTTCATTTGCGATGGATCCCCGGTTTTTACTGACTGGGGTTTTGATTTTTTCTTCTCTTTTTCCACAATGATCTTCTCTTTTTGATTCGTTATCCTCATTTTCCTGACAAATTCTTTCTGTTCGTCATCTTCTGCATCCTTAGTCAGTTCCACGATCCATTCTTTTTCTGCCCGGATATATCCTTCCGGTGCCTGGATTTCTCTGACCCGGTATGTTCCCTGACAGAGCAGTCCGCTTTCTGCCTTTCCTTTTTCATCCGTCTTCAATACTGCGGCTGTCTCTCCGGCTTTTATCTGAATGGTTCCGTCCCCGGTTATGATATCTTTTTCTGCTATAACTTCAAACTCTGCACCTTCCAGTACGTCTCCTGTATCAGCATCTGTCTTTATTATTTCCAGTTTTCCCATCAAAGGTTCATCGTAAAATTCTACCGTAACCGGTTCTGCCCAGTTATGTCCTTCCCGGATCTCAAATGCCACATCTTCTCCCAGCAGATAACCATAAGGTGCTTCTATCTCCCTGAAATAATAGGTACCAGGCTTCAGTTTCTCCGGCAGAAGAAACATTCCGTCTTCACCGGTCTCAAAATAAGTATGCTCTGTCTCTTCCGGATAATAACTTTTCATGGTGATCACTTTTTTCTCATCGTCCAGCAGCTCAAATTTTGCTCCTTTTACCCGGATCGTCTTCCCCGTTACTGCATCTTTTTTCACCAGTCTGACGGGTGAAACGATCTGCTTATCCTCCAGCAGATAATAAAATGTCTGTCCCTCCTCAGAGATCGTCACTTCAAAATCCTGTACCGGTTTCATTCCCTGCGGAGGATTTATTTCATGGACAGTATAAGTATCATAGACAAGATTTCCCCTTGCATTTTCTCCTGATTGCTTTGTCGTTGCATAACCTTTTTCATCTGTCACGATTTTAAAAACTTCTCCGGTACTTTTTGCTGTCAGGGAAAACTCAATCCCTTCCAGCGGAGTCTTGTGTTCTGTTTCAGGATCTGTGTCCTCTCTGAATTTAATCAGTTCGATATCACCCCGGATCACCTGTTCTGCGACCTCCACCGGTTCATAAGTGCAGACAGCCTCGGCTGTTCCCTCCGGAAGAATCTTCCTCACAACTACCTCATCTTCTGTCAGATATCCATCCGGTGCTTTCGTTTCCCTGATCGTCACTGTCCCAAGTGGAAACGCTGCTTCCCCATCTGACAGTTCAAAAAATGCATCGCCACTGACCTTATGCTCCGAATCAAAAGTGATCTTTCCTGAAGCATCTGTCCGCATGAGCCAGATTCTTTCGGCTTTCATTCCTTTTTTTGCAGGATCTTCCTCATACAGTCCTTTATAGTATCTGATTTCAAATTCTGCTCCTTCCAGTGTCGCATGACCTGAAGCTTCACATTTCCCTGTATCGGCATCCTTTTTTTGCAGAATAAGACTGACTGGATTTTTCTGCGGTATATCACTGACTTCTATCATCGCCGTCTGACCGGATAAAACGCAGATCGGATAAACTGTATCATCCAGTGCATAACCTGTCGGACAACTTTTCTCTTTTATATAATATTGTCCCGGACTGACCGTCAGTTCTTGCGTCATTCCATTTTCATCGGTTGTAAGCGTTCCTGTCAGATTTTTACACCCGGCATCAGTATAGACTCCGTAAACCGCTCCGTTTAAACGATATGCCGGATTCTGCTCTGTCACCTGCGGCTCTTTTGAACTTTTCTTCAGTTTTGCTTTTCCATGCGGAACATAAGTCCAGCCACCCATGACCTGCTTTCCGTTTCCTCCGTTGATGACGTATGCACAAAATCCCTGATCCGGTACAGCCAATGCCCTGATCTCTTCCAGTTTCTTTTGAAATGCTTTCTTCAGATCTTCGTAGTATTCCTGCCTTTTCAGATTCGTTCCATAAAAAGCGACATCA
>ENA-ORTF01004060-ORTF01004060.1-human-gut-metagenome-genome-assembly--contig:-NODE-4060-length-11639-cov-3.062155_pt1 | contig 11639 bp, 22 predicted proteins | sample MGYA00241908_ERZ509180 | MGnify/ENA primary metagenome ERZ509180 (study PRJEB26280, sample SAMEA2338814) | human gut metagenome | biome: human gut; feature: human-associated habitat; material: faeces... | reverse complement strand
ATATTTCTATTACAACAATGGCAACAAAATTTATTAGAGTTACAAAGGGCAATTCTTAAGAGTTTACTTATAGACTTACTAGAGGCTTTACTAGAGTATTTATTAGAAGCTTTATTTAATTCTTTTCTAAGGGTTTTATAAACGGGCATTATCAAATTGCTATTATTATAATTGCTACAATCGTTAATAATAAAATTTCTATTTCAATTATTATTGAATTTTTGTTAAGGCTTTTATTGGATTTATTTATATGGGTTATAAGGATATTATACTTTGATTCTTATTGAGATTATTAATTGATTTGATGATGCTATGATTTTGGTATGGGTGGGTGTCTAGTGGAGCCTCCTTATACGACAGCACCCCCCTTCTAATGCTTGGGGGAATAGCCCCGTCGATGATTCATGAGGAATGATTTTCCGAATTGGAACTGCAATTTTCCATAGAGATGTTGCAGTTACAATTTCTATTGCTCGTCTACAATCACCCTTAAAAGGAATGGAATTAATTCAATTAATAATAATTAGAACCTCGCAATGTAAAGGTAATTGCTATTTGTGTTATGAATACTTTAATTAATGCACCGGAAACTAAGAAGTTGAATGCAGTTGTATTGAATAGTATTAGTGTTCTTAAAGCTACTGATGATTCTTCAGAACGTTATCTAGTAGATTGTAATGATCTTCAAGGTAATATTGTTGAGAGATTATTCATCGGTAAGAAGCTATTTGATAGAATTGATTCACTTGTTGGTAAAGTAGTTGATATTGTCTACAAAGATTGTATTGCTGGTGTTACTCAGTGGATTGATGAAGATGATATTAATGAAGAAGTTCAGTTTCATACTGTAGATCATAAGCAAGTGGTTGATATTGTTAAAACTAATGATATTAATCTGTTAATTGCTTGTACTAAAGCTGGTATGAAAGATATGTATAACGATTTAAAACTATTGAATCAATGAGAATTACTAGAGTTATTGTGAAGTGCATCATCATATTGGTGGTGCTCTTCTTGTTATCAGCTGCTGAGAGTTTAGCTGATTGGTTTGCATCAGTTATTGATGGTGATGTATTCATTGGTTGCATTATTGGTGCAATTATTGCAGTTGTTGTTTTATCTATTATTAAACCTAATAAATTCGATTGAGTTATGATTATTTATGTGAATTTAAACAAGTTATCCATCAATGAATTGATGAATGTTGTTAATGCTGCAAAAGCTATTCAAGAGAATGTGTGTGATTATATTGATGTTCGCATTCCTAGTTTCGAAGATAAATATATATATAATGGTTGTATATATACTATACATGAAGGCGGTATAAAGACTGGATTTAAGAAACATAGTTTTTGTTTGCGAGAACATATTCATGAACTTGTGAATGCTAATGCTGGTATTAGATATTAACATTAGAGTATTAAGAGTAGTACTATTAGTACTACTCTTATTTTTTTTAATACTCTACAAACTCCGTCTAATCAACACGACTAACACCCTTATTGTACTTGGCGGGCATGGTGCTTGTCTTAATAATTCTAAAACTTAACATTATGGCAAACGAATTAAAAACTCCGATTAGACATTCAGTTATTGGTGAAATCATTTCTGTTAAAGATATTAACAAAGATGACTATAAAGAAGGTAAATTCAAACATGATTGTAAGATTGTTCGTGTTGATCCTTTGAATGGTAGTCCTCTTGTTGATGTTTATATCACAAATGACCAGTATAATCAATACGGTTTAGCACCTATTGTATTCGAAGGTAATGTGGTTAATTTCACTATTGACGAGAATATTGCTGGTGAAACTGGTTATATTGATCCTGATACTGAAGAGTGGACATATCATGAAAAGAGCTTCAACAGTTTTGCTGGTGCTGACAACGTTGGTTCTTTAGGTCTTATTGGTGTATTTGGTAAACTTGGTGTTGGTGCTGATATGGTATCTACGTTTATCAAGAGTATCGAAACTGCACGTTCTCAACGTAAAGCTGTAGTTAAACCTAAAGTTACTACCGAAGATGTGGCAACTGAGCAAACAGAAGATGCTGCTTAATTGATTCATAATAGTGCTGAGTATTCTCACTTGGCACTATTTACCCTTTTTATTGTCTAATAAACCGACTAATAAACATGAATGTACTTAATGTAATTTATAAAGATATAACTGTTAATATTAATCATTCTATTATTAACATTTATGAAGATTATATTCAAATCTTTTTCGTTAGAACTCAAGATAACGATTGCAAATTCTTTTGTCAATGGCTTGATGCTAATAGAATTGATTATGAAAAGAAAGAAAGAGATTCTTACACAATTGTTAAAGTTGATACTAATATATTCAATTTAGATATTGCTGTTAAATCTCCTATTGAATCTTCAGAAGTCTATAATAACTTCTATGACGCTATTTGTAAACATGAGCGTGATATTGCTAATACTGAAGCTCTTATTGCTAAATACGAAACATATGTTAATGAAAAGTCTAATGAAATTAATGCTATTAACTCACGGGAGCGTTCCAATGAATACCTTAAAGCTCTCGATAATACATTAGTAGAAATACTTAAATTTGAACGTTGTAAATACCTAGAAATCGTTGCTTTAACTAAAGAACATCTCGATGTTTCACGTGGAACATTACCTGTTGTCGATGAACTTAAAGTTGCTTATCACGTGTCAGAATTGTTCAGTAAAGATGACTATAGAAAGCTGTTGTATATTCAAGAGTATTTGAATGATAAATCGAAATTACCTAAGCAAGAAGAGCAGTATTTGGAGATATTGTGGAACTTAGATGACTATGAATATCCAGAAGTAGTTAAAGAAGTAGAAGCAATAGGACGAGAAAAATTCAATGAGTATTATGCTAAAGCATTGAAGTTTGTAGAAAATGTTGAGGATTTGAAAGAGAATATAGAAGAGAAATTGAATAAGTTTTATCAATAGTGTTGAATAAAATTCACAATAGTGTTGAAAGGAATACAACATTAGTATAGCAGATGGGGTGATTAGTGTTGAAAGGAATACTACATTAGTGTTGAAAATAGTTGACAGAATTGAAGCAGCATCATCACTAGCATCTTCAAAACCATCTTCAAAATGACCTTCAGAAAACGCAATGCGACAGCAAAGTTCTTCAAATTAAAATTAGAATTTATAAAGTCGATCACAACAAACAACAAAAAGTATAGAATTAACATCTAAATTTGCGTAAATAAAAGATTCGAATTATTATCAGAATCAATTAGAGTTCTTCAAATTAGAATCAAAGTTTAGCAAACCGAATATCTATATCTATAAAAAGTTTTAAAAAAACCGTAGAAAAGATGCAATTGATATAATAGAGTAAGCATTTGCATTATTAGTATTAATTCCGCAAAATTCTGCATAATAACTTTAATTGTTTCAAATCTAGAATACTCAATATCAAATAGAATTGAATTAACATCTAAATTTGCAATAATAAAAGTCTTGAATTAGCATTAGAATTAATTCTAGTATATCTCGAATCAATACAAAATTCAGTGAATCTATTAACGACATATCTATATCAATTATAGTATTGAGTATAGAATGTGAAGTATAGATAATACTTAAAGCATTTGCAATTTCATTAGAAATTCCGCAAAATATCATAGTATCATTTACGTAAATTCAAATATCATTACCATTAACCTCAAAACAAGCATCAAATGAGAAATTAATATAATTAGAAACAAAGAATATACCTCTAATACTATTCGAATTCAAACTCATAATTATTTAGGTCTTCATAACACATTATATACGAATAAGAATAGATATTAGAGGTATTAATAGCATACGTATTATCTTTACGTATTTAGATTCATATAATATTTTAAAATTTAAGTGACATGAATTAGCATTAGTTATCATAGAATTTCTAATGCTACTATTTTTAATTGTAAATTTAGCATCTATGATAGTATATATTAAAGACAGAGTATCAGAAGAAGTTATATTTAAAACTAACGAAGTATCTGTAGTATATGGAAATGAATTAATATTCAAAAGACAGAAAGCATCTAAAATATTAGCAGATGCTTTAAGTAATTCGATATTATTCTTAGTACATAGAGAAGCATCACATTTCATATCATATACAGCAGAAATAGATCATTCTATTGTAACATTAACTAAAAACTTAATTGCAATAGTATTTGATTTAGATAATGCTGAGTATAATAAGAAATACTTAGAATATATGTATATCTGTAATAAATTCATCAATGAGATCAAGAACACTTCGAATAGTAGTTTATGATAGAGAAAGAGAATGGTTAGTTCCAAAAACTACATTCATATCATGGGTAAATGGACAATTAGTGATTCAATCAGCAACATCAAAAACAAGAGCTGAAATACAAGAATTTTTACGTGAAAATAATATACGTGTAGTAGAACTTGTAGATTCAAAAGAATTAATAATTGATCCATTAGAACTTGAAGAACTATCAATATCTGAAGCAAATATATCAACATCAGATTTATTAAATAGTATTCATGATGAAGAATTTTAACTTAAAGATTATCATTTATGACTTTAAGAATAACTGTAGAATGTGCAACGTATAACGTAACAATAAATATCATATGTTCACAAGATGTAGAAGTATCACAATCAGACACAGATATTACAATTCTAGTAAGATCAGTAAAAGTAAGAGAGAAAATAATATCTTTTTTCAAGTTTACACGTATAGCAGTAAAAGAGAGTCCTGTATTGCATAAACTTGTAATACCAAAAGAACCAAAGAAAGTATTTGTAAAATTAATATGAGTTTAGATGAGCTTTGCAGTCCCCGGTAGGAGGATAGGACTGGTCAAGAGAGGAATCTAGCACATACATTAGTTTCACCATTAGAAATAGCATTATTACATTCATGAAAAAGACATTCGTAACTCAAAGAGAAATTAAACGTTATATTAGACGTAGAGCTGCATTAGAAAAGATATTCTATATTATATCTTTCTTTGTAGTACCATTTGTATTTTATATTGCTGCAAGACATAAGTATTTATTCGATGATGTAGATGATGAAGAATTGCAGTTATATTTAGATGCAGAACGAAGATATGCTATTGTAACTATAATTTGGTTACTATCAATAATAGCAATACTCTTATTAATTGTAGTTGTAAAGATTTGACCGCCATATATTAAGAATTGAGCCTTTGTCTATCGGGGATGAACTCTAACTCATCTCCGATAATTCAAAGTCAATATGAGCCAATGCAAACGTTTTAAATGACATTTGCTAGGCTTATTCTAGTATAGGTCGAATCAAGTAAATAAAAAGTAAACGCAAAATTCAATGTTAGTAGTAGTAAGTGCAATAGAAAAAGATAGCATAGATTCAGCTAAATGTGTATGCTTATCTGATGTAGCAGTTATAACTGAAGATTCAGGTATTATAATATTGGCTTTTAGTACTTCAACAGCATTAATGACAGCACTTGACACAGTATATGACGCTGATATTACTCCTAAATCAGTAACATATTATAATGTATCGTTTAAAAAAGAAAATGTAGTAGCAATATTAGTTTAAGTTATGACTAAAGATTCATTATGTTGTAAAGTATATCTCTCACGTATAGAAAAAACAAATGAGATATTTCAAATAGAAATAAGATGTAGTAATGAATTACATTATATATTCATAGCTTCATTATTAAATGTATTGAAAATACCACATACAACACATTTTCCTACATTCTCTTATTTCTTAAATCCATCAGTACCAATATTAAAACAATTAGACGTATGGAATATTCCAAAAAGTTCTTAAAAGAGTTTAAAGTTAATACAGGACAAACGTATATTGTTGTACCTGTAGATGGAAAATTACATGAAGTACCATTAAGAAGAAAAAATACAAACAAAAAGTATTTTGCAATGGTTCGAGCAGAAGAATCACCTATAAGAGAATTTCAATGTTCTGCAATAGAATGTGATTTTAAACATTTAGATGAGTGTATAGGTTGTCGTTGTTTGCCAGGAGGACGCAAAGACAATAAAGCAGTAGTATTTAAAATAGAATATATATATCAAAAGTCATGATTCATTTTGTTTTAATCTTATTTGGATTAGGAACATTAGTTGCAATAGGAGCAATAATATGGTCTGTATTAGTAACATTCATAGATAATCTACATAATACCGATAGTTTAGTATTTATAATGATAAGTTTTACAATAGCTGTATTGCTTATGTTATTTATGGCAGTATTCGCATTTATATTTGAGTCTTTATGTGTAGCATTCGGAGCAATACAAGATGTAGCTACAATGTTATTCACATAAACATAACTGACTGAATGTTAGGTTAAATCAAATTTAATGCTTATATTTGTACCCTTAATCATATTAGTATTACTAACGTAGTTATTAATCATTTTGAAAATCATTCTTATATTATGGCGAAAAAAGAAAATCTAAAGGAATTTGTTATTCAACAAAGTGATATTGATAAAGCTCTCAAATATCACTTAGCTAAAGCTATTAGTCATAGTAATCCTACAAGTAAGGATCATTCTGACTTAGCTAATCATCTTAATCGTGAGGAATTTTACAGTTATGTTATTGAAACTGTAAAACGTAGAGTACGTCCTTATGATGGATTTAGAAAGATTCTTGAACCTGTTATAGACAGCCTGTTTTGTGATAAACCTTCTATTTCTATTAAAATGGTAGATGTTGAAGGTGGTATTACTTATAGAACTGCAAACTGTAATGGTCTTAAATAAATGAGTGGTGAATGTAATAATTGCGAAACTAGGCAACGTTTAGGTAGAGATCCCCGTTGTCTAGTTTGTATTTACTTCAATGCTGCAATATTTAATACAGGTATTCCAAATACTACTGTTGAGCATCAAGAAACTAAAGTAGAAAAAGCTATTAATGATGCTAAAGAACTTAGACATAAACTTAAAGTTACCAATAAACCTACTGAAGTTAAAGATGTTAAGAAAGTAATTGATTCTATTAATTATAGTAAGTCTTTTACTCAAATCTGTAAAGATAAATCTAAACATTGGAAAGAACTTGGATTAGATATTGAAGAAGTGTTTGCAATTAAAGAGGATACTATAAATGATATTGATAATGCTGAAGAAGTTAAAGATTGGTATTATTTTATATTCCCTAGTGCAAATAAACTTAGAAGTAAATATGTTCGCATTTATGGAACTAAAATATCAACGAGAAGTACTATTGAGAGAAAGTGTCCTGATTTAGATTATATACAATATAATTCTAAAGAATGGATAACTCCTGCAAAATATACTAATCGTAAACCTTGTGATTGTTATACAGAATGGATGCTATAGATGCTCTTAAACATATTCAACAGATGGTTCTTGCCGATAGAACTAAACAAGGTTGTAAAACTACTATTTGTCCTAAATGTTTTAAGCATACATATACTGTATCTCCAGATAATAGAGTTAAAGTTTGTGTTGATTGCGGTTATTATGAATTAACTAAGAATGGCAAAACTGAGATATTTGAAGGAGAAGGTGTGTTTGCTTTAAATCATAAAGATAATGGTGGTATATTCCCTATTGAAAAAGGGAATTTTGAAGCTTGTCTTAAAGATATACTTATGGTTATCTCTGAAAAACTTCATACAAATCTTGATAATGTTGATGATTGTGTTTTGCATTCTGTTAAAAATGGAAAGGTTGTTACTATTGATTTTAAAGGTATGTTATAAACTCTACAAAGCTCCGCACGCGACCAGTCCTATTCCCCTACTGGGGTTTGCTGAGTTCCACAATGTGTAGCTTGTAATACTAAAACTAATACTATGATGGATATTGATTTTAATATTGGTGATAGAGTTATTACTTCTAGAGGAATCTATGGTACTGTAATTTCTATTGATAGAAATGCAAATACATCTCAAGTAAATATTGGTAATAAAACTGTCACACTGTATAATAATCAATTATGGTCTATTAAAAATAGAATTTCTGTTGTTTGTTATTATACAGATGGTTATGAAAATTATAATAAGCTAATTACTTTACCTAAACAATTTAAATTATATGACTTTACTAAGCCATTAGATAATGAATTGTTAGATTATTGTAAAAAGGCTATTACTAAAAGTATTAAAGGTATTTTTACTATTACTAAAATTGAAATTTAAATATATGAAAGCAAATCTTACTTATTCTATTATTTCTGCTGAATTAAAGCAAGGAATGTATTTATTAGTCAATGATCATCTTGGTTATATTAGTAGAATGAATGCTGAAAAAGCTATTATTTCATTCTATTATGAAGATGGCAAAGTGATTAAACTTGGTAAACAAGAAATGACTCGTGAAGACGCTATATCTACTTATAGTACATCTGTAATTAAATTGATTGCTATTGTTGATGGTAATCCTGTTTCTATAAATCATCAAAATTATAAGAAAATATTCTCACCTATGCTTACATTTGAAAAAGGTGCAGATGAATCTTATATTTCTCAATTCATTAAGACTAAAGAATGGTCTAATCCTATTTATGGTGATATTTCTCCTGTTTATTCTATGTTGAAAGTAGGAGATGTTGTAAATATTATAAGTTTACCTATTGTAGATGCTTATAGTCTTTATGATCCTATGAAACGTCTTGTTAGAGTTAAATCTAAAAAAGGTAATTCTAAATATATCGTTGTTCGTATGGATAATGAATGTGAAGATGATTTTGAAATTACAGTAAATCGTACTGATGTTGTTTTAGGTGATAAAGATAAATATGATTTATTCAATATGAATTTTGATACATTAAAGAATCTAGTTGCAAGTGGCGAAGCTAAAACTGTTGAAGCTAAAGGTAGAACTCAAAAAGAACCTAATCCTAATGGTAATGCTTTTTATCGTATTCATAAAAGTAAATGGCATGCTACTTATGATAGACTTCCAGGAAATGATTATTATCAATGGCTTGCTGTTCGTGATGCTAATGATTCAGAAAATGAAGCAAGACTTGTTGTTCCTATTTCGGTTCCTCTCACAAATATTCCTAAACATCAATTTAGTGGATATGATAATGAATATTGGATTCCGGGTACTATTCGTGAAATGGATAAAGCTAAAGCTGATGGTAAGAATTTTGTTCCATTTAGAGAAGGTCTTCCTATTTTTGGTAAACTTACTGAAACTGTTATTGATGGTAAGACTTTTACTTATTTCCTTCTTGATAATGTTAAACAAGAATCTATTAATCATTACATCTACAAGCATCGGGACATTACCGAGGAACGCCGGAGCGAATTAACCATTAACAAGCTCCCTACGCTTTAATAAAACGTCATAGAAGCATTTTTGTATTAAAGTGGATTAATAGGTTCACTTTAATACAAAGTGCCTATATAAGCCTAAAATGAACTAAAATGAGGATAGTTAAAATCGAGAAACGTGTATATGAATATTCTGAACTTCAAGTTCATGCTAAAGATGTAGTTAGAAATTATGTTCTTAGTGTTGTACATGATTCAGATACTTTTTCCAAAGCTATTAAAGAATCTATTGAATCTTTAGGTTTTAAAGATGTTGAACTTCATTATAGTCTTGGAAATTGTCAAGGTGATGGTTTATGTTTTACAGGTTCTATTAATTGGATTGATCTTAATAGAATTGCTGAAATTCGCAATAAAATTGATCAATTAAATGCTGAATTTGTTATTTCTTGTAATGATTGTCTAGATAATATTAAATTTACTAGATTAAGCCATATGTATTGCCATAGTCGTACTGTTTCAGTTGATATAGATAATACAAATTGGATGGATGTTCAAGATTATATTGTTCTTAAAGATATTATTCTTAATTGGTATAATTTTCTTTGTAATCGTTATGAAAAAGAAGGTTATAAATGGTTTGAAGAGATTAATGAACAAGACGTTATTGATTATTGTGATTCTAATGGTTTAGAGTTCTTTGATGATGGAACAATCTTTGTTGAATCTGCTTAAACCTTATGAAGATATTAGTATTGCTTTTCAAAGGTATCTTCTCCAAGTCACTAACGGTCATGGTAATTTTGTTGAATTTGCTACTACCTTGTCTTGGAGAATGCAATTGGGAATGGTATTGGAGTTCCTTGATGTTGTTTATAATATCACAGTGTCTATATTTCCCAACGGAGGTGCAGTTATTAAAGTTATCAACGATAGACAATATATTGCTGATTATTTTATTACTTCCGACCCTCAGTATCCGCTTGTTCGTTATTATAACACCATTGATATTGCTTTTAAATATATTTTAAAACCATTTTGATTATGCAAAAAGTAGAAATTAAATTTATTGGTTCTGAAATTAATGGTGATATTTATATTACTAAGAAAGGTACATATCTTTGTGATGTAAATTTTAATCATGATAATCCTTATCTTTATACTATGACACGTAATGATTTTGACGGAGAACCAAATATTCCTGTTAGAGATGACATTGATTTTGTAATTGTTGATAAGTTTGGTGATGAATGAATTTAATAAAGCCGCTTTACTTAATAGTGCTAAACGAATTAATGTTTCATATTTTAAAGAACAGCAAGAAGATGCTATTAATGCTATTTGGCAATGGTGGCAATCTTCAAGTATAACCTTTACTCTTAGTGGTTATGCTGGTACAGGTAAAACTTTTATTATGCGTCATCTTGTACGTTATCTTATTACAGAGAAAGTTTGTGTTACTGCACCTACTCATAAAGCTCTTCGAGTATTAGAAAATAGTTCTGGTCGTAAAGGTATGACTATTCAATCTCTTTGTGGTCTTAGACCTGATGTTGATATTGAAGATTATAATATTGAAAATCCATCTTTTAAGGTTATAGGTGAACAGAAAATGCGTAGTTATAAACTCGTTATTGTAGATGAATGTTCTATGGTTAATCCGGGTTTATTTACGTTATTAGTAAAGACGGCTATGCAATGTAGATGCAAACTTTTATTCTTAGGAGATGAACTTCAGATTCCTTATGTTGTTACTAAAAATAAAGATGAGGAAGATAATTATAATCGTATTAGTCCTACTTTTACTCATACTGATCATCAATTTCGTTTAACACAAATTGTTCGTCAAGAAGTTGGTAATCCTCTTCTTGAATTGTTTGGTATCATTCGTTCTGATTTAATTAATGGTACTCAAAATTTTTATCAGTATATTATTAATCATCGTGAAGAAGTCAATACTGCTGGTGAAGGTTTTACTATTCTAAATAAATTTGATTTTCGTACTAAAGTTATTGAAATGTTTAGTTCTGATAATTTTAGTAAAAATCTTAATTATGTTAGACTTATTGCTTTTACTAATAAGTGTATTGATTTTTGGAATACTTTTATTCGTGATGGTGTTCTAAATAATCCTCAAGGTATGATAACAAAAGATGATATGTTTACTGCATATCGTACTGTATTTGACGAATATAAATCTCCTATTATTATTAATAGTGAAGATTATGTAGTTAATGATGTACGATATTATGTATCAGATAATGGTCTTGCTTGTTATTGTATTACACTTAGATCTGCATTTGATGGTAAAGTTACCCCTATGTTTAAAATTATAGATTTCTGGGATTCTGCTAACATGGATAACTTTGG
>ENA-ORTF01004052-ORTF01004052.1-human-gut-metagenome-genome-assembly--contig:-NODE-4052-length-11652-cov-3.193843_pt1 | contig 11652 bp, 11 predicted proteins | sample MGYA00241908_ERZ509180 | MGnify/ENA primary metagenome ERZ509180 (study PRJEB26280, sample SAMEA2338814) | human gut metagenome | biome: human gut; feature: human-associated habitat; material: faeces... | reverse complement strand
TTCTTTTTGTAATTTTCTATAAATTGGATAAGTTTATAAAAAAATTATTCCGTTACAAACATTCACATAAACTTTTATAATACTTCTGTTCTTTATATTATAAAAATGTTATGGATAAAAATGCTAAAATATTTGTTGCCGGTCACAGGGGATTAGTAGGCAGCGCTATCAAAAAAGAATTAGAAGAGAATGGCTATAAAAATCTTTTAACAAGAACCCATAAAGAACTTGACCTTACAGACAGTTCATCTGTTAAGGACTTTTTTAAATTGGAAAAACCGGATTACGTAATTCTTTCCGCTGCAAAGGTCGGAGGTATTCATGGAAATAACACATATCCGGTAGAATTCTTTACCGAGAACATGAAAATACAGCTTAATGTCATTGAAAATTCATTTAAAAATAATGTCAAAAAACTTTTGTTTTTAGGCTCAAGCTGTATTTATCCTAAAAATGCCCCGCAGCCTATGAAAGAAGAATATTTACTATCTTCCGTTCTGGAAAAAACAAATGAAATGTACGCTCTGGCAAAAATATCAGGATTAAAACTGTGTGCCTCTTACAACAGAGAATACGGCACAGACTATATTTCGGTTATGCCTTGCAACCTTTACGGCTTAAATGATAATTACGACAAAGAAAATGCGCATGTTCTTCCTATGCTTATAAGACGATTTCATGAGGCAAAAGAAGACGGATTAAAAGAAGTCGTTGTATGGGGTACAGGAACACCTTTAAGAGAATTTATGTACGCCGGAGATCTTGCAAAAGCTGTCGTTTATTTAATGGAAAATAAGTCAGCTAAAGAAATAGGTGAGTTTATTAACATAGGAACAGGAAAAGAAGTTACTATACTTGAACTTGCTCAGTTAATTAAAAAGGTTGTAGGTTACGAAGGCAGACTTGTATTTGACAAAACAAAACCGGACGGAACCATGCGTAAATTAATGGACGTTTCAAGAATTAATAGTTTGGGCTGGAAGGCCGAAACTGAACTTGAAGAGGGCATTGAAATAGTCTACAGGGATTTCTTAAACAGCAAAAGTATAAGAGTATAATTATCAGGAGTTTATATGCAGGAAAAACTTAATCTGTTATTTGATATAACAATTCTAGTAGTTAACAGAAAAATGGACGGCTGCCGATCCGGAATTTATTTTACTGCTGCGAATATTCTCGATGAATTTTATAAAAGAGAAGAATTTAATCTTTTCTTCTATTGTGATAAAAAACTGATTCCTGCCATTGAAGAAACAGATATTCTAAAAAAATATAACTGTCCTGTTATAAACTATGAAGATATGACTACTGAGGACTGGGAATATGTTAAGCTTAAGGCAAAACGTAACAAGATGAAAAAAGAGAAAAAGGCACTGCAAAAGACATTAATGTCAATTTTGCTGTTCTTCTTTTCCCTCAAAATGAAATTAAGCGCTAAAACTATTAATTTATCAAAGTATGATAAAATAAATGCTTTTTTCTCACCATGCTATAGAATCCCTGAAGAAATAAAAGTGCTAAAGCACATAAAAAAATATACTCTGCTGCATGATACAATACCTCTTATATTACCTCAATATTTTGCTGATATTCAAAAAGGTAATTCTTGGTATTTAAAATTAGTAGATACAATTAACAAAGAGGATTATTATTTTACAAATTCCGAAAGTACTAAGCGTGACTTTATAAAATATGCACCTTCAATTAATCCGGCACACATCACAACAACACTGCTTGCCTGTGCTGAAACCTTTAAGCCTTCAAGTCCTGACAAAACCGCAGCTGCGGTGAAAAAATATAATCTTCCGCAAGATAAAAAATATATTTTCAGCCTTTGTACTCTTGAACCTAGAAAAAATCTTATCAGAGCCGTAAAATGTTTTATAGAATTTATAAATAAAAATAATATAGACGATCTGGTATTTATTTTAGGAGGCGGAAGCTGGAAAGGTTTTATTGAGCAGCTAGAGCAGGAAGTGCCTGAGTTTGACAAATACAGAGATAAAATTATTAAAGCCGGTTATATTGATGATGAAGATTTATCTCCTTTGTATTCAGGAGCAGAATGGTTTGTCTATACATCACAGTATGAAGGATTTGGACTTCCTCCGCTAGAGGCAATGAGCTGCGGCTGTCCGGTTATAACCTCAAATAATTCATCACTGCCTGAAGTTGTAGGTGATGCAGGAATTATGATTGACTGGGATAGTGATGAACAGCATATAAAAGCTTATGAGAACTATTATTTTAATGCTTCACTTAGAAAACAAAACAGCCAAAATGGTATAAACAGAGCAAAAACTTTTTCATGGGCAAAATGTGTTGACTTAATGTCAAACATAATTTATAAGGAGTTATCAAATGTTTAAATATCCAGTTTATCAACCTGCATTAGAAGGGAATGAAAAGATTTATGTAAATGAATGTCTTGATACGAATTGGATCTCCAGTAAAGGACATTTTGTAAATGATTTCGAAAAAAAATTTGCTGAATATCTTGGAACAGATTATGCAACAGCTGTTTCTAACGGAACAGTTGCGATTCATCTTGCGATAGTCGCACTTGGAATTGGCTCCGGAGATGAAGTTATAGTACCTACATTCACATATATAGCTTCTGCCAACCCGATTGCCCAGGTTGGAGCTACGCCTGTGTTTGTTGACAGTCTTGAGGAAACATGGCAGATGAGTCCAAAAGATATTAAAGCAAAAATTACGGATAAAACAAAAGCAATAATGGTTGTGCACCTTTATGGACATCCATGCGACATGGACGAAATTATGGCTATAGCAAAAGAGCATAACCTTTTTGTAATTGAAGATTGTGCAGAAGCTATTGGTTCAGAATATAAAGGGAAAAAAGTCGGTTCATTTGGGGACATAGGCTGTTTTTCATTTTTCGGAAATAAGACTATTACCTGCGGTGAAGGCGGAATGGTTGTCACTAATGACGCAACAATTCATGACCGACTTGTAAGATACAAAGGGCAGGGGCTTGCTAAATACAGGGAATACTGGCATGATATTGCCGGATTCAATTATAGAATGACAAACATTCAAGCTGCAATAGGGCTTGCACAATTAGAACAGATTCAAAAATTTATTGATAAAAAACAGAATGTGGCAAACTGGTATCAAAAATATTTAACAGGACTGCCTGTTAAATTTCACAAACAAACAAAAGATATTTTTCATACATACTGGATGTGTTCAATTCTTGTAGAAAAAGCCGAAATTCGTGATAAATTAAGAGACTTTCTACGTGAAAACTCTATAGAAACAAGACCTGCATTTTATCCAATTCACACAATGCCAATGTACTCAACAAAATATGCTAAACATCATACTGCTGAAGATTTAGCTAGCAGAGGAATTAATCTTCCAAGCTATCCAAACTTGTCAGAAGAAGATGTTAAAGTTATATGCAAAAAAATAGGTGAATTCTATGAAAAATAAATATGTAATCGTTGGCTGCGGCGGACATGGCAAAAGTATTCTTGATGTAATCCTATTTAATGATGCTGATGCCGAGGTAATATTTTTAGATGAAAATGCAAAAGAGAATGAAAAAATTTTAAATTTTCCTGTAGTAAAAAATTATTCTATTAAAAACGAAAGTGTTATAATTGGAGTAGGTGACAATGTTAAAAGAAAAGAATTATCAGAAAAATATTATGACAACTTAACTTCAGTAATATCAAAAAATGCATACGTGGGAACAGGAGTAAAAATAGGAAAAGGTGTTTTTATCGCTCACAGAGCTTATGTAGGAATATTTTCTTCAATAGAAGATTTTTCAGTAGTAAACACAGGAGCAATAGTAGAACATGAATGCAAAATAGGAAAAGCATCTTTTGTTGGACCAAATACAACTTTATGCGGAAAAGTAAATATCGGGGATACCACATTTATAGGAGCAGATACAACAGTCCTGCCCGGGATAAATGTTTGCAGCGATATAACAATAGGCGCAAAAACCCTTGTGACAAAAGACATTCAGACAGGGGGCTTATATCTGGGGATACCCTGCAAGCAAAGGATTATTGGAGAAAAGAAGAATTAATAAAAATGGGATTTAAACACATCGGTAAAAATGTAAAAATATTTAAAAAAAGTACAATAGTTAAACCTGAAAACGTATTTTTAGGTGATAATTGTCAAATTGATGATTTTGTACATATAATCGCATCCCAGCCTATATACATAGGAAAACGGGTACATATTTCTACCCAATGCGTAATATCTGGAGGAGGAAGTTGTAAGATTGAAGATTATGCCGGTCTAGCTGCCGGCTGTAAAATAATAACAGGGAGTGATGACTTTTTAGGCAATGCTATGACTAACCCATGCGTGCCTCAAGAGTTCAGGAAAGTTACCCGCTCTTTTGTAACAATAAAAAAGCATGCAATATTAGGGACAAATAGTGTTATTTTACCTGGAATTACAATAGAAGAAGGTACTGCTTCGACTGTTGGCACTGTATTTTACAAAAATAGCGAACCCTGGGCTATTTATAAAGGAAATCCTGCAGTTAAAGCAGGAAGACGCAAATCAAAAAAAATTTTAGAATTAGAAAAAGAACTTATAGAAAAATATCAAAATTAAACATAAGGAATATAATGAAAGTAAAAGATATAATAAAATTAGGAATATATAAAACTTTTCTAGTTCCGATAAATTGGATGCTTAGCTTAGTATTATCATTTCTTCAAAAGAAACACAACAATAAAACGATGGTTTATTCTGTTATGCCTCCAGCGTCAACAGGCATGGCGCCTTTTGCTCTAAAAATTTTTAATAAGCGAAAAAATGATTTTCTAATTGTAAATAAATTCAATAATCCTTTTGAATACTTATATGCAATATTTTATGGACACAGCCTTAATACAAATATATTTGATATTAGCTTTGATAAATACTTGATGAAAAATTTTAAAATACAAAAAAAAATATTTGTAATAGGAAATTCGCCACATCACAATGAAACATTAAAAAAAGCAATTGAAACAAAAGGAGAAGAAAACAGATATTTATATCTTGGAGAAAATCTTCTTTTTACACCTGCTCTCAACTACCTGAATGCCTGGAAAAAAGAGGCAATGGAAGAAACAATTTCTAAATATTACAATAAAAATTTAGAGGTTACATTTAAAGAAGATTTAAATATTTTCTGGACGAAAAATAACATTTATGGTCTTAAAATTATTAAAGAACTAACCGGGATTAATAAATTTATAGTCTTTAATGAAAATGCAAAGGATTTATTTGCAAAAGAATTTACTTCAGAGGAATTAGCAGACATTAAAATTAACACAATAAATCCTCCAGTAGAAGATTTAACAACAATTCCACCGGCACCGCAATTTGCTTCCAGAGATTATGTATTGATAGGCTCATTCGGTCTACCACAAAAATTAAAATCTACTCCAGATATAATAGAGACAATAAATTTATTAAATAAAAATGGAACAAAAACGAAATTACTTTTAGCAGGGTATAGTGTAAAGGAATATTTAAATACACTTTCTATCAACAAGGAAAATATTATTGCCTATGACAGCCCATCAGAAAAAAAATTATTATCATTAATGAAATCCGTAGATATAGCCATACAACTACGTCCCAAAAATCAAGGAGAAACTTCAGGTTGCATTTCTGAACTATTAGGTTTAAAACAAAAAATAATAACAACAAAAGGGTTTGTGACAAATGGGCTTGAAAAATATTGCATAAATGTTGACCCATATATAACTCCGGAAAATCTTGCTAAAGTAATAACAGAGAATTTAAATAATTATAAAAAAATAAAAGATAACGATGATATATTTAACCACTATTCATTTTTATGTGCCGCTAATAAAATATTAAGGGAAATATAAATATGAAATTTACCGAACTTAGTATAATAAAAGGAGCATATCTTATTGAAACTGAACCTGTAAAAGATTTCAGAGGGTCTTTCGCCAGACAGTTTTGTAAAAAAGAACTTGCTAAATTCGGGATTGATTTTAATATATGCCAGTGTAACATTTCAAAAAATCCCAAAGCTGGTACTCTAAGGGGTATGCACTATCAGAAAGAACCATTTCCTGAAATTAAGATGGTTTCATGCTTACAAGGACGCATATTTGATTGTATTGTTGATTTAAGAAAAGATTCTCCGACTTATCTTAAATGGACGGCTGAAGAATTAAGCAGTGAAAATAATAAAATGATTTATATTCCGGCAGGATGTGCTCATGGATTTTTAACATTAGAGGATAATTCTACTGTTTATTATCAGCTGGGAGAGTTTTTTATGCCTGAATATTATGCTGGAATAAGGTGGAATGATCCCAAAATAGGGATTGAGTGGCCGATTAAGGAAAAACTTCTAATAAACGACAGGGATAACAGCTATGAACTCCTCTAAAAAAATTATACTAACCGGTGCTACAGGACTAATCGGGAAAGAAGTACTGCCTTTGTTAAAAAAAGAAGGATTTGAAGTACTTGCTTTATCATCAAAAACTTGCAACTTATTTAATAAAAAAGAAATTTATTCTGTTTTTAACAAATTTAAGCCTGAATATCTTTTGAATTTTGCCTGGTGCACTACAGGGGATTATCTTAATTCGGAATTAAACTATAAGTTTCTGGAAGCAGGAATAAATATGCTGGGTGCATTCAAACAAAATGGCGGCAGACGGACAGTTTTTGCGGGAACCTGTTTTGAATATAAATTTAAGGACACTCCTTTAAAAGAAAATGATGAGTTAAATCCGCTGACAATATATGCAAAGTGCAAGGTTGAATTGTTTAAACAGGCAACTGAATATTGTATTCAGAATGGAATAAGCTTTGGCTGGGGGCGGATATTCTATGTATATGGGGAAAACGAGAATGAAAAACGCCTCACTCCTTATCTAATAAATAATTTAAAAAATAACAAAACAACAGAAATAAAATGCGGTCAATTGATAAAGGATTATATGTATACAAAAGATATTGCCGGAGCTTTTGTTAAATTTATTGAAACTGATGTAGAAGGACCGGTCAATATTTGTACAGGGCTGGGTATTTCTTTGAAAGACTTTGGAAGAGCAATTGCGTCAAAGTTGAATAAAGAGGAATACCTGGAAATCAGACATGAAAAAACAACACAACCACCGATTATAACTGGCGACAATACCAAGCTAAAAAATTGTGTTCAATATAATATAAAATATTCTCTAAGCAGTGCCCTGGATGAAATATTATATTAAGACTTTTTATAATATTTTTTTAAGATTTCCAACCTGTTTTCATCAAGATTATCATATACATTATCTAAATATTTAGGATAATTACAATTTTTGCAGGCATTAATTTTATTTCTATTTCCTTGCAAATGTATTTTCTGAAGTACTTTTAATTTTTCACCATTCCATATATCGTAAATACTTTCTTCTTTAATATTACCTAAGTTATAGCACTCAGCTTCTAACATACAGCATGGTCTTACCGAACCATCAGCCATTAGCTGCATTGAATAAAAAGGCTGTGGACAAACTAACACATCTTTCAATGCAGAATCACAGTACATTGTTTGATTATACTTATCTTTTATCGTAGAGTAATCTACGCTGTTTTGAAGCGGAGAAATCGCCTGAACCGTAAAAATATCACATTTATCTTCAAATAAATTTTTTGACAAGGCTGCTTTCTCAGGGGTATTTATTACAATATCTGGAATTTTCAGACACACTTCAACATTATTTCTATTGTCAAATAAGTACTGCAGATTATTCAAAAATTTTTCAAAATTAATATTATATCCGCAAGTATGAGCATAGTCTTCGGCAGAAATTCCCTGTAGAGAAATCCTGATAGTGTCTACATTTGTAGAAACCAGCCTTTCAATATTTTCCTTATTTAAAAGAGAACCGTTTGTTATTAAGATAACCTTCTCACTAATATTGTGGGCAATTCTCAATATTTCATATATTTCAGGATTGAGCATCGGTTCGCCGATACCGCTAAAAGTAATTGTTTTCAACTTTTGTCCAAATTGCTTAAAGTCTTTGGCAAATTTTTCAAATAAAGATGCACTTAAAATAAATTTCTGTAAAGATCTTTTAGCTTCAGCAGTAGAATGAATACAATATATACATTTGAAGTTACAAGCTCTTATTAATTCTACCTGCATAGAAAAAGGGATACTGAGCGGAATAACATCTTTTAAATAATTACGACTCTTTCTTTCTATCCAATTAATCTTTTTTGACATATAAACCTCACTTTACAAAAATTTGCAGCACAAAACACTGCAATACAAGTATTGCAGTGTTTTATATAATTATTGATTAAAAGCCTTAAATAAGCATTAAGAAGGTGCCCCCCCCCCCGGAATGGCACTATTACTGGGATTTGGGAGCATATAATTTTCAAATTATACTGGCGACTCAGTTGCATATGTAAAAAATTATCACAATATATTTCTCATTGCAAGTGTTCATATTATAATTTAATCAAGTTTAAATAAGGGAGTAGTATGGGTATATTAACAAATATTATTAGAAATAAAATCAAATTACTTGCAAATTTATATTACAGATTGGAAAAACCAAATGCAAGAAAAGGAAGTTACATTCCTGTGTCAGGTAAGGTCCTTGGCGAAGAAGAACTTGAAAATATGCTTGATGCCACACTTGATATGTGGCTGACAACAGGTCGTTTCAATAAACAATTTGAAAAAGACTTTGCTAAATACCTCGGTTCAAAATATGCTCTTACTACAACTTCAGGTTCAAGTGCAAATTTACTTGCACTTTCAGCATTAACATCACACAAACTTGGTGAAAAAAGACTTCAAAAAGGAGATGAAGTTATAACTGTAGCAGCAGGATTTCCTACGACTGTTAATCCTATAGTTCAAAACGGACTAGTTCCTGTATTTGTAGATGTGGAAATCGGTACTTACAATATTGATGTTAATAAAATAGAAAAATCAATAAGCCCTAAAACTAAAGCTATTTTTATTGCACACACTCTGGGAAACGTATTTGACTTGGAACATATAAGAGAAATCTGTGACAAACACAATTTGTGGTTAATAGAAGATAACTGTGATGCTCTCGGAGCAGAATTTAACGGTAAAAAGACCGGAACTTACGGACACATAGGCACATACAGCTTTTATCCCGCACACCATATAACAATGGGGGAAGGCGGAGCTGTCTGTACAAATGACACAAATTTATACAGAATTATAAAGTCATATAGAGATTGGGGCAGAGATTGCTGGTGTGAACCCGGGCATGATGATACCTGCAAAAAACGTTTCAGCATGCAGTTAGGGAAATTGCCTTTCGGTTATGACCATAAGTACACGTATTCCCATACAGGCTATAATTTAAAAATTACAGACTGGCAGGCTGCCTGTGGACTTGCACAGCTAAGAAAACTTGACAATTTTATAGAAATCAGAAATCGGAATTTTAATTATTTATACGAAAAACTTAAAGAATTTGAAAAATATTTAATTCTTCCAAACTTAAATGAAAAAGCAAAACCTTCCTGGTTTGGGTTTCTCATTAGCGTAAAAGCAGATGCACCTTTTAGCAAAATAGAATTTGTAAAATTTCTGGAAGAAAACGGTATTGGTACACGTCAGTTATTTGCTGGAAACCTTTTAAGACAGCCTTTGTATACTGATGATGATATTATACTAAGGATTGAAGATTCAGAAATTTTGCACTCAAAAGATTTAACCGAAGAAGATTTTAAAAGGCTGCCCAATACGGACTTTATAATGAATGCAACATTCTGGATAGGTGTATATCCGGGTCTGACCCTGAAAGATTTAGATTTTATTATTTCTAAAATAAATGAATTTATTAAGAAATATGGTTAGTATTATTCTCAATTACTTTACTTGCCATATTGATTATGCTATAAGTATACTGACATTTAGAATAATGCTTAGGAGATTAAATGAGAGCAGAGATTAAACCGCGTATTGATTTAAAGCACAGAACAAAATTAGAAGAAGTTATACCTTTAAGAACCCCGTTTATTATAAACATAGATCCTTCTGACATGTGTAATTTTCAATGCAAATTTTGTCCTACCGGCGATAGGGAATTAATGAAAAGAACCCCTGGAAGAAATCATGGTTTAATGGATTTTGATTTATATAAAAAAGTTATTGATGACATATGCAGCTTTGAAGACAAAGTTAAAGTAATTAGGCTTTATAAAGACGGGGAACCGCTATTAAACCCGCATTTTCCTGATATGGTAAGATATGCAAAAGAAAGCGGCTGCTGTGACAGAGTTGATACTACTACCAACGCAGCATTATTAACACCTGAACTCAGCCTTAAGATTATTGATGCTGGGCTTGATAAAATAAATATTTCAATAGAAGGCGTAAAAGATAAACAGTATAAAGAATTTTCAAGAGCTAATGTAAATTTTAAAAAACTTGTTGAGAACATTGCATTCTTTTATGAACACAAAAAACAATGCGAAATGCTCGTAAAAATAAATGGAGATGTTATATCAGAAGAAGATAAACAAACATTTTTAAATACATTTGGTGATATAACAGACGGAATATTTATAGAAAGTATAATGGACTGCTGGCCAACGTTTGAACTTGAGAAAGTTGAAGTCAACGAAACCAGAGGAATCTATGACAATAAAATCAAAGAAGTTCTTACCTGTCCGTATGTATTTTACTCATTTGCAGTGAACTCTGACGGTACAGTAAGCCTGTGTTTCTTAGATTGGAGCAGAAAATTATTAATAGGCGATGCAAAAAAAGAGTCTGTTAAGGATGTTTGGAACAGTAAAGCGATGAGAGATTATCAAATGATGTTTTTAAGGGGTGAAAGAAAATCTCATCCAATATGTGCAGAGTGTGGTCAATTGAAACAGGGTGCCCCTGATGATATTGATGCCTATGCAAAAGAATTATTGAAGAAATATGAATTATAAAGAAGAACTGCAAAAAATTTATACTAAAGAAATACATAAATACAGCACTGAATTTTTAAACAACAAATTTATCTTATATGGTGCCGGAAGCTTAGGTAACATGGCTGTAGATTTATTGGAAAAACGCGGTTTAAGACCTGAATACATTGTTGATAAATCAGTGAAAGGCAATATTAAAGGTATAAAAATTATTTCTCCGGAAGAAATTCTGGATATAGATAAAAAAGAAAAGTTATTTATAATTTGTATAGCAACTTTACCTTATAACAGTATTATTGAATTTCTAAGCAGTATAGGTGTGAAAAATACCATACAATTCTATACTTATGCTTATTTACAATTTCCGGAATTACTTCTAAATGGTTGGACTTCATATAATATTACCGACAACGAAAAAAACCAACTGGAGAGTGTTTGCGAAAGCCTCAAGCACGATGAGTGCTCGTTATGCCATTATCTTCAATTCCTTTGGTGGAAGCTGTGCGGGATTGAATATATATATGAAGGGTATCCTGTATTAAGCGGTAAAAAATTTTTCGGGAGCCCCGCCATACCTCAACTAAGTGATAATGAGATTTTACTGGATGCAGGCTGCCATTACGGACAAACAATAAAATCTTTTATTGAAAAAATTAACAATAAATATGACAAAATATACGCATTTGAACCAGATGCAGCAAACCTTGAAAA
>ENA-ORTF01004049-ORTF01004049.1-human-gut-metagenome-genome-assembly--contig:-NODE-4049-length-11661-cov-2.296743_pt1 | contig 11661 bp, 9 predicted proteins | sample MGYA00241908_ERZ509180 | MGnify/ENA primary metagenome ERZ509180 (study PRJEB26280, sample SAMEA2338814) | human gut metagenome | biome: human gut; feature: human-associated habitat; material: faeces... | reverse complement strand
TCAGGCGCTTGCAGGAGAGGGAACTCAGACTGCACCGGCGGGTGCGGTTTGCGATTGTGTTCCGACAGGGGATACGGTAGTTGTGATTTCTTCTGACAAGATGGGAAGTGGAAATGATGAGCTCGGAAAAGTGCTGATCAAAGGTTGCATCTTTGCAATCACACAGCTTGATGAGCTTCCAAAGAAGATGATCTTCTACAACGGTGGCGCTAAGATCACATGTGAAGGATCTGACTCTCTGGAGGATCTGAAGAATCTGGAAAGCCAGGGCGTTGAGATTGTGACTTGCGGAACATGTCTGGATTATTATGGAATGAAAGACAAGCTTGCAGTAGGAACAGTTACAAATATGTATGACATTGTCGAGTCTATGAATAATGCAGGTAAGATTGTGAAACCTTGTTAGAAACATAGGAATAGTTACAGCAATTTGAAAATGTGATGGAAAAGCTGCTGCAACAGCTTTTTCGTATATCGAGGGAATTATTTTGAAAAAGTATTCGAAAGGAAGTGGGCGAAATGAGTAAGGGACTCAAAGAGATTCATCTGACACAGATGACAAAGACAGCTGGTTGAGCGGCCAAAATCGGTCCTGAGACCCTTGCCCAGGTTCTGGGTAAGCTGCCTAAATTTTCCGATGAGCGTCTGCTTGTCGGTGTTGAGACATCAGATGATGCCGCAATTTATAAAATATCGGATGAGACTGCCATGATACAGACACTGGATTTCTTCACACCGGTTGTGGACGATCCGTATCTGTTCGGACAGATTGCAGCGGCGAACTCCTTAAGCGATGTATATGCAATGGGAGGAGAGCCGAAGGTAGCACTTAATATCGTAGGATTTCCGAATTGTCTTGATCCACAGATCTTAGGAGATATTCTTGCCGGTGGAGCCGATAAGGTAAAAGAGGCAGGAGCTGTTCTGGTTGGTGGACATACAGTACAGGATGATGAGCCGAAGTACGGACTTTGTGTGTCCGGATTTGTACATCCAAAGAAGATTTTTAAGAATTACGGATGTAAACCGGGGGATGTGCTGATCCTTACCAAACAGGTCGGAACAGGAATTGTTAATACAGCAATCAAAGGAGAAATGGCATCTGCAGCCGCAATCAGGGAAGCTGAGATTGTCATGTCTTCTTTAAATAAAAAAGCAAAAGAAGTTGTGGAGCATTTCCCTGTAAATGCATGTACAGATATTACAGGATTTGGTCTTTTAGGTCACTGCGTTGAAATGGCAGAGGCAAGTAATGTGACATTTGAACTGAATGTTCACGATATTGCATATCTTGATGAAGCAATCAGCTATGCAAAAATGGGCCTTGTTCCGGCGGGGGCTTACAAGAACAAGGGATATTCTTATCAGAAAGTAGATTTCAGAAATGTAGAAGATCATTTTATCGATCTGTTATATGATCCGCAGACATCAGGTGGACTGCTCATCAGCGTGGAAGCACAGTATGCGGAAGCCGTGATGGAAGCATTCGAGAAGAAGAGACTGGATACCAAGGTATCCCTGATCGGAACCGTAACAGAAAAGAGCGATAAACTGATTCGTCTGCACTAGGAATTCAAAGAGGTAGAGGAGAAAATGAATAAAAATTTATTATTTCGCAGTATTCCGAAAGTAGATATTCTGCTTGAAGAACAGGAGATACAGGATTTGATTGATGTATATGGACGTGAATTTGTGATGGATGTGATCCGTGAAGAGATGGATGCGCTCAGAACATTTATCGGAAAGTGCGAGGAAGAAGAGAAAGCGAAAGCGCAGATCGGGATGCTTACGCAGAATATAAAACGGCATGCCGGAAAGCTGCATGAGCCGAATATGAAAATGGTGATTAACGGAACAGGAACAGTTCTCCACACCAATCTCGGCCGTGCACCGATCAGTAAGGAGCATGTTGAGAGACTGGCAGGAATTGTGAGTGGTTACTCCAATCTGGAATACAATCTGGAAGCAGGAGCACGTGGAGAGAGATACTCTCATTTTGAAAAACTGCTTTGCAAACTGACCGGGGCAGAGGCTGCGATGGCGGTTAACAACAATGCTGCGGCTGTTATGCTGATCTTAAGTTCAATGGCAAAAGGCGGGGAAGTTGTAGTATCCCGCGGAGAGCTGGTTGAGATCGGTGGCAAATTCCGGATTCCGGATGTAATGGAGCAGAGCGGAGCTTCACTTGTGGAAGTCGGAACGACGAATAAGACACATTATTCTGATTATGAAGAAGCGATCACAGAGGAGACAAAAGCACTCCTTAAAGTTCATACAAGCAATTACCGTATTGTTGGATTTACAGAGACGGTTACGATCGATGAACTGATTCCGATTGCGCAGGAACACGATATCCCGATCATCGAAGATCTTGGAAGTGGCGTGCTGATCGACCTGAGTAAATACGGACTGACCTATGAACCGACGGTTCAGGATTCCATCCGCAAGGGAGCGGACGTTGTATGCTTCAGCGGAGACAAGCTGCTCGGTGGTCCGCAGGCTGGAATCATCATCGGTAAGAAAAAATATATTGACCAGATGAAGAAGAATCAGCTGACACGTGCACTGCGAATTGATAAATTTACAGCAGCAGCACTGGAACTGGTATTACAGGAATATTTATCAGAAGAAAAGGCAATCCAGAATCTTCCGGTACTGCGTATGATCACAGAGTCCAAAGCGGATGTGGAAAAGCGTGCAAGATCTCTGAAGCGGATTCTGCAGAATGCACATCTTGCTGCAACGATCGGGATGGAACCGTGTGAATCACAGATCGGTGGAGGCTCTCTTCCACTTGAACGCATTCCGAGTATGGCAGTTACGATTAAGCCGGAGAATATCAGTGTACCGAAGCTGGAAGAAGAGATGCGGCATCTTTCTATGCCAATCATTCCGCGTACAGCCAACGACACGATTTATCTGGATGTGCGGACAATTGAATCCTGCTACTTTAAGAAGATAGCAGAGATGCTGGGAGAATTATTATGAAAAACATTATCGTAGGAACCGCAGGTCACATTGACCATGGGAAAACGACACTGATAAAAGCACTTACCGGACGTAACACGGACCGGTGGGAAGAAGAACAGAGAAGAGGGATCACCATTGACCTCGGGTTTACTTATTTTGATCTGAAAAATGGAGACCGTGTAGGGATCATTGATGTTCCGGGACATGAAAAATTTATCAACAACATGGTTGCTGGAGTTGTCGGAATGGATCTGGTACTTTTGGTTGTGGCAGCGGATGAAGGTATCATGCCGCAGACAAGAGAACACATGGACATTCTGGGACTCCTTGGGATCAAGAAGAGCATTCTGGTGATCAACAAGTGTGATCTGGTCGATGAAGAATGGCTGGAACTCGTTGAGGAAGAAATCCAGGAAGAACTGGAAGGTACTTTTTTGGAAGGTGCACCGGTTGTTAAAGTATCGGCTGCAACCGGGCAGGGGCTTGATGAACTGACGGATACGATCCAGCAACTGATGTCGGATGAGGTGGTTGCAAAGGATACACAGACTATTCCAAGACTTCCGATTGACCGGGCATTTACCCTGTCAGGCTTTGGGACAATTATCACAGGGACACTTATCTCCGGTACGATCACTAGGGAAGACGTTCTGGAAATGTATCCGATCGGAAAAGAGTGCAAGATCCGTAATATTCAGGTACATGGGCAGAATCAGGACAAATGCTATGCCGGACAGAGAGTGGCGATCAATCTGTCAAATGTGAAGAAAAAGGAGATTCGCAGAGGGTGTGTGCTTGCGCCGAAGAACAGTATGAAAAATACAGATCTTCTGGATGTGAAGCTGAAAGTTCTGGAAGACTCCATGCGTATCCTTACAAATCATGAGAGATTGCATTTATATACGGGTACGAGTGAGATCCTCTGCCGTGCTGTTCTGCTGGATAAGGAGCAGATCGGACCGGGAGAAGAGGGACTGGTACAGCTCAGACTGGAAGAAGAGATTGCGGTCAAACGAGGCGACCGTTTTGTAGTACGTTTCTATTCTCCGATGGAGACTATCGGAGGCGGGATCGTGCTGGAACCGAATCCGGTGCGTAAGAAACGTTTTGATGCACAGGCAATCGAAGAACTGAAGAAAAAAGAATCCGGTTCTCTTGGCGATGTTATGGAGCTTCAGATCAAAGAACACGGCGACACGATGATCACACTTGCTGAGCTTGCAAAGGTGATGGCACATTCCGTAGATGAACTGAAGGAGTATCTTGAAGAACTGGAAGAATCGGGCACAATCTTTGTATTCCCAATGAAGAAGGATACATATTTGTGGCACAGAGACAGCGAATTTGCAGTACGTCAGAAGATAGAGGAGACATTGCAGAAATATCACAGTGAGCATCCATACCGATATGGAATGAAGAAAGCCGAAATTCACAATACATTCCTGAAAAAGATCAAACCAAACATATTTGATGCGTATATCGAAAGAATGACGGGAGAAAACGTCTATGGAAGAAGGGAAGAATATCTTTCGCTTCCGGGATATGAAGTTCCGAAGGATGCGATGTATCTTCAGACAGAGAAGCTGATCGAAGATACATTTGAAAAAGCAGGATATGATTTTGTGAGATTTTCAGAGATTGATTTTGGAAAAATTCCGCGCCAGACAGCGGAAGATGTGGTTCTCATGATGATTGACGAAGGAAAAGTACTCCGTATCAATGAAGAGATGTTTACGATGAAACACCTGATGGATGAAGCGAAGGAAAAAATTCAGAATCATCTGAAGGAAGAAAATCTGATCACGATCGCACAGGTGAGAGATATGTTCTCAACAAGCAGAAAGAGTGCGAAACCGATTTTAGAATATATGGACAGCATTAAGGTGACAAAGAAGACAGGCGGAGAAAGTGAGAGGGTGGCATACTTATGAATTTAAAGCAGCTGGAGGCATTTGTTAAGGTAACTGAGTCGGGAAGTTTTTCAAAAGCGGCAAAGCTTTTGTTCCTGACGCAGCCAACGGTCAGTGCACATATCTCTTCTCTGGAGAAAGAACTGGACTCACGGCTTTTTGTCAGAAATACAAAGGAAGTAAAATTGTCGGAAGAAGGAAAGCAATTATACCAGTATGCGCGCCAGATGGTGGAACTCGAAAAAGAAATCGAGCAGGTATTTTCCAAGGATGCGCATCGTGAGGAAAAATGTATTACAATTGCGACCTCTACGATTCCGGCACAGTATGTTCTTCCGGCGATTCTGGCGAAATTCAGAGAGACTTATCCGGATGAGCAGTTCCGGATTTCAGAAAATGACAGCTGCGGTGTTGTTGAACAGGTAGCAGGGCATATGGTAGATATTGGATTTACAGGTACGGTACTTGAAAAAAAGCATTGCAGATATATGCCTTTTTATCAGGATGAACTGGTTGTTATCATGCCGAATACCGAGTTTTATCAGGAAATACAGAAGCGCTATAAGACAGCAACATGGATAAAGAATGAACCGGTCATTACGCGGGAAGAAGGATCGGGAACCCGCAAGGAAACAGAAAAAATATTGAGAAAAGCAGGAATTATGCCTGATACCCTCAATATAGTAGCATGCATTGAGAATCCGGAAGCAATAAAAAGGTCAGTAAAGAGTGGGCTTGGAATCACGATCATATCAAGACTTGCAGCAGAAGAGGAGATCCGGACCGGACAGGTTCTGGAATTCCCGTTACAGAAGGATGAAAGCAGTCGTTATCTGAACCTTGTATACAATAAAAACTATCAGCTGCCTGCAGCAGCAGAGCATCTGATCCGGATTGTAAAGGATTTCTATCCGGATGCACATATGGGGAAATGAAAAGAGGATCAATATGATATATTTAGATAATGCAGCAACCACAATGCGCAAACCACAGGAAGTAATTGATGCAATCACCGCAGTAATGTGCTCAATGGGGAATGCAGGAAGAGGCGTCAACGAGGCATCTCTCGGAGCAGCAAGAACCGTATATGACACAAGAGAGAAGCTTGCAGGTTTTTTCGGGGCGGAAGATGCAAGACAGATCGTATTTACCATGAACTCAACGGAGAGCCTGAATATTGCAATCAAGGGGATCTTAAATCCGGGAGACCATGTGATCTCTACGGTTTTGGAACATAACTCTGTTCTCCGACCACTTTATGAGATGGAGAAAAAGGGAGTTGAAGTGACATTCCTTGGATGTGATGAAAAAGGAACTCTGGATTACGCAGATTTTGATAAAGCAATCAAAGAGAATACAAAAGCAATTGTCTGTACCCATGGTTCCAATCTGACGGGAAACAAAGTGGATGTGGAGCGGATCGGGGAAATTGCAAAAAAACACAATCTGTTGTTTGTGGTAGATGCATCACAGACTGCCGGTGTATTTCCAATCGATGTGCAGAAGATGCATATTGATATTCTGTGTTTTACCGGACATAAGGGACTTTTAGGACCGCAGGGGACTGGTGGAATGTATGTGAGAAAAGGCGTTCATGTCCGGCCACTTCTTTCAGGCGGTACCGGTGTGCAGACCTATAGTAAGACACAGCCGGAAGAGATGCCGACAGCACTGGAAGCAGGAACACTTAACGGACACGGAATTGCCGGACTGGATGCTGCGATCGGATATCTGGAAGAAACAGGAATTGATACGATCCGCGCAAAGGAACAGGCATTGATGAAGCGGTTTTATGAAGGGATAAAAGAAATCCCGGGAGTCAAAATCTATGGGGATTTCAGCAGCATGGACCGCTGTGCGGTAGTGAGCCTGAATATCAGAGATTATGACTCGGGAGAAGTCAGCGATGCACTTCTGACAGATTATGGGATTTCTACCCGTTCAGGAGGACACTGTGCACCACTGATGCATGAGGCACTTGGAACCGTAGAGCAGGGGGCTGTCAGATTCAGTTTTTCCCACTATAACACAGAGGAAGAAGTGGATATGGCAATCCGGGCAATCTGCGAGCTTGCAGAAGAAGAGTAAAATTTTATAAGATTAGAGATTGATAGAAGACCGATATAGTATTGATAGTATCAATATATATATCGGTCTATTTTAATTATGAATTGGACAAGAAGTTGTGCAAAAGATATAATTATAAGGTAACAAAAAAAGTCTTTAATAGTCAAAATGACGAATGAGAGAAAGACGAAGGAGGAAGAAAAATGAATTTATCAGATTCAAAGAAGAAGCTTGCACTTGCGGGGGTTCTGTGTGGGCTTGTAGCTGCATGTCTGGCTTACTTTGGTAATCCGGCAAACATGGCATTCTGTATTGCCTGCTTTATCCGTGATACGGCAGGAGCTCTGGGATTTCACCAGGCCGAAGTTGTGCAGTATGCAAGACCGGAGATCATCGGTCTTGTGATCGGAGCATTTATTATTTCAGTGGCAACAAAAGAATACCGTTCAACAGCGGGATCTTCACCGATGATCCGCTTTATCCTTGGTATGGTAATTATGATCGGTTCCCTGATTTTCCTTGGATGCCCGCTCCGTATGGTGATTCGTATGTCAGCAGGTGACCTGAATGCATGGGTAGCACTGATCGGTTTTGTACTTGGAGTTGGAACCGGAGCATTTGCACTCAAAAATGGTTTCAGCCTTGGACGTGCGCATGAGACAAACAAAGAAAGTGGAGCAGTGCTTCCGGTACTGATGCTTGGTATTCTGATCCTTGCAACCTGCTCAACACTTCTCAAAGCAAGTGAAGCAGGTCCTGGAAGTCTTCATGCACCAATTATCATGTCACTGATCGGCGGACTTATTTTCGGAGCACTTGCTCAGAAATCAAGAATGTGCTTTGCCGGCGGAATCCGTGATGCGATCTTAATGAAGAACTTTGATCTTCTTACAATTATTGCAGGTCTTTTTGTAGTAATGCTGATCTTCAATCTGGCAACAGGAAGATTTGTACTTGGATTTAACACTCCTGGAATCATTGCACATTCCAACCATCTGTGGAATATCCTTGGCATGTATGCAGTAGGATTCGCGGCAGTTCTTGCCGGCGGATGCCCGCTTCGCCAGCTGATCCTTGCAGGACAGGGTTCTTCTGATTCAGCAGTTACTGTACTTGGCATGTTCTTTGCAGCAGCACTTTGCCATAACTTCGGACTTGCATCAAGCGGAACAGCTATGAATGCAGAGACCGGCGAACTCGTTGCAGGAGCCGTAACGCCGAATGGAAAAGTTGCTTGCATTATCTGTATTATCGCATGCTTTATCATTGCATTTACAAACAAAAGAGAGCAGGCAAAATAGTCAGAAACCGCAAGATATAGATGGATAATCCATAAGAAATATGATATGCTAGGAAGGCAGGTAAAAAATATGAAAGAAGTAGATGCAAGAGGACTTTCGTGTCCGGAACCGCTGATGCTTACCGCAGAGGCACTGAAGAATGCAAACGGACCGATCAAGGTTCTTGTGAGTGAACCTCACCAGAAGACTAATATCGAGAAGTTTGCGAAGGACAAAGGAAAGAAGGCAACTTCTACCGAGAAGGGCTCTGAATTTGAAATTGTGATTGAATAATGAGAAAAAAAGAGTTAAAGCTGGTTATCACATTCCATACAACAGCGGATGCGATGGCGATGGAAAAAGAATGTAAAAAAGTTGGTGCACAGGGACGTATGATTCCGGTGCCGAGAAGTATTTCAGCAGGATGCGGGCTTTCCTGGTGCGCACCACTGGAATGCAGGGAAGAACTGAAAAATGTCATGCAGGGAATCGGTCTTGAAGAAGAAGAGATCCACGAGTGTATGGTATAAGAAGAGGTAAAACGAGGAAACCGCAAGATGAGGAATCATTTTGCGGTTTCCTTTTTTGTTTTATCGTTTGTTTTGTTCGGCAATGCGCTCGGCAAGGTCGTTTTATTTAACAGGAAATTCTGAAAACATATTTCTAAAATCATTTACTGAGAATATTCGTGGAACAAGAAAAATAATTCTTTACATTTAGACTGATTTTGGATACATTATTAGTATATCCTACTAATTAACTGCGGTATGGTGGAGGGGAAGATGAAAGGATTATCAGAAAAGCGGTTGAGCGATTATATGGCAGAACAGATTGCGGATGAAATTCTGGCGGGCAGGATAGAAGGAGGAAGCCAGTTAAAGCAGGAAGAGCTTGCTGAGGTATTTGGAGCATCCAGAATCCCGATCCGTGAAGCATTTCAGGTTCTGGAGAGTCAGGGGCTGATCGTGAGGCTGGCAACAAAAAGAATTTATACGGTTGAGCTGGATGAAGAGCAGATAGAACTGATTTTTGAGATGATCGGGGAAATCCTCAAAAAAGCGGTTCAGCATGTCCTGAATACGAAAAGTCAAACAGAGGAAAAGGAAGTATTTTCGACGGAAACAAGACCGGACCAGTTGCTTCTTGCACAGATGGAGAATGGATATCTGACGAATCTGCTGAAAAATGCTTCGGAGTGTTATATCCGGTTTGCCACAAAATGTAAAGAGACGGATGGAAAAAAAGAGACAGAAAAGGCAATCTGCGAAAAGATAGCAGGTGCATTAAATGGTGCGGAAAAATATACAAAAACATTTGCAAAAGCGGTCAATAGTGAGATTGACAGATGGGTATTGCTTCTGGCAGAGCAGGTGAAGGAAGAAAGAAGGAAGAATAGATGAATGGTTTAAAACCGATCAAGATGCCGTCAGCGAAGGAAAAAGTTGCTGCGGAGCTTAGAAAAGCAATTTTATCAAGGCAAATGAAAGAGGGAGAGATCCTTTCACTCGACAGTGTGGCATCTCAGCTAAATGTGTCGGCAATGCCGGTAAGAGAAGCATTTCAGATTCTTGCGAGAGATGGACTGATTAAGCTGCGGCAGAACAAGGGCGCAATTGTTTTAGGGATTACAGACACTTATATCAGGGAACATTATCAGCTGCGGGCGATTTTGGAGAGTGCATGTGCCGGGCTTGCAGCAGAAGAAGGTGTGGATATCAGCGGTATCAGGGATTCTTATGAGGAATCCAAAGCTGCTTTGGGAAAAGGCGATTACAGTCAGTATGCGAGCCAGAACCGGGATTTTCACAGTGAAATCTGGGCAGCAGCCGGAAATAAAAAGATGGAAAATATGATCGCAGAACTATGGAATGGATTGTCCATGGGAAATATGGTGACGGAACAAGAGTATGCAAAGATTTCCATCGAGGAACATGGCAGGATCATGGACGCAATTGCAGCAGGAGATGGTGAGCGCGCCAAAAAATGTACGCACATATTATGCGAAGCCGGGACGATATGCTGACTTACTATCAGTGATGTGAAAAAAATATTTTTCGTGCAAAACCGGAATCGAGGTTATTGATAAATAATGCACAAAAAAGAAAATATAAAATTATAGAAAATGCCGAAGTTGTCAAAAACAGTTGACGACTTCGGTTTTTTGTTATATTGTGTAATCAACAAATGGATACATTATTACATATCAAATATCAAAAAGATGAAGGGAGAAGGAATGATATGAGTCCAGCAACAATAACGTTATTATTTTTATTGTTTGCCATTGTAATGTTTGTGTGGGAAAAGATTCCACTTGGGGTAACATCCATGATCATCTGTGTCGGTCTTGTCGTAACAGGGGTGTTAGACTGGAAAACAGCATTTGCAGGGTTTATCGACAGTAATGTCATTTTGTTCGTGGCAATGTTTATTGTCGGGGGAGCATTGTTTGAAACAGGTATGGCAAATAAGATTGGCGGAGTGGTTACACATTTTGCCAAGACAGAGAGACAGCTTATCATTGCGATCATGATTATTGTAGGATTGATGAGCGGTGTGCTTTCCAACACAGGAACAGCAGCAGTTTTAATTCCGGTAGTTATCGGAATTGCAGCAAAGTCAGGATATTCAAGATCAAGGCTTTTAATGCCGCTTGTATTTGCAGCAGCGATGGGCGGTAACCTTTCCCTGATTGGTGCGCCGGGTAATCTTATCGCACAGTCCGTTATGGAAGAGATGGACATGGGATTTGGATTTTTTGAATATGCAAAAGTCGGACTTCCGATTTTAGTCTGTGGAATTATTTACTTTGCATTTTTCGGATATAAATTACTGCCGAACAAAACAGGCGGAACAGACAGCAGCTATGATGAACAGAAAGATTTTTCCAATGTTCCAAAGTGGAAACAGGCATTGTCACTCATCATTCTGATCCTGACATTACTTGGAATGATCTTTGAAGATCAGATTGGTATCAAGCTTTGTATTACTGGATGTATCGGGGCATTGGCATTGATCTTAACCGGAGTGATCAGTGAGAAAAATGCGCTGAAATCCATTGATCTGAAAACAATTTTCCTTTTCGGAGGAACGCTTTCTCTTGCATCTGCATTGCAGACAACCGGAGCAGGAGAGGATATCGCAAAAGCAGTGATCGGAGTTCTCGGTGAGAACCCATCCCCATATATACTTACGTTTGTAGTGTTTATGCTCTGCTGTGTACTGACAAACTTTATGTCAAACACCGCTACCACCGCACTGATGGCTCCAATCTGTGTTTCCATTGCACAGGGGATGGGAGCAGATCCAAGAGCAGTGCTTATGGCATGTGTCATCGGAGGTTCCTGTGCATATGCAACACCAATCGGTATGCCGGCAAACACGATGGTTGTGACAGCCGGAGGATATACTTTCAAAGATTACGCAAAAGCAGGTGT
>ENA-ORTF01004042-ORTF01004042.1-human-gut-metagenome-genome-assembly--contig:-NODE-4042-length-11673-cov-7.370201_pt1 | contig 11673 bp, 8 predicted proteins | sample MGYA00241908_ERZ509180 | MGnify/ENA primary metagenome ERZ509180 (study PRJEB26280, sample SAMEA2338814) | human gut metagenome | biome: human gut; feature: human-associated habitat; material: faeces... | reverse complement strand
TACAAGGGCACGGCCAACGCCATCTATCAGAACATTGGCTTCATCGACCGCTATGAGCCGGACAACGTGCTGATCCTCTCCGGCGACCATATCTACAAGATGGACTACGCGGCGATGCTGAAGTTCCATGAGAGCATGGACTCGGACTGCACGATCGCGGTGCGCGATGTGCCGCTCAAGGAAGCGTCCCGCTTCGGCATTATGAACACGCGCGAGGATGGCTCGATCTACGAGTTTGAGGAGAAGCCGAAGGCGCCGAAGTCGACACGCAGAAGTGCCTTGCCTGCCACGTCTCGCTCAACGCCGTCTCCGAAAAGATCCACGCCCGCGGCAACGCCCAGTCGCCAGACCCGCACGTGAACCACAGCCTCGGCCTCAACTGCGTCGAGTGCCACAAGGGCCACGAACAGTCGGTCAACATGTGCAGCCGCTGCCATCTCTTCGAGTACAAGGTACCGTAGTCTCACGGTCTGAAGCCGCTCACCGTTGCCTCCGGGCGGCTTCAGACAACGTGAGGCGGCACACGCAGAGGCCGCGTTTTCCCGCAGACGGAAGACGCGGCCCTTTTTCTCGCCTATCCTTGAAAAAACGCGACCCTTCGATCCTTGCCACCCCCTCCATCCGGCATGACCGCACGTTCCTACGCCACCAAGTGGCCCGCAGCCTTCAATCCCGACGATCCGACCGTCCTGTCGATCGCCGCCGTCGTCGACGAACATGTCGACGTGAGCGCCGATTCGCCGCAGCTTCCGCTCCATACGCACCCGACGGGGCAGCTCGCGCTCTCCGTGGGCGGGCTCGTGGGCCTGCAGCTCGAGAGCGGCTACTGGTCGATTCCCGCGCTCTGCGCGATCTGGGTGCCGCCCGGCGTCCCGCACACGGGCGTGCTTGGGCTCGACGGCCGCTCGGTCTATTTTCACGTCGGTCCCTCGCAGCTCGAGGGCTTTCCCGACGAGGTCGTGCGCATGATGCTCAATCCCATGGCCGTCGAGATGGTGCTCTTTGCGGCCCGCGGGCTCGACAGAAGGCGCCCGGAAGCTTCAAGGCGCCTTCTCGCGCTCGCGACGATCGAGGAGGTGAGGCTCGCAAGGCGCCTGCCGCCGCACTTTGCGCCACTCCCGAGAAGCCCGCGCCTTCAGGCGATCGCCATGGAGTTCGCCTCCTTTGAGAAGGCCGAGTGGACGATGGAGGACTGGGCTGCGTTTGCGGGCATGAGCGTGCGCACGCTCAGCCGTCAGGTGCAGGCCGAGACGGGACTCACCTTCCGCAACTGGCGTCTGCAGCACGTGCTCCTCGTCTCCCTCGGACAGCTCGCGCGCGAGACGAGCGTTGAGGAGGCGGCGCTCACGGCGGGCTACCAGAACACCTCGGCCTTCATCTCCGCCTTCCGGCAGGTCTTCGGGATGACGCCCGGCGAATACAGGCGAACGCTTCAGGGCTCCTGAGGACGAGGAAGGCCGGAATGCAAAGAGCCCCGGCAGGCAGGCTGCAGGGGCTCGCTGTTTTGATCTTGAACCGGACCAGTGCGGGATCAGCGCATCGTCACGAGGACGCGGCCCGTCATTTCGGGCGGGATCGGCTGGCCCATGAGCGTGAGCACGGTCGGGGCGACGTCGGCGAGGACGCCGTTTTCAACACGCTCGACGCGGTCGGAGACGACGAGGATGGGGACCGGGTTGAGCGAGTGGGCCGTGTTGGGCGAGCCGTCGGCGTTGACGGCGTTGTCGGCGTTGCCGTGGTCGGCGATCTGGACGACCTCGTAGCCGTGGGCGCGCGCGGCGTCGATGACGGCGCCCGCGCAGGCGTCGACGGTGACGACGGCCTTTTCAATCGCGTCGTAGACGCCCGTGTGGCCCACCATGTCGCCGTTGGCGAAGTTGAGGCAGATGAAGTCGTACTGCTCGGTGGCGATGGCCTCGACGAGCTTTTCGGTGACCTCGGGGGCGCTCATCTGGGGCTGCAGGTCGTAGGTCGCGACCGAGGGGCTCGGCACGAGGATGCGGTCCTCGCCTTCATACGGGGCTTCGCGGCCGCCGTTGAGGAAGAACGTGACGTGGGCGTACTTTTCGGTCTCGGCGATGCGCAGCTGCCTGAGGCCCTGGGCGGAGACCCATTCACCGATCGTGTTGACGACGTTCTCCTTCGGGAAGAGGACGTGCAGGCCCTTGTAGGTCGGGTCGTAGGGCGTCATCGTGCAGAAGTAGAGCGGCAAGGGCTCCATTTCGAAATCGGGTCTGGCCTCCTGCGTGAGTACGGTCGTGAGCTCCTTGGCGCGGTCGTTGCGGAAGTTCACGAAGACGACGGCGTCGTGCGGGCGGATGCGGCCCACGGCAACGCCGTGAGCGTCCGTGAGGTACTGCGGCTCGAGGAACTCGTCGGTGATGCCCTGGCGGTAGGAGACGCGCACGGCGTCGGGCATGTCGGCGACGGGATTGCCCACGCCCTTGACGAGCAGGTCGTAGGCGCGGCGCACGCGCTCCCAGCGCTTGTCGCGGTCCATGGCCCAGTAGCGGCCCACGAGGCTCACGAGTTCGCCCGCAGTGTCGGGCTTCGCCATTTCGGCGAGCATGTCCTTCACGAAGCCTTCGCCGCTCTTGGGATCGGTGTCGCGGCCGTCAAGGAAGCCGTGTACGTAGACCTTTTCGAGGCCCGCGGCCTTCGCAAGGCGCAGGAACGCGTACATGTGGCTGTTGAGGCTGTGCACGCCGCCGTCGGAGAGAAGGCCCATGACGTGCAGGGCGCAGCCCTTTTCGCGGCAGTAGTCGATGAGGGCCTTCACCTCGGGATTGTCGCCGATCGAGCCGTCGGCGACCGCGCGGTTGATCTTGACGAGATCCTGGTAGAGGACGCGGCCGGCGCCGATGTTGAGGTGGCCCACTTCGGAGTTGCCCATCTGGCCGTCGGGCAGGCCCACGTTTTCGCCGTCGGTGCGCAGTTCGGCGTGCGGATATTTCGCCGCAAACTCGCCGAGGCGCTGCGGCCTGACGCTGCCGATCACGTCGGCCCTGTCGCCGCGGCCGATGCCCCAGCCATCGAGAATCATGAGCAAAACCTTCTTTCGTGCACAGGTCGTCATCGCCTTGTCTCCTTCTTCCTGATCCTGAATCCCTGTCGTTGGTGTCTGTTGGGAGAGCCCTGCGGGGCTTACTCCTCGTCCTGCGGGTCGCGGACCTCGACCGGCGTTTCGCTCAGCGCCTGTTCGACCTCGCGGTCGAGCACGGACTCGACGAACTCGCTCACGGACTGGCCGCGGTTGGCGGCGGCATGAATCAGATTGTCATAAAGGGACGAATCGATGGCCACTTCAAGGGTGACGTAGTTGGTGTCTTCTGCCATTAGAATTCTCTCTCGAATAGTTGGAGGGGCGGACGTGGGATCGGGGCTCCGTGCTGCGCTTTCCCTTAGTGGGGGCGGCGGGCGCCGTCTCCGCCTTCCTGATCAATCGGATGATTATCACGGATCGGCTCCGCATCGTCAATACCGCGGGCACTTGAAGTGCCCCTCGGGCGCGGTTTTGAGGGGCTCGGGACGGTCTTTCGGGAGCGGAGACGGACGGAGCGGGGGAGGGACCCGCACAAAGGAAAGCCCCCCGCGGAAGGATCCGCGGGGGGCTTGGGTTCAGGTCCGATTCAGCGGTCGGAAGACCGCTTCATCAGCCGGTGACGCGTTTCAGATTAGAAAGCGTGCGTCAGACCCGTGTAGACTTCACCGACCTTCTGTTCGATTTCATTGTTCTGGCCGGACGTAGCGTCAACCGTAGCCTTGTAGAAGCCAGCGCCGAGGTAGACGGACGTGCGCTTGCTCAGGCGGTATTCGTACTTCGTGGCGAAGCCGAGGTAGTCGAAGTCGCGTTCTTCAACGTCGGTCTTGGACGTTTCAGCCGTGCCGTCGACATAGTAGGCGCCGACCGTCAGGTCGCCGTTGCTGATCGGAACGATCGTGCCGAGGTGAGCGCCGAAGCCCTTGGTGCCCTTGTCATATTCACCGTCGGCTACTTTCTTATCAGCCTCGCTGAGCATGCCGAAAGAGGAGACGGTGCTGAGCTTGATGCCCTTGAAGTACTGGCCCATCACGAAGGTCTTGGCAAAGCCGCAGTCGTAGTTGCCGCCGAGGTAGACGATGTGGCCGTCTTCACTGCGGGCGTCATCGGCAACGGACTGGTAGTTCTGGAATTCGTAGGCGAGAACCGTATTCAGGGCGCCGAAATTGCCCGTCAGGCCGGCGGAAGCGTAGCGGTTGACGGCGGAGGAGCCTTCACGGTCCTTGTCGGTGCTGTCTTCGTTGAAGGAGTACTGGACCGTGGCCTGCAGACCGGCGAACTTCGGCGTCTGGTACGTGATCATGTTGTCGTAGCGGTCGGACTTGACGAGGCCGAGGACGTTGGGGGAGCCGCCGTCGAAGGCGTCGCCGTAGCCGTAGACGAGGTCGAAGCCGGCGCCGGAACCGATGCCGCCGACGCGGCCCATGGTGAGCGTACCGAAGTCGGAGGAGAGGGCGACGGTGGCCTGACGGTCAAAGAGCTTGCCGTCGGTCTTGAAGACGCCGGAGTCGGACTTGAAGCCGTTTTCGAGCTGGAAGCTCACCTTCATGCCGTTGCCGAGGTCTTCAGAACCCTTGATGCCGAAGCGGGAGGCGGAGTTCAGACCGTTTTCCATGGAGAACATGTCGGTATCGGTCACGGTCTGGTTGCCTTCGGTAACTTCATTGGTCTTGAACTGGAGGCCCGTGTCAACCTTGCCGTACATCGTAACGTCGGCGGCCTGAACGGAGAAAGCGGTAGCGCCGAGAACGGCGACAGCGATAAGAGACTTCTTGAACATAATCTGGTCATCCAAACAAAAGGGAAAATTTGGGAGTCACTGCTTTTCGCGTGGCTAGGGAGGATTCTGGGACAAGAGGGGGCGATTCGCAAGAAGCTCCCCTTCCGGACGACCTTCATATTTAGTGCATCGGCCTGCGGGACAGGGTATCCGGCCGGAATGCGGTGATAACCCCTATACTGTTGCGCAAACGCAACAAACGGGCGAAATCGCCCATGGTGCCTGCGTTTGGAGTAGGTCGTCATCCATGCGCGACATTATGAGAACGGCATCGCCGTTTCCCGAATGTCGTGCGCGGGACGAGATGAAGAGAACAATGAAAAACGGCGCCCTGCCGGATGAAGCGGGACGCCGTTTGGTTCAAGGTTTGTGCGGGGCGTGATGCCTGGAGACTCAGGCTGCGGCGGGGAGCTTCGGGAGCATGCCGCGGAGGTTCTTCGCGTAGAGGGCCGCCACATAGAGGATCACCACGGCGGCGACCGTCACTTCGACGTGGGCGAGGAAGCGGATCTGGTGCGCGTAGTGAAGGGCGCCGGGGAAGCCCGCCACGAGGTTCGAGAGCTTGTAGAGCGCCGTCGCGCCGATGGCCATCGGGAAGGTGAAGGCCGCGTAGCCCGGCGAGAACTGAAGCCTCAGGAGGCGCCAGAAGGCGAAGTAGATCACGACCGTCATGAGGATCGCGATGCCGAAGAGGAGCGCGACGAGGAGAAGCGACGGATCCTTCTCGACCGTGAGATAGCCTGCAAGCAGCAGGCTCGCGGGCGCGGCCAGAATCGCGATCGTGGGCTTGGCGCCGTTGGGGACTTCGGGGAGGAAGAAGAGGCGGTAGATCATCAGCGGCAGGAGCACGGCATAGGCCGCGGCGCCCATCCAGAAGAGGATCTTCGCGAAGGGAAGCAGCACGGCCACCTCGGGGAAGGTCACGTCGGCCACCACGATGCCGATGGGCGGCACGAACCAGGAGGGCACCATGAGTTCGAGCCTAGGTTCCTGCAGGCGGTTCACGACGAAGATGCCGAGCGCCGCCAGATGAAGGAGCACCGCCGCGCACCAGAGCACGACGCCCGCTTCGGGCATCCAGTGGCCCGCGGTCTTCGAGACCACCATCAGGCACATCGCGAACGTCGGGACGATGCTGCCCACGACGGGATGCTTCAGGTCGGCCCAGAGCGTGTCGTGGTGCGCCGTGAAGCGAAGCACCAGAAAGCCGATCATGACGAGGCCGATCACGGCACCCGTCGTCTGGCCCCAGCCCGCGAGCGGCAGGGCGTTCTCGAGGCACCAGCCCAGACTCGCAATGCCGAGCGCGAGACCGGCGAGCGGCGTGGGCAGGCCGCGAACCTTGTAGTGAAGCTTTTTGAACATGGGAATTCTCAAGAAAAGGGCGGGATTACCCTTGGTTTGCGGGGCTATTTTGGCAGAAAATTCGTTCGGAGGCGTCGTTTTTTTCAGAACCGATCGTTCGGAAAATACGACCGACCTAACTTCAATCGTTCGGCTTTACCGAAAGTCTGGACATCCTGCGTCCTCACGACTTTTTGCAGGTCTTCCGCAGGGGGAGGCCTTTTTCGGCTTCTTCGAATAGAATATACCTTCTATAAAACATTCAATATTAAGGATAGGGCCTGCCCGTGGCAGCGCCCGCAACTGCGCGATGGACATGGAAGACAAGGAGACGGCCCCGGGAACGGTGCTTCTGGCGGTGGACGTTGCAAGGCGTCAGGCGGAATTGAGGCGAAGGAGCGTCATCATGACGGAGGATCCCGTCGAGGCGGCCGAGTGGCTGCGAACCTACAGGCATCCGATGACTGAGCTCATCTCGATCGGGCCCTGGGCGTCGTACAGCGCCTTCAATCAAGGTGCCGGCGTCGACCTGCCGAGGCTTCTGCTCTCGGACCGCGTGCGCTCGGCCTGTGCGGTCGAGGTGGCGGGGCTCGACTACGCGGCGCAGCAGGCGAAGTACCTTTTTGCATTTGAGGACGCCGCCGAGTGGATTGAGGCCAATGTTGAGACGCGCGTGATGAGCGTCGTCGTGCCGCTTTCGATTTTTGCGACCGACCCGGACGCCCTGAGGGCCGAATTTGAGGAGGAGAAGCGCCTGAGGTTTACGAACGTGAAGACGAAGGAAGGCGCCGCGAAGCCCCGCCGCATTCTCGCCCGCTGGAACGTCGTGAAGAACCTCGCGAAGGAGGCCCGCGAGGCGATCGGCAACTGGTCCTCGGACTATGCGGCCGAGAAGGTTCGTCAGCAGGTGGCCTGGCCCGTGCCGCCCTCGATGGAGGTTGATTTTCCAGGATGCGTATTCGCCCGCTACCGCACTTCGGCCGAGATCGAGCCCACGCGCCAGCGCACGCACAACACGATCCTCTTCACGGGCATGGCGGTTCACCGCGAGATCGGGCGCAACAGGCCGTACTGCAGGCGGCACTTCACGCCGGGACTGCTTCTGGGCGGCCCTCGAAACTGGCCCGACTACGAGATCGGACTGGTCGACGTGATGAGCATTCCGAGGGCGGCCGCACTTCTAGGAGAGAGCTTCATCAGGCACGCCGCCTGGCGTCTTTCGCCCGAGGACGTCGTCTGGTGCGGAGACCCTTCGGTCCTGCACGACGTGAAGCTCAGCTCCGACATGCGGATTCTGCTCGGTCTTTCGAGGGAGAGGCGCAGGCCCGTCGTCTGAGCCCGGCGTGTGATTCCCTCGCGGGTTTACCCGCTTGGGGCTTCGGATCACGGAGCGCGCGTGCCATAATCATCGTTTGAGAATGCCGGCTTTCAGACGGTCCCTCGTTCGAGGGAGCCGGACCGTCATTCCCGCCAACCTTCCCACGAGGACCCAGTCATGCAGATTACGCTTCGCCAGATGCAGGTCTTTCTTGCAGTCGCCCGCACCGAGAACCTGTCGGTTGCTGCTCAGGATCTTGCGATGAGCAAGAGCGCGGTGAGCCAGGCCCTGACGGAGCTTGAGGGGCGCCTCGGCGTCACGCTCTTCGAGCGCACCCGCGGCCGACTCCTTCTTTCGGCCGAAGGCAGACGCCTCAAGCCCGCCGCCGACGAGCTCATGGAGCGCACCGACGACATCGAGTCGCTCTTTTCGGGTCGCACGACGGGCCAGCTCAGGCTTGCCTGTACGTTCACGATCGGCTCCTTCATGCTCTCGGACCTGATGCGCGACTTTCAGGCGCACGCGGGCTGGATGCCCGAAATGCGCATCGCCAACACCGCCGAGGTGGCCGAATCGCTCCTCAACTTCTCGACCGACATCTCGATCGTCGAGGGCCCCGTCACAAATCCGCACCTCATCACCGAGCCGTGGATTTCCGACGAAATGGTCGTGGTGGCGCCCAAGGGCCACCGTCTCACACAGGGCGTCGCGACCTGGGAGCAACTCTCTCGCGAGCGCTGGATTCTTCGAGAGGAGGGCTCGAGCACCCGAATCTTCTTCGACGCCCAGATCGGCCTTCACCTCTCCGAGCACAACATCATCGCGAACGTCAACAGCTTCGAGGCGATCGTCGGCATGATCATCAACGGCATGGGCCTCACCTTCATCTCCGAGCGCATCCTTCACGATCCGTTCTTCGGCCCGCACCTCAGGCGCGTCAAGTGTCCCGAGACCTTCACAAGGCAGCTCTCCTTCTGCATGCACAAGCAGAAGTACCGCTCCTCCGACCTCCAGGCTTTCCTCGCCTTCTGCCGCCTTTGGGGCGAACAACTTCTCGAACGCGAGCACAGCCGCAGGCTCGAGGAGGAACAGGCGGCCATGGTCTTCACAAGTCCCTCCCGATTCAGCGGCGAGGTTGCCTAGTTTCCTGACCTGCAGCCCTGCTGCATCCGGTCTTCCTTCCTCAGCCATTCTCTTGGGAAGGCAAAGCCGTCCGCAGATGAGGACATTGCGCAAGAATTCGACGCCTTGCAGCACCAGTATTCCTGCGCCTCCGTGTACAATGCCTGCCGCTTCACGTTCGGACGGGTCTCCCTCAGGCTTTCCGCAGAAGTCTCCCAAACCACCAGACCACAAGACCGATTCCATTTCCATGCACGTCACCGTCTATCTCATCTGCGCGCTCGTCACGGCACTGATGGCCGCCTACGGCATCTGGCGCACGATCCGCATCGCCCATCTCGGCACGACCTCGAAGCTTGCCGTCACGGCCTTCTTTGCGCTTGCGGGCGCCTCGCACTTCGCCTTTCTCGACATGACGGACCTCTTCGAGCGCGCCTTCATCGTCGATACGCTGCCCGTCACGGGCCTCTTCGTGAGCTTTGCCTACTGGTTCTTCCTGCTGGCGCTCGCGCGCGACGTGATCGGCGGCGTGCGCGGACTCGTGCGCAGGAAGATGGGGCTTCCCGTCGAGAAGCGCGACCTCTTCACGATCGTCTCGACGTGCTTCGTGGCCGTCTTCGGCATCTTCTTCGGCATCACCTCGACCTGGAACGCGCTCTCCGAGCCTACGGTCGAGCCGATGACCGTGGCCGTCAGGAACCTTCCGCCCGAGCTCGAGGGCTTCAAGGTCGCCCAGATCACGGACCTGCACGCCTCGAACCTCTTCCCCGCCGCCCGCACCGAAGCCGTGGTGAAGGCCGTCAATGAGGCGAAGCCCGACCTCGTCCTCATCACGGGCGACTTCTCCGACGGTCCGCTCGACAGGGAGGCTGCCGTTCTTCAGCGCGACGCGGACCTCGCGCCTCTTTCCGGCCTCAAGGCCGCCTACGGCATCTTCGGCGTGACGGGCAACCATGAGTACATCCGTCCCGAGCGCGAGAAGCTCCTTGAGATCATCAGGCGCCATGGCGTCGTGATCCTCGAGAACGAGGCCGTCTCCATCGCCGTCAAGGGCCGCCGCGTGACGGTGGCGGGCGTGGACGACCTCGCGGCCGAGCGCACGGGCGCAGGCCGTCACGACCTTGCGGGTACGCTCTCCAATCTCGCCGACGACGACCTCCGCATCCTGATGGACCATCAGCCCCGCACGGCTCCCGAGGCTGCGAACCCTGCCTGGAAGGTGGATCTGCAGCTTTCGGGTCACACCCACGGCGGCCACACGGGTCCCGTCGCGATTCTCGCCTCGCTTGCCAACAACGGCTTCGTCAAGGGCTTTTACGAGCTGGGCGGCATGAAGCTCTACGTCTCCCAGGGCGCGGGCTTCTGGGCGGGCTTCCCCGTTCGAAGCGGCACCTTCAACGAAATCCCGCTCATCACGTTCACGCGCGCCAACTGATCGAGCAGCTTTTCGAGCATTCCCGGCATGAAAAAGCCTCCCGACTTCGGGAGGCTTTTTTGATGAGTTTGGGCAGGTGTCAGTATGTCGTTCGGTCGAAGACGGCCTTCTGCTGCGTGAATTCGAGCAGGCCCGCGAGGCCGCCCTCACGTCCGATGCCGCTCTGCTTGTAGCCGCCGAAGGGCGCGGTGACGTCGCGCGGGGCGTCGTTGATGTAGACGTTGCCCGAGTGGATGCGCTTTGCGACCGCGACCGCCTCGGCCTTCGTCGGGGCGTGCACGTAGCCCGAGAGTCCGTAGGGCGTGTCGTTGGCGATTGAGACGGCCTCCTCGACGGTGTCGTAGGGAATGATGCAGAGCACGGGGCCGAAGATCTCCTCGCGGGCGATGCGCATGTCGTTTCTCACGTCGGAGAAGACGACGGGTCTGACGTAGTAGCCGCGGGACATGTCGGTGGGGACGCCGCCCATGACGAGTCGTGCGCCTTCGTCGATGCCGGCCTGCACGTATTCGGCGATCTTCTCGAACTGGGCCTTCGAGGAGACGGGGCCGATGTCGGTCTTCGGGTCGGTCGGGTCGCCGACGACGAGCTTGGCGGCGAGCTCGCAGAATTCGGACTCGATGCGCGCGAGGTCGCGACGGGGCACGATGAGGCGCGAGAGAGCCGTGCAGGTCTGGCCCGCGTTGAAGAAGATCGAGCTCAGGATCTTGGGGTAGGCGGCCGAGTAGTCGTCGGAGGGCAGGAACACGGCGGGGGACTTGCCGCCGAGCTCGAGGCTGATGTGCTTGACGCTCTCGAGCGCGCGCTGCGCGATGCGGATGCCGACGGTGGTGGAGCCCGTGAAGCTCACCATGTCGACGTCGGGATGCGAGGCGAGGCGGTCGCCGAGTCTGGAGCCGCGGCCGCTCACCATGTTGAAGACCCCCTTGGGGAAGCCCGCGCGGTCGAAGGCGTCGGCGAGCAGGCAGGCCGTGAGCGGCGTGTGCTGGCTGGGCTTGAGAACGACGGTGCAGCCCATCAGGATGGCGGGGACGACCTTCTGGACGACCTGGCCGAGCGGATAGTTCCAGGGCGTGACGCAGGCGACGACGCCGACGGGCTCGCGGTAGACGGTGGAGTTCGGGAGCGTTTCCTCGAGGACCATGCGTTCCGCCGCCTCGATGTAGGAGCGCACGCGCACGTACTGGTACTCGCAGTGGGTCCTGGTCGTGAAGCCGACGGGTGCGCCGAGTTCGGCCACTTCGAGCGGGATGATCTCGTCGTGCAGGGCCTCGAAGTTCGCGAGCATGGCCTTCATCAGGCGGATGCGTTCTTCCGTCGTTGGCGCGGTGATGGTCGTGATGAGCTTGGCGCGATTCGCGACAGTGTCTGCCGTGCGCTTGACGAGCGCCTTCTTTTCCTCTGTGCTCAGAAGCCACTGTTCACTGGCCAGGCACGGCACCAGAAAGCCGCTGACGCCTGCCTTGCATGCCATGTCGATCTCATTGGCCACGCTGTCAAGGTCGAGCACCTTGTTTTCTCCTTCGAAGCAGGAGATGACCGTCGTTACAATGCCGCGCAGCGGATAGAGTGTTTTTTCCATAATCGTTCCTTTCCCAAATAACAAGGCTTACTTGGCAAACTTGCCGAGATAG
>ENA-ORTF01004039-ORTF01004039.1-human-gut-metagenome-genome-assembly--contig:-NODE-4039-length-11683-cov-11.330237_pt1 | contig 11683 bp, 8 predicted proteins | sample MGYA00241908_ERZ509180 | MGnify/ENA primary metagenome ERZ509180 (study PRJEB26280, sample SAMEA2338814) | human gut metagenome | biome: human gut; feature: human-associated habitat; material: faeces... | reverse complement strand
ATGTAATAAGTAGCTTTAGAAGAAGCGGAAACGGAGTGCTGTTTGCCAGTGACAGTGCCGGAGAGGAAATTGACCTTGCAGGGGATATACTTTCCAGCCTAATTGTAGTAAAACTGCCGTTTCCCGTGCCGGATCCGGTCATGGAATACCAGAGAAACCTGTATGAGGACTTTGATTTATACCGCAGGGACATCATCATCCCGGAAATGCTGATTAAACTAAGGCAGTGGTTCGGGCGCGGTATCCGCAGGGAAAAGGATACAGCGGTATTTTCCATTTTAGACAGCAGGGCATCCCTGCGTGGCAGATACCGGGCGGAAATTCTGAATACCCTGCCGACCATGCCGGTCACGGACAGGCTCATGGATGTGGCAGACTTTATCATAAGGAAGAAAGCAGACAGTTATTTTATGGATAAGGAAAATGCTATAGCATAGGACAATCCGGTAAAAGAATAGACTTAGATAGCAGCAAGATTATGCTGTCCGGAAAGGAGAGAAGCCTTGGAACTGACAAAGGAAAGACTTGAAGAAATGGCTGCCGTGGATATAAGGACGGTAGATATTTCCACTCTGACTGATTTGAGGGACATAGAGATTGATACATCCCTGCCTGTGGAGAAGAAGCTGGATGCGTTTGCAAGGCAGACGAACAATGTCTATGTCAATCGGATCGGTGATTATGTAGTTAAGGTCAGGTTCCAAAAAGACGGAGCCAGCATAGATGATAAAATGGCGGAATATCTGCAAAGGTTATCCGAAATTCATATTTGAAAAATTTATATTTGGATTGAAAAATCCTCTTATCTATGCTAACCTAATATCAGGACAAATCAGCGTAACTCCTGATTTTATGGAATGGAAAAGCCACCGACTTCCCCCTAACAAAAAAGTCAGGAGTGATAACATGAAAGAACAATCTAAATTCTTTGCCGCCATGTATCTGCGTCTTTCCAGAGATGACAATGTGAAAGCGGAGCATGATGGCAACGCCATGATAAATGGCGTATCTAAAGCCGAAAGCAACAGCATAGGAAGTCAGAGGGAGTTGATCCGTTCCTTTTTAAATGAACAGGAGGATATGGAACTCTATGACATTTATGTAGATGATGGCTTTTCCGGCAGTAATTTCGACAGACCAGAATTTAACAGAATGATGAAAGATATTGAAGCGGGCAGGGTTAACTGCGTGGTTGTGAAAGACCTGTCCCGTTTTGGGCGCGATTACATTGAAGCCGGGAGGTATCTGGAAAAGATATTCCCGGTTCTTGGTGTGCGTTTCATTGCCTTAACTGATCATTACGACAGCATATCGGCAGACACCGGAGAACGCCAGATCGTGATTCCGGTCAAGAATTTTATCAATGATTCTTATTGCCGGGACATTTCCACCAAGGTAAAAAGCCAGCTTGCAGTGAAACGGAAAGCCGGGGAATGCTTATCACCTTTTGCCGCATATGGCTATCGCAAGTCTCCGGAGAATAAGAACAAGCTGGTGGTGGATGATTATGCGGCAGAGATTGTACACAGGATATTCCGGTGGAAAATTGAGGGAATGGCGGTGTCTGCCATTGCAAAGAAGCTGAACGAGCTGCACATTCTTTCCCCGAAAGAATATAAAAAGTCTACGGGGCTTAACTACCGGGGCGGGTTTACCGGCGGCTCCGGTTCACAGTGGAGCAGTTCATCGGTAAAGCGTATCCTGACCAATGAAGTTTATCTGGGGCACCTGCTGCAAGGCAAGACAGAGAAAGTCAATTATAAGGTGAAAAAGAGTGTTGAGAAACCAAAGGAAGAATGGGTGCGTGCGGAAAATACCCATGAGCCTATTATTTCAGACAGTGATTTTGAAGCGGTACAGAATCTTCTTCAGACGGACGGACGGGTAAGCCCGGAAAGCAAAAGCTTAAGTCCATTCATGGGACTTCTGTTTTGCGGGGACTGCGGAGAACAGATGGTGCGGCGCAGAGTCCGGTATAAGGAATCCAATAAGGTGTACTATATCTGTTCCACAAAAAACCGGGGCGAGGGATGCAGCCGCCACAGCATAGAGGAAAATACTTTAAAGGAATTGGTGGGCATTGCGGTTCGCAGATATGCCAATGACTTTTTAGCGCAGAGTAAACTTTTTGAACAGGCGAAAGAAAAAGAGACAAATCTAGAAGCGGTTGCGGGATGCCAGAAGGAGCTTACACGGCTGAAACAGGAGCAGGATAAGTATTACGGTCTCTGCGCAGGACTCTATGACGATCTAAGGCAGAATGTCGTAACAAAGGAAGAATTTGAACGTCTGCACAAGGAGTTTCAGCGCAAGGCACAAGAACTGGAGAAAGCACAGGAACAGCAACAGGACATGATACGGCGGATGCTGCAGAAAGGTGTAGTCAGTGCTTCAAGGCTGGCAAAATTTCAGGATTCCCTGAAGCTTGCTGAAATTGACCGGCATACTTTGACGAGTCTGGTAAAGCGGATTTATGTGTTCGAGGATAAAAGACTTGAGATAGAGTTTTATTTTCGGGATGAATACCGGATCATGCAGGAATATGTCACTGCACTTTCGGGGCAGGAAAGCGGCAGGGAAAGGAGTGCATGAGTATGGGAAGAACATCAAAGAGGCAGTCAGCGGGAAAAGGTTCGGACACACCCACGAGTGCTGCTAAGAATCAAAAGAGCAGGCAGTATAAGGCTGGTATTTATGCCAGACTCTCCGCAGATATAGACAAAAAAGTTTGCAGGCAAACTTCAAAGAATGAATCAGTAGAGGTGCAGATAGAGATCGCCAGGAAATTCATTGAGGAATGGAACGGAGAACATACGGATAAAATCGAAGTTGTAGACTGTTATATCGACTTGGGAAAGACGGGAACCAATTTTAACCGGGGTGCGTTTCAGCGGCTGATGCAGGATGTCCGCATGGGAGACATTAACTGTGTGATCGTAAAAGACCTGTCCCGTTTTGGCAGAAATTATCTGGAAGCCGGAAATTATATAGAGAAGATTTTCCCGTTCCTTGGTGTGCGTTTCATAGCCGTGGCGGATGGCTTTGATACCGGGGCAGGCGGCAATGAAACGAAACAGATGGTATCGGACATCAAGAATCTGGTAAATGATATGTATGCTAAGGATTTTTCCGTGAAAGCGAAAGCTTCTCTGGCACAGAGAAGAAAAGAAGGCTCCTATGTGGGCGGTCCTGCACCTTATGGGTATAAGGCAGTCTGGGAGGGCAAAGTACGCAGGCTGATACCGGATGAAAATACGGAGGAGATTGTCAGATACATTTTTCAGAAATTTATTGAGACGGAAAGCTATACGGCAGTTGCGGATGATCTGAACACTCGTAAGATCAATCCGCCGGCGGTCTATCACAAAACGGGAGAGGTCTACTGCCCACCGGATGCAGCTTACAAAGGATGGGATAAAAGTGGTGTGGAACGCATTATTAAAAGTGACACTTACGCTGGAAAGCTGGTACAGGGAAAGACCAGCATTACTGCAAGGGATGAAAATAACCGCATTCACAAGCCGGAAGATGACTGGGCGGTAAAAGAAGAAGCCCATGAGCCGCTGATCACGCCGGAGATTGGGAAGGAAGCGGCCGGAGTAAGGAGGAAACTGCGGGAGCAGACAAAAAGCCATGCTCATCCAACGGAAGGTTGCCCAATCGGAGAAAATATTTTTGACAAGGTGCTGTACTGCGGCGTATGCGGGCGGAAAATGACAAGACACAGCTATGTGAAGCACTATGCAGATGGCAGCAGGATGCGGATAGATGGATATTTCTGCTTAAACGGCGGGGCGACCAAGACGGATAGTTGTCCGTCCTCTAACCGTATCCCCCAAAATGTGCTGACGGATATTCTTTTTTCACTGTTAGAAAAAGAGTTTGATACCAGTCTGAAAAAAAAGAGAATATATCTGGATAAGGCAGGAGAAATCATCTGGCAGAAAAAGCAGGAGCTGGAGCGGAGCCTTCGATCCGTAACTTACGCAAAAGAAAGACTTGCAGAGGAAGAAAGTGATAAGTATATGGCATACCGCATGGGCAATCTTTCACAGAAAGACTATGTGGAGTATAAGATGTGCAAAGAAAATAGGCTGCGGGATTTGGAGAAGCAGGAGAAGAACTTCAGAGAGCAGGAAGTAAGCCTTGAGCGTGACGGAGAAACCTATCTGAAAGCAGTCCGTGCATTGATAAAACTAAAGAATGAACAGGTACTTACCAGGGAGCTTATTGAATCGCTGATAGATAAAATCTATGTGTATCCATGGAAAAGAGTGGAAGTCTTATTTACATACAGTGATGCACTGGTGGAAAGGCAGGTGAAAAAATGACAGACAGCAGGAAGATTGCAATCTATCTCCGCCTTTCCATAGAGGATGATGCCCTGGACGGTAAAGCTTCCACAGAGCAGCGGGAAAGCAACAGTATTTCCAATCAGCGGAAAATGCTTTTAGATTATATCAGAAATGATGCTGAACTAATGGGACAGGAGGTTGCAGAATTTTGTGATGACGGTTTTTCCGGTACGAATATGGACAGACCTGGGCTGCAGGAGATGTTAAAACAGGTAAAGCAGAGTAAAATCAGTTGTATTCTGGTAAAGGATATGTCCCGGTTTGCAAGGGATTACATAGAACTGGGTGATTATCTCAACCAGATTTTCCCCTTTATGGGAGTGCGGTTCATTGCCGTAAATGACCATTATGACAGCAGGGAGCATGAAGGAAGTACCACCCCGCTGGATACTGCTTTCCAGACGCTTCTCTATGACCTTTACAGTAAGGATATATCGGTCAAAGTAAAAACATCATTTCAAAATAAATGTGCAAATGGGGAATATGTATTCGGACAGGTTCCTTTTGGTTATGCCAAGAGTGAAATTGAAAAAAATACGGTGATTGTCAATGAAAAGGAGGCAGAAATCGTCCGCCATATCTTCTCATTGGCAGAAAAAGGAATGAGCAGTACGCAGATAGCAAAGGAGCTGATTGCCAAGCAGACGCCGACTGTTACACAGATGCGTCATCCTGAGAGGAAAATGGAAAGGGAGCATCATACATGGAGCAATACGGCAGTGAGGAGAATCCTGAATAATCGTTTTTATCTGGGCGAAATGGCTTACGGTAAATCAGTCCGCAAGTCTGTTGGAAGTAAAAACGGGATTGCTGTGCCAAAGGAGGAGTGGAAAGTAATTACGGATCATCACGAGCCGCTGGTAACGCCGGAGGTATTTGCACTTGCATCTGCTTACCGCCCGGAACAGTCCACGAAAAGGAAACGGGAAAAACACCCACTGACAGGGAAAATATATTGTGGCGGGTGTGGATATGCGATCAACTATAAACCGCAGAGAAACAATGGTAAGATGCCACGTCATTTCTGGTGCAGGAAACATTCCCTGCTGCAGATACCGGACTGCTGTACTTATTTTAGGGCAGACATTCTGGAAGAGATTGTGTTGACGGAATTGTACCGGGAGTTGATGCGCCGTGGAGATTTGATAAAACAGCGTGAGAGTCTTGAACAATTTCAGAAAGTGGAATTGAGCAGACTAAATAAAGAGCTGGGTAATTATCGGACGCAGTATCGGAGTTTACAGACAGAGAAAGATACATTGTACGAAAACTATGCTGTAAAGCAGATAGAAGCCGGAGAATACCGCAGCAGGGCGGATGGAATTGCTTTACAGATGCAGGAGCTGTCACGTAAAATAGAAGAAACAGAGCTTGCATTTAGCAGGCTTACGGAGGAATACAATCAACCGAAACAGGATATGAAAGAGATTATCCGGTTTTCTCAGATGGAAAAGCTGACGCAGGAAGCGGTGGATGTATTCATTAAAAAGGTTATCATATACAGGGATAAGAGAGTAGAGATTGAATGGAATTATGCTTTTGGGGAGGAGTAAACCTCCCCAAAGCAACTTGACACTAATTTACCACCAATTCACTCTGACTTGACACTAACTTACCATAACCCCAACGAAGTTATGCGGCTTTCAGCTATTTTGACTCAAAAAAGTTGTTGACATTAACTTGACATAAGAGGGCTGGGGTGCACTCTGCGTAGCACAGAGTCTGCCGGGGTGACACAGGAGGTTTTGGGAAGGGAGACCAGTATGAATATAACATTTATTTTACTGGGGATAATCGGGGTAGTGTATGGGACACTGTTAGTTGGAATCGAATTTCGGAAATGGCGTGCGCGCATCCATTGCAGGGTGCCTGTGGATGCGGTATTTGAGAAAACAGTGACAAAGAAAATGGGCGATCGTGTCAGAACGTATGCGCTGTTTTCCTATCATTATCAGGAGAAAAAATTCCGCCAGTGCACGATGGAGAGGATTACGCGGAAAGAAAAAAAATCGCTGGAAAAAGGAAAAATTTATACGATCCGGATTAATGAGGAGAATCCAAAAAAACTGTGTTATCTGCGGAAAAATTTTCAGATGGAAGATCTGCTGACCTTTATTTTAGGCATGGCGTTCTGGCTGAGTGGTATTTTTTATCTGATCGGTGAATTTGTTTTTTTTAAATAAGTTGCCGAAACCGGATTTTTGTTTATAATAGAGATAAGGGCACTTTGACGTGCTACCGTGTGATAGTAACGGGATATAAAATAACAGATCTGTCTGAGGGACGTGAGGTTTGTTATGATAAAAATATCGAAGCAGCACGAGAAAAATGAAATGAGGAAAATACAGATGACAGAAAAACAGGAATTCTGGGATATTTACAATGAAAAAAAAGAGCGCACCGGCAGAACGATGAAACGGAATGACTGGTGTTTAAAGGATGGCGAATATCATCTGACCGTACTTGGCGTGATAAAAAGAACGGATGGACGTTTCCTGATCACCAAACGTGTTATGACAAAAGCGTGGGCACCGGGCTGCTGGGAGGTTTCCGGCGGTGCTGCGATGGCGGGAGAGGATTCTAAGACTGCAGTACTCCGTGAGATCAGGGAGGAGACCGGACTGGATGTTGCTGCGTGGGATGGCGGATATCTGTTTACCTACCGTAGAGATAATCCGGGAGAAGGGGATAACTATTTTGTGGATGTGTATCGTTTTTCTGCTGATTTTGACGAGTCAGATATCAAACTCCAGGAGGAAGAAACAGATGGATATCTGTTTGCTTCCGCTGAGGAGATCAAAAAACTTGGGGAGGAAGGAAAATTCCTTCATTATGACAGCATCAGACAGGCGTTTGTTTAGTCGATAATGTGGTGGTTTAACCATTTCCTTCCGTGGAAGCGTATCGAAAATACGATGGCGCGGAGCGTCCAGTCGGCAAACATACCGATCCAGACTGCAATCGGGCCAAATCCCCAAACACGGCAGAGATAGACACAAAGGCTCACACGGCAGAGCCACATGGTGCAGCAGGAGGTGATCATGGAGAATTTGACATCTCCGGCTGCACGCATGCCGTATGCCGGGATAAAAGATAATACCCAGGAGATCGGTTTGGTAATCGTGATAAAGATGACCATTTTAAAACACAGGTCAGCACTTTCCGCTTCCATGCCGCCTAACAGGGTGATTGGTTTTGTCAGGGCAAGCACAGTAAGACAGCTGATCACGATCGCTGCCTCGGCGAGCCAGGAAAGTTTTTTGATGTAATAAATGACCTCGTCTTTTCTGCCGGCACCGAGACACTGTCCAACCACAGTCATCAGTCCAATGCCGACACCGATTGCGGCGACACCGTTTAGATTTTCGAGGATATTTGTCATTGCCTGTGCAGCGATGGCGACGGTTCCAAGTGTGGAGACCGTAGACTGGATCGCGAGTTTACCGAACTGGAACATACTGTTTTCGATCCCGGACGGGATGCCGATGAACAGTATTTTTTTGATGAGTGAAAAATCAGGACGGATTGCGGCATAATTTTTAATAAAGATCGGTTCCTCTTCACTGCGCAGCTTGTAGATCACGACAACAGCGCAGAAGATGCGGGATACGAGGGTTGAAATTGCGGCACCCTCCACGCCCATCCCGAAAACAAAAATCAAAATAGCATTTCCACCGATGTTTAAGAAATTGGAAATGATGGAAATGATCATTGGTTCCCTGCTGTTATTCTGGGCGCGCATGATCGAGGCCCCGGCATCATACAGTCCGATAAAAGGAAAGGATAACAGGGTAAATAGAAAATAAATTTGAGAATTTGTCATGACATCTGTCTCCACGGCACCGAAAATGACGTGAAGCAGCGGACCACGGAATAAAAGGCAGATGGCAGACAATGTCACGGATAAAACGGTCATGACAAAAAGCACCTGTCTGGCCGATTCATTGGCAGCTTTTTTGTTGCTGCTCCCAAGATACTGGGAACACAGGATCGCACCTCCTGCAGCGAGTGCGGAGAGTGCCTGAATGACTAAAATATTGATGGAATCCACGAGGGATACTGCAGAAATGGCGGCAGAGCCGACGTTGCTGACCATCATTGTGTCGGCAGTTCCCATCAGGGAGGAAAGCAGCTGCTCAACGATGATCGGAACCAATAGTTTCCGCAGATCCTGATTGCTGTATAAATGTGCATCAGATGTACTCGTTTTCGTAAAGATCTTATTTTTCACACCAATCTCCATATCTATATGATTTTTTGAAAGACAAATTTCTTCCTTATATATTTTCCGAAGGTTATTCTAGCACCTTAGTCACGGTTTTTCCATAATAATAAAAAAATAATTCTTTGTTTTTTCATGGAAACAGTGTATAATCGATAAAGATTATCAATATCAACACGAAGGATAAAGAAAAATGACGCTAAAAGAATTAGAAATCGGAAAAAGTGCTGTGATTAAAGTAGTCGGGGGAGAAGGGGCATTAAGACAACATTTTTTAGATATGGGAGTAATACCGGGGGCAGAGGTAACCGTCATTAAATTTGCACCGATGGGAGATCCGATGGAACTGCAGATTCATGGATATGAGCTGACACTGCGGCTTTCGGATGCGGAGCAGATTGAAATTGAACTGATCAGTGAGCGTTCGCGCAGACATGAGGGCGCAAAAAATATCAACAAATCGGTACATCCGGGACTTGGGGAAGAAGGAAAGTACCATGTGAAGGGAGACGGAAAGCCGCTGCCGGAGCAGGAAAAGCTGACCTATGCACTTGTCGGGAACCAGAACTGCGGAAAGACAACACTGTTTAACCAGTTGACCGGTTCTAACCAGCATATAGGCAATTTTCCGGGAGTGACGGTCGACAGGAAAGACGGAGCGATAAAAGGTCATCCAAACACGTCGGTAACCGATCTGCCAGGCATTTATTCAATGTCACCATACAGCAGTGAGGAGATCGTTTCGAGAAATTTTGTGCTTGAAGATAAGCCGAAAGCGATGATCAATATTATCGATGCAACCAACATCGAGCGCAATCTGTACCTGACGATGCAGCTTTTGGAGATGGATATTCCGATGGTCATTGCATTAAATATGATGGATGAGATGACCGGAAACTCTGGTTCTGTGGATGTCAATGGCATGGAGGCAATGCTTGGTGTGCCGGTTGTCCCGATCTCAGCGGCAAAAAATGAAGGTGTGGATGAGCTGGTACGTCATGCGCTTCACATTGCAAAATATCAGGAACGTCCGGGAAGGCAGGATTTTTGTGATGAGAGTGACTTTGGAGGAGCCGTGCACCGCTGTATCCATGCAGTTTCGCATCTGATCGAGGACCATGCGAAAGAAGCGCAGATACCGATCCGTTTTGCAGCTTCGAAAATCATTGAAGGGGATCATCTGATCTTAGAAAAACTGCATCTGGATGAAAATGAAAAAGAGGCGATCGAACATCTGATCGTTCAGATGGAAAAAGAGCGTGGACTTGACCGGAGTGCAGCGATCGCAGATATGCGTTTTACCTTTATTGAAAAAGTCTGTGAAAAGACAGTAGTAAAACCCAAAGAGAGCAGGGAAAGGATACGAAGCGAGAAAATTGACCGTATCCTGACCGGAAAATATACGGCAATCCCTTGTTTTATCGGTATCATGCTGATCGTGTTTTATCTTACGTTTCATGTAATAGGAGCGGGACTACAGAATCTTTTACAGATGGGGATTGATGCGCTGACAGCAGCAGTGGATCAGCTCCTTTCTGCTGCAGGTGTCAATGAGGTGCTGCATGATCTGGTGATCAATGGCATTTTTACGGGAGTCGGAAGCATTTTAAGCTTTCTGCCAATCGTTGTGACATTGTTTTTCTTCCTGTCTCTGATGGAGGACAGTGGATACATTGCCCGTGTTGCGTTTTTTATGGACAAACTTTTAAGAAAGATCGGGCTCTCTGGACGAAGTATCGTACCGATGCTGATCGGTTTTGGGTGTACGGTTCCAGCAGTAATGGCGACACGTACACTGCCAAGTGAGCGTGACAGAAAGATGACGATTCTGCTTACACCATTTATGAGCTGTTCGGCAAAACTTCCGATCTATGCGTTTTTCGTCAGCGCATTTTTCCCGGAGTATGGAGCACTTGTGATGTGTGCACTGTATTTAGGCGGAATTGTGATCGGTATTTTGGTGGCACTGCTTTACCGCAAGACACTGTTTCGCGGGGATGCGGTTCCGTTTGTCATGGAACTGCCGAATTACCGTCTGCCGGGGTTAAAAAATGTCATGCAGCTTTTATGGGAAAAAGCAAAAGACTTTTTACAGAAAGCGTTTACGGTTATTTTCCTTGCAACGATCTGTATCTGGTTTTTGCAGAAATTTGATATTCATTTTAATATTGTAAATGATTCAAAGGACAGCATGCTTGCGCTGATATCGAACGGCCTTGTACCGCTGTTTGCCCCATTGGGACTGGGGGACTGGCGTATCTGTACATCCCTGATCAGTGGTGTGATGGCAAAGGAGAGTGTGATCTCAACGCTTGAGATTTTATTTGGAGGTAATGTGCAGGCAGCGCTATCTGATGCGGCAGCAGCATCACTTCTGGTATTCAGTCTGCTTTATACACCGTGTGTTGCGGCACTTGCGTCAATCCGCCGTGAACTTGGAAGAAAATGGGTGGCAGGTGTGATCGTATGGCAGTGCCTTGTCGCCTGGGTGGCAGCATTTCTCGTGCACGGGCTTGCTCTGCTTTTCTGAGAAAGTGGATTGCAGTCTGTGTGAGACTGTATTAATATATGGTATAGAAAAGGCGAGAATGAGGCAGTAGTGTGTAAATGTCTCAGAAAAGAGGAGTTGTATGACGGAGAAAAAATTTGTGGCACTGACCTTTGATGATGACGTTATAATAGGACTAAGTCAAGAGATTAGCTATAAAGAAGCGGTTTCTATGATTTAGTCCTATTTTCGCTATTCTAAGGAGAGTAGATAGGGCAGCGCTGTTATATTAAAATCTTATAGTGAATAGCCGGGATCTGTCAATATTAGGGATATTGGCTGATGTCGTTATGACCAAAGCAGGGCTAAATCTAAATTCCATGAAAATGGGATACTTGATTTAGCTCTGCTTTAATTTCTATCGGGAGGAGGCAAGTGCTTAACCCTATTTTTATCCAAGTGCATATAAAATATGTTACCCATAGGTGGCCGCCAAGGTACAGCAAGCCTGACCTTGGCTCGCTGCCTGCATGAGAATCTAATGTAACCAAAATAACAAATTCAACAAGAGAAAGGAAGCAAACGTATGGGCAAGGTTTTAGGAATTGTAAACAGAAA
>ENA-ORTF01004038-ORTF01004038.1-human-gut-metagenome-genome-assembly--contig:-NODE-4038-length-11686-cov-10.570802_pt1 | contig 11686 bp, 6 predicted proteins | sample MGYA00241908_ERZ509180 | MGnify/ENA primary metagenome ERZ509180 (study PRJEB26280, sample SAMEA2338814) | human gut metagenome | biome: human gut; feature: human-associated habitat; material: faeces... | reverse complement strand
CGCCGCCCGCGGGGAGATCTATTCCGCCGACGGTACGCTGCTGGCCGCCAGCGAGACCTGCTGGACCATCCGCGCCGCCCCGCGGGAGATGGCCGACGACGCCGTAGAACCGGCTGCGCGGGCGTTGAGCGAAATTTTAGAGCTGGACTACGCCGATACGCTGGCCAAATTCAGCCAGCGAACCTCCAACGACTGCCTGCTGCGCCGCCGCGTGGATAAGACGATGGCCGACGCTGTGCGGGACTGGTGCCGGGCGAACGGTGTGGACGGCATACAAATTCGGCAGGATACCCGCCGCGTCTACCCGCAGGGGAATTTTATGGGCGGCATTTTAGGCTTTACCGACGTGGACAACGCGGGCCTGTGGGGACTGGAGCTGCGTTACAACGACGAATTGACCGGGCAGAACGGGCGCATCCTGACCGCCAAGAACGCTTGGGGCTACGATATGCCGACGCACTACCAGACGCTGGTGGACGCCGTGCCCGGCAGCACGCTGACGCTGACCATCGACGCGAACATTCAGCACTGGCTCGAAAGCGCACTGTCCGCCGCTGTGACGGAGCATCATGTGGCCGAGCGCGGCGTCGGCATCGTGATGGACGTCCACACCGGGGCCGTGCTGGCGATGTCCTGCCAGCCAGACTACGACCCGAACGCGCCGCGGACTCTTATAAATAAAGAAGTCCGTGACGCTGTGAATGCCCTGACCGGCGAGGAGCGCAGCGCCGCGCTGCAAAAGGCCCAGCAGGCACAGTGGCGCAACAAGGCCATCAGCGACCTGTATGAGCCGGGCAGCGTGTTCAAGCTCATCACGGCGTCGGCGGCGCTGGACTCCGGGGCGTGTAAGGCCACGGACTATTTCACCTGCGCGGGTAAAATAACCGTCGCAGGCACGCGGTTCCGCTGTGCAAACGGGCATATCCACGGCACCGAGACCTTCGCCCGGGGGCTGGCTGTCAGCTGCAACCCCTGCTTTATCCAGATCGGTGCGCGGCTTGGAAAAGAACGCTTCTGCGATTACTTTGCGGCCTTCGGCCTGCGGGAGGCCACGGGCATCGACCTGCCGGGCGAGGTCAGGCGCAGCGAATACTACACCGCGGACCGGATGGGCCCGGTGGAGCTGGCGAGCTGCTCGTTCGGGCAGAGCAGCAAGGTCAGCTACCTGCAGATGCTCACGGCGGTCTGTGCGGTGGTAAACGGCGGCGAGCTGATGCAGCCCTATGTTGTGGCGAAAATCACGGCGCCTGACGGCACTGTTGTGAAGGAAGTGCAGCCGACGGTGAAGCGCCGCGTCATCAGCGCGGAGACCTCCGCCACGATGTGCCGCCTGATGGAGGGTGTCGTTACAGGCGGCACGGGTAAGCAGGCCGCGCTGGCGGGCTATCGCATCGGCGGCAAGAGCGGCACGAGCCAAAAGCTGGACAGCGCCAACGAGGGCGCGCGCATTGCGAGCTTTGTCTCCGTTGCGCCCATCGACGACCCCAAGGTCGCTGTGCTGGTCTGCCTGGATGAGCCCCACAGCTGGACAACGAGCGGCGGCGCGCTCTCCGGGCCGGTGTGCGCCGAGGTACTGGGAAAGGTGCTGCCGTATCTGGGGGTGGAGAGGGAAAGCGGCGAATAAAGACAGCCGGGCACGGGCGGATATGGAATCCGCCCCTACGTTGAATCGGGAAAGCGCAGGGTGACGGGGCTCTGCCTGTTTGCCGTTGCACTATACAAAAAACTCTGCGCCGTCCCTCTTGACATTCCCCGATCCGGTGTTATACTGGTAAAGTACGCAAACGAACAGTTAGACAACGAACAATTCGAAATCTAACTTCTTGGACCCAAAAATCGTAAAGGAGGGAAGAAATGCACGAATCATCGTATGATGACTGCGGCTGCTGCGCGGATGCCCACTTCGGCGCACTGCTGAACCAGACCTCGCGGCTCATCCGCCGTGCGCTGGATGCCCGCATCAACGCCGAGGTCAGCTCGGAGCTGTCGGGCGTGCGCGGCATGGTGCTGGGCGACATCGTCCGTGCCGAGCGCCAGGGCCGCGACGTCTACCAGCGCGACATTGAGCAGTGGTTCAACATTCGCCGCTCCAGCGTCACCGCCATGCTGCAGGGCATGGAGCAGGATGGCTTCATCACCCGCAGCGCCGTGGCGAAAGACGCCCGCTTAAAGCGCCTTATCGCCACAGAGAAGGGCCGCGCCTGTCACAAGCAGATCGAGGCAAGCATTGCGCGGTTTGAGGATGACCTGCAAAGCGGCATTGACCCGCAGCAGGCCGCCGCGGCCCGCGCTGTGCTGGAGCAGACCCTGCGCAACGCACAGCACATCCTGCAAGAGGAAAATACCAACCAAGAGAGGGGAAATACCAATTGTTAAAAACACTCGGACGTGAAACCAAGGGCTTCCGCCTGGTCTCCGTGCTGACGCCGATCTTTATGATCGCGGAGGTCATCATGGAAATGATCATCCCGAAGCTGATGGCCTCCATCATTGACAACGGCGTCACGCCGGGCAATATGCAGGTCATCTACACCGTCGGCGCACAGATGGTCGTCGCGGCGCTGTTCGGCCTGCTGTTCGGCATTCTGGGCGCGGTGGCCGGCTCCCACGCGGCCACGGGCTTTGCCCGCAATCTGCGCCGCGGCATGTTCCGCAACATCCAGACCTTCAGCTTTGCCAACATTGACAAGTACTCCACCGCGGGCCTGGTCACCCGCATGACCACCGACGTCACCAACATCCAGAACGCCTACCAGATGCTGCTGCGCATGTCGGTGCGTGCGCCCGCCAGCATGATCGTGGCGCTGATCATGTCCTACACGATCAACCGTCGGCTGGCTAACATCTATTTGATCGCCGTCATCCTGCTGGGCTGCGCGCTCGCCTTTATTATGAGCCGCGCCACCAAGTACTTCGGCGAGGCATTCCGCAAGTACGACGACCTGAACGAGAGCGTGCAGGAGAATGTCTCCGCCATCCGCGTTGTCAAGGCCTATGTGCGCGAGAAGTTTGAGGGCGAGAAGTTCCGCAAGGCCAGCGAGAATGTGCGCAATCTGCTGATGCGTGCCGAGCTGATCCTGGCCTGGAACGCCCCGCTCATGCAGCTGACCGTCTACAGCTGCATCCTGCTCATCTCCTGGATCGGTGCCCAGCTCATCGTCAGCTCCGGCGCAACGACCTTCACCACCGGCGACCTGATGAGCATGCTGAGCTACTGCATGAACATCCTCATGAGCCTGATGATGCTGTCCATGGTGTTCGTCATGATCACGATGTCTGCAGCCTCCGCCAAGCGCGTGGCCGAGGTGCTGGACGAGCAGTCCGACCTGACGAACGGTGAGGATCCCGTTATGGAGGTCAGGGACGGCTCCGTCAAGTTCGACCACGTCAGCTTTGCCTATAAAAAGGATGGCGAGAAGGCCCTCGAGGACATTGACCTCGACATCAAGTCCGGCGAGACCATCGGCATCATTGGCGGCACCGGTTCGGCTAAGTCCAGCCTTGTGCAGCTGCTGCCGCGTCTGTACGACGTGACCGAAGGCAGCGTGACCATCGGCGGCGTTGATGTGCGCAGATATGACCTCGACACCCTGCGCAACAACGTCGCCATGGTGCTGCAGAAGAACGAGCTGTTCAGCGGCACGATTGCCGAGAACCTGCGCTGGGGCAACCCCGACGCCACCGACGCCGAGATCGAGGACGCCTGCAAGCAGGCCTGCGCCGATGAATTTATCGAGCGCTTCCCCGACAAGTACCAGACCCACATCGAGCAGGGCGGCAACAACGTCTCCGGTGGCCAGAAGCAGCGCCTCTGCATTGCCCGCGCACTGCTGAAAAAGCCCCGCATCCTGATCCTGGACGACTCCACCTCCGCCGTCGATACCGCGACGGACGCAAAGATCCGCCATTCGTTTGCGGAAAAAATCCCCGGCACGACGGTGTTCATCATCGCCCAGCGCATTTCCTCCGTGGAAAATGCGGACAAGGTCCTCGTGCTCGACAACGGCAGGGTCAGCGGCTTTGACACCCCGGCCAACCTGCTGAAAACAAATGCCATCTACCAGGATGTCTACAACAGCCAGACCAAAGGCTCCGGCGACTTTGATGAGAAGGGAGGGGAGGCATAATGGCACAGCAGCCTAAAGTCGTAAAGGTCGGCCCCGGCGGGCGCAGCAATGGCCCCCGCCCCAAGGTCGAAAACCCCGGCAAGGTGTTCAAGCGCATCCTCGCCTATGTCATGAGCCGCTATAAGGCACAGGTCATTGTGGTGCTCTGCTGCATTCTGCTGGCCGTGTTCGCCCAGCTGCAGGGCGTCATGTTCTCCCAGACGCTGATCGACAGCTACATTCTGCCGCTGCTCAAGGCGGGCAGCACGGACTTCAGCGGCCTGGCCGCGGCTATCCTGCGTGTGGCAGTCATCTACTGCGCCGGCATCGCCGCTGTCTTTGTGCAGAACCGCCTGATGGCAAGGATCACCCAGGGCACGCTGAAGGACCTGCGTGACGAGATGTTCACCCACATGCAGACGCTGCCCATCAAATACTTTGACACCCACGCCCATGGCGATATTATGTCGGTCTACACGAACGACATTGACACGCTGCGCCAGATGATCAGCCAGAGCCTGCCGCAGCTCGTCAACACGGTTGTGACCCTCGTCGGCGTGCTGGCCTCGATGCTCTATCTGAGCGTCCCCCTGACGGTGCTGGCCCTCGCGATGGTCGGCGTCATGCTGCTGGCGACGAAGTACCTGACCGGCAACTCCGGCAAATACTTCATCAAGCAGCAGCAGGAGCTGGGCAAGGTCAACGGCTACATTGAGGAAATGATGAACGGCCAGAAGGTCATCAAGGTCTTTTGCCATGAGGAAATTGCCATTGAGGAGTTCGACAGGCTCAACGATGAGCTGTTCCACAGCGCCGACAAGGCAAACTCCTATTCGCTGGTAGCAATGCCCGTCAACGGCCAGCTTGGCAACCTGTCCTACGTGTTCTGCGCCATCCTCGGCGGTGCGCTGGCTATCAACGGCTTCGGCGGCTTTACGCTGGGCGGTCTCGCCAGCTTCCTTGTGCTGACCCGCCAGTTCAACCAGCCCATCAGCCAGATCTCCATGCAGCTGAACTCCGTCGTTATGGCGCTGGCCGGCGGTGCGCGTATCTTTGCGCTGCTGGATGAAAAGCCCGAGGTCAACGAGGGCGACATCACCCTGGTCCACGCCAAGTACGAAGCGGACGATACTGTCACCGAGACGAACGAGTCCACCGGCATGTGGGCGTGGAAACGCATGGATGCCGACGGCAAGCCCCGGTACACCAAGCTGGAGGGCGACATCGTCTTTAAGGATGTGGACTTCGGCTACGACGAGAAGAAGATCGTCCTGCATGACATCAACCTGTATGGCCGTCCGGGGCAGAAGATCGCCTTTGTCGGCTCCACCGGCGCGGGCAAGACGACGATCACGAACCTTATCAACCGCTTCTACGACATCCAGAAGGGCCGGATCCTGTACGACGGCCACGACATCAAGTCCATTGAGAAGGACGCGCTGCGCTCCTCTCTGGGCATCGTCCTGCAGGATACCCACCTGTTCGCCGGCACGGTCATGGAGAACATCCGTTATGGCCGCCTGACCGCCACCGATGAGGAGTGCATGGCCGCCGCGAAGCTCGCGAATGCGGATACCTTCATCAAGCATCTGCCCGAAGGCTACAACACGATGCTGACCGGCGACGGCACGAACCTGAGCCAGGGCCAGCGCCAGCTGCTTGCGATTGCCCGCGCGGCTGTCGCAGACCCGCCGGTGCTGATCCTGGACGAGGCAACGTCCTCCATCGACACCCGCACCGAGAAACTTGTGCAGGACGGCATGGACGGCCTGATGTATGGCCGCACGACCTTCGTCATTGCCCACCGTCTGTCCACCGTGCGCAACTCGGACTGCATCATGGTGCTGGAGCAGGGCCGTATCATTGAGCGCGGCACCCACGACGAGCTGATCGCCCAGAAGGGCCGCTATTACCGCCTGTACACCGGCAACTTTGCCGAGAACTCTTAAGCGCAGAGATGTCGAAAAAAGCCGCAAAACGGCATAAAATCAATCAAAACTGCCGGGATAGCATCTGCCGTCCCGGCGGTTTTTGTGCAAAATGCCGCAACAGCGCCAAAAAGTTGACGGGAAGGTAAAAAGTGGTTATAATAGGGTACGTAGACACGCAAAAAGCGGTGTTTGACCACGCGGCATGAGGGAAACTACAAACAAGATTTGCCGCATAATATACATGATATACCTATAGGAGGAACAAATATGGCACCGAAGAAGATTGCACAGACCGTACTTACCGAGGGTAAGTTCTACACCATCAGCGCCGCCAACGGCAAGGTCGTTGAGGTCGCTGACTATAACATTGACAATGGCGCGAAGATCCAGCTGATGGACAACGCCAACTTTGAGTGGCAGCAGTGGAACTTCGTCGCAGCAGGCGACGGCGTTTACCGCATCCAGAACCGTTTCACCGGCAAGATGATGGATCTGGACATGGGCGGCGTCAGCGACGGCACCCGCGTCCACCAGTGGGAGGGTGCCCAGGCATCCAGCCAGCTGTGGGTCGTGGAGCCTACCAACGATGGCCGCGTCAAGATCAAGTCCAACCTGGCCGGCAAGCTGCTGGACCCCGGCATGGCTACCGAGAACGGCACCGTGCTGCAGATCTGGGCTGACGTCAACGGTGACAACCAGTTCTGGACCATCAACGAGGTCACCCGCAAGCCCAAGACCAGCGTGAAGGCCACCACCGTTAAGGCCAAGGCCGCTGCCGAGAAGGCCGCCACCGAGGTCGTCAAGGCTGCTGAGCCTGTCGTCGAGAAGGCCGTCAAGGCTGCCAAGCCTGCCGCTGAGAAGGCTGTCAAGGCTGCCAAGCCCGTCGTCGAGAAGGCCGTCAAGGCTGCCGAGCCCGTCGTTGAGAAAACCGTCGAGGCTGCGAAGCCCGTCGTCGAGAAGGCCGTCAAGGCTGCCGAGCCTGTCGTTGAGAAGGCTGTTGAGGCTGCCAAGCCCGCAGCCGAGAAGGCCGTCGAGGCCGTCAAGAACGCCGCTGCCAAGACCAACACCCGCAAGGGCGGCAAGGGCAAGCGCCGCAAGTAATTTGCTTTGAACTTTTTCCCTGCAATTTTTGTGCTGTAACGATAAAACCCCGCCCCGTCAGGATGCAGGTCCTGACGGGGCGGGGTTATTTTTTGTTTGTGGCTGAAAAGCCTTCCCCTACGGGGGAAGGTGGCCCGAAGGGCCGGATGAGGGGCGAGTGTGCCAGTATTGCCCGTGAACGAGCTGCGGCGGAAACGCTGCCCTCATCAGTCACCTGCGGTGACAGCTTCCCCCACGGGGGAAGCCTTCAGACTTACCCCAGCGCCGCAATGCTCTCCTTGATCTTGGCGGCCTTGTCCTGGGCGGCAGCCAGCTTGGCGCGGGTCTCCTCGACGAGCTTCGCCGGGGCCTTCTCGACGAACTTCGGGTTGTTCAGCTGGTTCGTGAACATGCCCAGCTCCTTCTCGGCCTTGGTCAGCTCCTTGTTCAGGCGGGCCAGCTCCTTGTCGCGGTCGATCAGCTCCATCATCGGGATAAAGCCCTTCGCGTCGGGAGTCGCCACATTAACCATGCCGTCGGTGCTGCCCTCGTACTTTGCCGTGACCGTCACGTCGGTGGCAAAGGCAAAGCGGGCCAGATACGCGCCGCCCTTCTCAAACGCGGCGGGGGAGGCAGTCTCAATGACCATGCTCGTCTTTTTGGCCGGGTGGACATTCATCTCGGCACGCATGGCGCGGACAGCCTTGATGTAGTCCATCAGCTTTTCAAAGTCGGCGCAGTCCTCGGCCCAGACCTTCATGTTTTCGTCGCCGGGCCACTTCTCGTTCATGATGGTCTCGGCACTGCCGGGCAGAGCCTGATAGATCTCCTCGGTGATGAACGGCATGAAGGGGTGCAACAGCTTGAGCGCCTTGTCCAGCACGTAGACCAGCACCTTGCGGGCCGCGTCGGCGGCTGCCGCGTCCTCGCCGTTCAGGCGGGTCTTGCAGATCTCAATATACCAGTCGCAGTAGACCTCCCAGATGAAGTTCTCGACCTTCTCGGCGGCCAGACCCAGCTCGTACTTGTCGAGGTTGGCGGTAGCCTCGGCGGCGACCTTGGCAAGTTCGGACAAAATCCACTTGTCGCTCATGTCGAGCAGGCTTTCCTCGGGCAGACCCGGCTCAAAGTCCTCGGGCAGGTTCATCTGCACAAAGCGGGAGGCGTTCCACAGCTTGTTGGCAAAGTTGCGGCAGGCAAGGACTTTTTCATCGCTGTAGCGCATATCGTTGCCGGCGGTGGAGCCGATGATCAGCATCATGCGCAGCGCGTCCGCGCCGTACTGCTCAATGACCTCCAGCGGGTCAATGCCGTTGCCCAGGGATTTGGACATTTTGCGGCCCTGGCTGTCGCGGACAATGCCGTGGATCAGTACCGTGTCAAACGGTGCCTTGCCGGTGTAGGCCAGACCCGAGAAGATCATGCGGGACACCCAGAAGCCGATGATGTCATAGCCGGTGACCAGCGTGTTCGTGGGGTAGAAGTAGTTGTAATCCTCGGCGTTCTCGTTGGGCCAGCCCAGCGTGGAGAACGGCCACAGGGCAGAGCTGAACCAGGTGTCCAGCGTGTCGGGGTCCTGGGTCATGTTGGAGCTGCCGCACTTGGGGCAGGTGCAGGGGGCTTCCTTGGCCACGACGGTCTCGCCACAGTCGCCGCAGTACCAGGCGGGGATCTGGTGGCCCCACCACAGTTGGCGGCTGATGCACCAGTCACGGCCGCCCTTCATCCAGTTAATATAGTTCTTGGTGAAGCGCTCGGGCACGAACTTGATCTCGCCCTTCTCGACGCTCTCGATGGCGGGCTTGGCCAACGGCTCCATCTTGACGAACCACTGCTTGGAGACCATCGGCTCAATGACCGAGTGGCAGCGGTAGCAGGTGCCCACGTCGTGGGTCAGCGGCTCGGTCTCCTTCAGCGCACCGCAGGCCTCCAAATCGGCCAGAATGGCCTTGCGGGCCTCCAGCGCGGTCATGCCGGCATACTTGCCGCAGTCCAGCACGTCCGGCTCGTCGGCAGCAGCGCGGCCCGCGGCCTTCTCGGCATCGACGGCGGCCTTGTCGGCGGCGCCAGTCATGTGGCCGTCGTAGGTCAGCACACGGATCATCGGCAGGTCGTGGCGCTTGCCGACCTCAAAGTCGTTGGGGTCGTGGGCGGGGGTGATCTTCACAACGCCGGTGCCCTTCTCCATGTCGGCGTGCTCGTCGCAGACGATGGGAATTTCGCGGCCCAGCAGCGGCAGTACGACATGGCAGCCGTGCAGGTGCTTGTAGCGCGGGTCCTCGGCGTTGATGGCAACAGCGGTATCACCCAGCATCGTCTCGGGGCGGGTCGTGGCCAGCTCCAGCATTTCGCCGGTCTCCTTGACGGGGTAGAGCAGATGCCAGAAGCTGCCCTCCTTGGCCTCATACTCGACCTCGGCGTCGGAAATCGAGGTGTTGCAGTGGGGGCACCAGTTGACCATGCGGTTGCCGCGGTAGATCAGCCCCTCATTGTACAGACGGACAAAGACCTCCTTGACGGCGTCGGAGCAGCCCTCATCCATCGTGAAGCGCTCACGCTGCCAGTCGCAGGAGCAGCCCAGCTTCTTCAGCTGGCTGACGATGCGGTTGCCATAGGTGTTCTTCCAGTCCCAGGCACGCTCCAGAAAGCCGTCGCGGCCCACCATCTCCTTGGTCAGGCCCTCCTCGCGCATTTTGGCGACGACCTTGGCCTCGGTGGCAATGGACGCATGGTCGGTGCCGGGCACCCACAGCGCGGCATAGCCCTGCATCCGCTTGTAGCGGGTCAGGATGTCCTGCCAGGTCTCATCCATGGCGTGGCCCATGTGCAGCTGGCCGGTGACGTTCGGCGGCGGCATGACGATGGTAAACGGCTTTTTGCTGCGGTCGATCTGGGTATGGAAATACCCCTTGTCGCACCAGTTCTGATAGATGCGATCCTCGGTGCCCTGCGGGGCATACTGTTTGGCGAGTTCCTTCGGCATAGTGTAAACCTCCTCGTGAATGTGCGGGGCGTGATTTTTACATTTGGACAAAATAAAAAAGGCCGCCCCATGAGTTTATCATGGGACGGCCTGAAAAGCTCAAGTCGCGGTACCACCCAAGTTGCCCGATCGGGCCGCTTTGCGGCAGGCCGACAAGCCCGCCTGCCCTGATAACGGCGGCAACCCCGTGTGCGGCTGGCAGGGGAGAAGCCCCTCTCACCGCGCCTGCTTGAAAGTGACAGCACCCGCCGCACCGTACCGGGCTTGCATCCTCCCCGGCTTGCTGCAAAGGTACGACGCGGGCACACTCTTTCGCACTGCATTTGTACCTTATAATGTACCGCAATGCGGCGGATTTGTCAAGGGCGGATGCGCAAATCTGTCGGGCCCCTAGGCTCCTGCAGAGAGAGGTAAGCTGTCTGTCTTACTCCCACTTCTCCCACACCTCGGGGCAGTAGCCTACGGTGGCCTGTCTGCCGTTGCGCACAATGGGCTGGCGGACGAGCTGCTGGTTCTCAAACAGCTTGTCGGCCTGCTGGCTCTCGTCGAGCCACTTCAAAAGCGCCAGTGTGTCCTTGTCCTTTGCGTTTTCGTCGACGAGCTTTGCCCAGCCGCCCACGGCGCGGCAGACGTTGTCGAACTCGCCGCGGCTCATGCCCTTTTCCTTCATGTCGATCATCTGGAATCGGATGCCGCGCTCCTTGAACCACCGCTGCGCCTTTTTGGTGTCAAAGCTCTTGTTCGTGCCGAAAATCTGGATGTTCATGGCCATTCCCCCGCAAAATACATTCTTTTCATTAGAATACCACAAAAACCGTGCCTTGACAACTTACAAGGCCGGGCCTATAGTGTGAGGAAAACTGCGGCAGGGCGCTTGCTCTTATGCGGGCTGCGTGCTATAATACAGGTTTATAGAGGAGTATCTATAAAGGAGTATTATGGAAAAAGAAAGAACCAGTCCGTGGCTGATCTTGTTCCGCGTGGTATTTACGGCGGCACTGATCGCCTGCATTATGTTTATCTTTCGCAACTCACTGGAAAACGGTGCCCAGTCGTCCGCACGCAGCCAGGCCGTCATGCAGCTGGTCAACAGTGCGCTGGCCAAGGTGCATCTCGGCCCATTGTCGGAGCATCTGATCCGTAAGCTCGCGCACTTTTCGGAGTTTGCGCTGGAAGGCTTTCTGCTGATGCTCTGCATCCGCGTGTACACAAAGCATTTTGTGCGCCACATGAGCTGGCCGCTGCTGGGCGGCATGACAACGGCGCTGATGGATGAGACCATCCAGCTGCACAGCCCCAACCGCACCTCGTCGGTGGTGGATGTCTGGATCGATATGTCCGGCGTCGTGGCGGGACTGCTGTTTGCACTCATCATCCTGCTGATCGTGCTCCTGCTGTTCGGAGGAAAGAAAATTCCCGAACTGATGCGCGGCATGGGCCGCGGCGTGCGGGAGTTCAAGGACGCCATGAATACGGACTATTCGTCCGAAAACAAGAAGCCGAATCCGGCGGATGTCCCCGGAGACAAACCGGCGGATAAATAGTCCGGAGCACGGCGCGAATTCCCCAACGAACCGATATGTCGA
>ENA-ORTF01004027-ORTF01004027.1-human-gut-metagenome-genome-assembly--contig:-NODE-4027-length-11717-cov-3.529841_pt1 | contig 11717 bp, 9 predicted proteins | sample MGYA00241908_ERZ509180 | MGnify/ENA primary metagenome ERZ509180 (study PRJEB26280, sample SAMEA2338814) | human gut metagenome | biome: human gut; feature: human-associated habitat; material: faeces... | reverse complement strand
GGCAATTTTTAATGGATTTTTGCGCGTGACTGTGAAGGTACTGAACAGTTACGATGATTATAAATTTTCTGCTATCTCCCTACATAACCGGTTCCTGCAGCACGGTTCCCTCCGGGAATGCGGTACGGAACACGCGGCGCACCAGCGGACCTGCTACGATGAGCTGGAACGGAAGCGCCATGATGATGTTCTTCGGAATATTGGTCAGCCAGATGATGAGCAGCTGGCTCCATGCGCCGGATTTCACGCAGGCTTCCAGAGCGCCATATAAGGACATAACAAATACCATCGGAACGACCATGCAGCAGGAGATCGTGATTACTTTACGAAGTGTGCTGCTCTCCGGTGATACAAAGTAACGGAATGCAATTCCCTTCGCCGGACCGGACACGATGAACCAGTCAAACAGAAACGCATACACGAATGCAAACGGGAATCCGATCCATCCTTCGCGGATCGTTTCCAAGGATAAATGTCCCATATGAAGGGTTACATTGTACATACTCATCCAGAGTACCATAGTGAAACACATGATAACGGAATAGATAAAACTTTCTCTCTTATTTCTTGGCATTTTCATTCTCCTCCTATAAAATAATTGCTTCTATCCAGATGCATCGGCAAATCAGTCCGGCACACCCACGCACAAGATGCTGTCCGTGATAAATTTCACAAAATAAAAAGCAGCAGAAATCGGAAACTCGTTTCGATCTCTACTGCTGTATGCAATCTCACTGCGTTTTTTTTAACTATATTCAACTTGGGTTACGGTTCGCTATTATAACGTCTTTTTTCCATTCGTGTAAGCACTTTTTTTATTTTTTCACAATTTCATCATATTGAACGATCAATTTTTTCTATTTTTTATTCCGCTTATGCAACTTGACAAGAGCTGCTTTTTCAGCTCCCTTTTCATTTTTTCCGAATTTTTCCCTAAAAACAGGCAAATAGATATTGACAATACTGCCTTTATTCGATAGAATGTAATAGTATGTTTACATTGAACTGTCCGTGTCCAGGCTTTAATGCAAACCAAATACAAAATGAATTACGAATCAAAATAAAAGAATTTATGATGGAGGTACACTACATTGGCTAACATTAAATCCGCAAAAAAAAGAATCTTAGTTGCAGAGACAAGAGCTGCAAGAAACAAGGCTATCAGATCCAAAGTTAAAACTGCTGTTAAGAAAGTTGAAGCTGCTGTTGCTGCAAAAGATAAGGCTGCTGCACAGGCTGCATTATTAGCTGCTACCAGCGAGATCGATAAGGCTACTTCCAAGGGCGTATACCACAAGAATACAGCTTCCCGCAAAGTATCCCGTCTTTCCAAGGCTGTAAATACTCTGGCTTAATTATTCAGAGCGGATCTTTCGAATTATATATTAAAAATTAACCCAAATTAAAAAACCATTATTCTGTGGGTGTGACAGAATAATGGTTTTTTGTTGCTTCTTTTCCAGCCGGGTCCGGCCGAAGAACCGCTGATTCTGATGCTGGCACTGCCCTTTAGAATCAGCGCACGGAACTTCTGGGCTGACTGATCAGCAGCTCCACCGCCAGCCGGTCGCCCATCCGCCCGGTCTTGACTGCCTCCTCGGCATCCACGCAGGTCTGCACATAGGAAATGAGCTGTTCTTTCGTAAATGCCGCCGCCTGGCTGCTAAGTTTTCCGGCTACGAACGGAGGTACTTTCAATTTCGAGGCAACCGTCCCCCGGTCTGCGCCGGACGCCTGCAATTCTCGTACCAGCAAAAGCTGGTTAAACTGTCTGGCAATCAGGAACAGAATCCGCATCGGCGGCTCCCTGAGTGTCAGCAGGTCTTCGTACAGATCCATCGCCCGTTTCGTCTTTCCCGCCGTGATCGCCGCTACCATGTCGAAGATCTTGTTCGTGATCTGCACGGTCGTGATGACTTTCACATCCTCTGCCGTCACTACCTCACTGCCCATCGTGTAGGAAATGAGTTTTTCCAGCTCCATCCGGATGTTTTCCATATCATCGCCGACGCGCTCCAAAAAGAGATTCATCGTGGACGGCGTGATCTTCCGCCCATTCTGCGCCAGGATCGTCGCCGCCCATCTGGCGAGCTGCGCGCTGTCCTGCCGCTTCATCTCCGCAATGTGACCCAGATCCTTGACCTTTTTGTAGAGTTTGTTTCGCTTATCGACCGCCTCCTCCACAAATACGATGCAGGTCGTGTCCGGCATCGTCGGTAGATACTCCGCCAGCGCCTCCGAAGAAGTCTTGAAAAATCCGCTGTCCTCGATCAGAATCAGACGCCGCTCGCTGAAAAATGGCATCGTGTCCGCCAGACTGATCAGCTCGTTCACATCCAGCCCTTTTCCCTCGAAATAATTGTAGTTCATCGTATCATCGCCCGTGATCGCCGCCCGAAGCTTTTTTTTATAACTCTGCTTCAAAAACGCCTCTTCGCCGTATAGCAGATAAACCGGCTTAAATGTGCCATTTTTGATGTCTTCATTGATCGTCTGCATTAACTCCGTCCCCGCCTCCTGGTTCTATTCAATAAAAACAGATCCATTTTTTCGAATGACTATCCATCCGGTTACTTTCCTGTCTATTTTTTCACTTCCTACTATTATAAACATTTTTCTAAAATGTTGTCTACTGTAAACCCATAAAAAGAATAAAATAGCAGATCCTTTTGTTGCTTGAAATTTTTCCTTGGTTCACTTTCAGTCAAAACCTACATTACCATCCCCAGCAAAAGATAGACCGCATACGCTACAATCCACGCAATCACGCACTGCGCCACCACGACAAAGCAAGCCCATTTTCCGCCCAGTTCGCGTCTGACCGATGAGATCGCTGCCACGCACGGCGTATAGAGCAGGCAGAAAACCAGCAGACTGACCGCTGAAAGAGGGGTCAGAATGTCACGCAGGCTCTGAGTCGTCCCGAACAGAACCGACAGCGTTGATACAACACTCTCTTTTGCCATAAATCCGGTCAGAAGTGCCGTGCAGACACGCCAATCGCCTAATCCCATCGGCGCAAACAGTGGTGCAATCACACCAGAAATAACCGCCAGAAGACTCTGCTGGGAATTGGACACAACATTCAGGTGCAGATCAAATGTCTGAAGGAACCAGATTAAAATCGTCGCCACAAAAATAACCGTGAATGCTTTCTGCAGGAAATCCCTTGCCTTTTCCCAGAGAAGCTGGGCGACATTGCGCGCCCCCGGCATCCGGTAGTTCGGAAGCTCCATGACGAACGGAACGGCTTCACCCTTAAATAAAGTTGTTTTAAGAAGCATTGCCATCAAAATTCCCATCAGGATTCCCAACAGATAAAGTGCAATCATAACAATCGCCCCATGATGTGGGAAAAAGACGGCGGTAAAAAACGCATAAATCGAAATCTTGGCGGAACAGCTCATAAACGGAGTCAACAGGATCGTCATTTTTCGATCCCGCTCCGAAGAAAGCGTCCGACTTGCCATGACTCCTGGTACCGTGCAGCCAAAGCCAATCAGCATCGGCACGATACTCCGTCCGGAAAGGCCGATCTTTCGAAGCATTTTATCCATCACAAACGCCACACGTGCCATATAACCGCTGTCCTCTAAAAGCGACAGGAAGAAAAACAGCGTCACAATGATCGGCAGAAAGCTCAAAACACTTCCGACACCATTGCACACACCATCGATCAGCAGGGAATGGAGCACCGGATTGATACCGGCCGCTGTCAGCGCTGCGTCTGCCCGCTCTGTCAGCCATTCAATCACCAGTTCCAGACCATCTGAAAGGACCGCGCCAACCACATTAAATGTCAGCCAGAATACCAGACCCATGATTGCAATAAATGCCGGAATCGCCGTGTAGGTTCCGGTAAGAAGACGGTCAATCTTCACACTTCGCTGGTGTTCCCGGCTTTCCCTCGGTTTGACGACTGTCTGCCTGCAGACTTTTTCGATAAAACCAAACCGCATATCCGCAATCGCAGCTGCCCGATCCAGCCCGCGTTCCTTCTCCATCTGGCAGATAATATGTTCCAGTGTCTCTTTTTCATTCGTGTCCAGATTCAGACGCGCCTCAATCTCCTCATCGCCTTCTGCCAGCTTTGATGCAGCAAAGCGCACCGGAATACCCGCATTCTGCGCGTGATCTTCGATCAGATGCATAATGCCATGCAGGCAGCGGTGCACCGCACCACCGTGATAATCCGCATCACAGAAATCCTGCTGTCCCGGTTTCTCCTGAAAATGCGTTACATGAAGCGCATGATCGATCAGCTCTCCGATTCCTTCATTTTTTGCCGCTGAGATCGGGATAACCGGAATTCCCAGTTCTTCCTCCAGTTCGTTGACACGGACAGAACCGCCGTTCTGACGCACCTCGTCCATCATATTAAGCGCCAGAACCATCGGAATATCCAGTTCCAGAAGCTGCATGGTCAGATACAGGTTGCGCTCAATGTTCGTCGCATCCACGATATTGATGATTCCCTTCGGGTGCTCCTGCAAAATAAACTGACGCGTCACCAGCTCCTCATTCGAATATGGCGATAAGGAATAGATTCCTGGCAGGTCGGTCACTTTCGTATTTTCATGTCCGCGGATCGTGCCATCCTTCCGGTCCACCGTCACGCCTGGGAAATTCCCCACATGCTGATTGGAGCCGGTCAGCTGGTTAAAAAGCGTCGTTTTGCCACAGTTCTGATTACCTGCCAGGGCAAACGTCAGGACGGTGCCATCCGGCAATGGGTGTTCCTCCGCCTTTGTATGGTATTTTCCACCTTCTCCGAGTCCAGGGTGATCGATCGCGCGCGCCATCGGAATCCCATGTTCCTTTTTATCCGCTGCTTCAGTTCCTGCCTCGCGTACATTCTCAATCTCTATCTTCTCTGCATCCGCCAGGCGCAACGTCAGTTCATAGCTATGAATCCGCACCTCAACCGGATCGCCCATCGGCGCATATTTTACCATCGTAACCGATGCAGTCGGAATCAATCCCATATCCAGAAAATGATGCCGCAGTGCACCCTCTCCGCCAACTGCCCGAACGGTTGCAGTTTTTCCTATTGGTAAATCCTTTAATGTCATTCTCTGCCTCCATCTCTCTTCATTGGTCAAACTCATTGTATGTCATCAGGCTTCTACATCCGCCTGATTTTGAAGCAAAGCATAGAGAGAAAAATACTATTGAAACTTTTTCTCAATTATGTTTCCAGATAAGTCTATTGTACTTTAGGGAATTTGTCAATCGTTGGAATCTTTAAGAATCTACCAATCAGAAAAAAACACAGAAAAGATAAAAGAAAAACAGCAAGGATGAATCATCCTCACTGTCTCAAAATAGCTGGGCTACAAGGATTCGAACCTTGAAAATGACGGAGTCAGAGTCCGTTGCCTTACCATTTGGCGATAGCCCAATCTTTTATTTCATAGCTGTCTCAGCCACATTTATTATTATATCATAAATTTTTGTTTCGTCAAGTATTTTTTTTCAAACACTTATGTTTTTTTGAACAATTATAATTGTTTACCAGTTCGAAACATTTTACAATCTCGTAATGCCCCGGATATTTTTCCGTCACGAGACTTCCTGCAAATAATTCTAATGGTTCTTAAAATTCCTGCTGCCCGAATCCAACTTCTGATAACTCCAGACATATCATGGTTCAGGCAGCAGGAATCATATATCCTCATACACTCCGCTTTAATTAGCTGACTCCGCATCTGTCTTCGTTTCTTTTTCCGTCTGCTTTGTCTCCATCTGACTGTACTCTGTCTCCGAGTGCGTGCTCTCTTTTACTGCTTCTGTCAGTGTCTCCGGCGCACGGGATGTCTCGGACGGCTTTGTCTCCACTGTCTCATCATCCGCATCGTCGTCATCCTCATCCATCAGATCATCCGCAATATCCGGCGTCTCGAAATAGCCTTTTATCGTACCAAAGGAACCGCCGTCCCGCACTGCCACTCCGCCGAGCGTAAACGTGCACTCCGTATTGGCTGGAAGCCCTTTGACGTGAATCTCACAGGAAGTTCCGCCTGTGTCCGTGATTCTCGCCGAATAGCTCTGACCGTCCGGATCTACCACCGACACGGTCGGATTTTTCCATTTAACCTTTTCCTTAAAAACGATGTTCAGCGAACCGCTCTCGTAGTCTACATAGTCAATCTTCGCTTTCTTGCCTCCCGAATCGACTTCTTCCTCGTCCTCATCTGCTGCGGCAGTTGTCTCCACCGGGCGTGCGGCAGTCGATGGCTGTTCTGCCGGCGTCGGTTCATTTTCCGGCTGACCGGTGCTTTCCACAGTCGTCTCCGCTAAGGTTTCTTCCTCGGTCTGCGGCAATGTCACCTCATGAACCAGAGCCGCATCCGTCTCAATGGTGCTGTCCGTCTTCGAATAACCTACCGTATAAGCACGATCTGCGATCTCCCGCGCAATCTCTTCCATCGTCATACCAGCAAATTTTTTCATATCATTTTCGGTCAGGTCGTTATCCCGGATCAGCTCCCGCAGAAAATACGCTTTTCCATAAGAAATATTGTATTTCTCCGCCAGATCCTGAATCTCTCCGGTTACCTTCATCCGCTGGTCATAGACAACCGCCTGTACCGCGTGTTCCTGCAGGGAAGACTCTACATCCCCTACGACATCCTGACGCAATGATGATGCCTTTTTCTCATTCTCATTGGACACGGTAACCAGAATCGCATTGTCCAGTTCATCCAGATAACCGTTCCGGACCATCGAACCGATCAATGCATTGACCGCTATATCAAGGTCTACATTTTTCAAATTCATATCATCCAGGATCGTCTCCGCATCCTCATTAAGCGGATTCGCCTGCAATACTTTCTCGTTCCGGTTGACGGAAAGCTCAATACTCGGATTGACATCGATGCCAATCACCGAATCGACACGGTGATTCTGGTAAAATGAAACACCGCCTCCTAACACAGCCACACACAGGCAGGCGGCTGCTGCCATCGCCACGGTTCGCATCCGGCGGTACATCCGTACACGGCGGGATGGTTTTACATAGATCTCCTGTGGTGTCGAGAGATCGATTTTATCGAATACGTTGGGAGTCAGGGCGTCCATCGCCGATCGCAGATGTGACTCAATCTCATCCTGTTCCCACGCTGTTTCAGAGTGATCGGTCAATGTACTCCCTCCTCTCTCAGGTGTTTTTTCAGTTTTTTCATAGCACGGTTGTACTTGGAAAGCACCGTTGCCAGCGGCATCTCCAAATCTGCCGCGATCTCACGATGTTTTAACCCCGCTGATGTCCGCAGAAGTACAATCTGCCGTTCTTCTTCATTTAATATTTTGAGTGCTGCGTGTAATACCATCTTATCCGCAGCATCCTCTATCTGGGGACAGAATTCCCCTGTCTCCATCTCAGAAAGATCCGAAAGCCCGATATCCGCTTCATGCTTCTGGTCACGGAAGCGCATATAGCAAAGATTTCTAGCGATCGTAAACATCCACGCCAGCGGTTTGCCCTGCGACTGATAGCTTCCAGCCGAAGTCCAGACCTTTAAATAAAGCTCCTGCATGACCTCCTCAGAGTCCTGCGGATTCCGCAAAATCGATAGAATAAAACCGTATATAGTTTTATCCGTATTCTGATAAAGCTGCTGAAACGCCGCCTTATCTCCCTCTGCCACTCGCAGAAGCAGCTTTTCATCGCTCATCTTATCATAGGCGACCGGCTCTTCCATGGTCGTTAAAAGCCCCATCAAAAACATGGACGAAATTTCCTTTCTATATAACTTAATGCAGAGAAACCAGTTCTTATTGCATTTGTTATGAATTTTTTCTGATTTCTGTCCAGCTCCTCACGGCAGCTGGCAAAAATCAATGCAGCTTTATTCATACTCGACCCGTTCCAGAAAAAGCCCCTCCGGCGGCGCCGTAAAGCCTGCCCGCGCTCGGTCACAGGAAAAAAGCGCCTCCGCCACTGATTCTGGTGTCCGCTTATGAAGTCCTACCTCGATCAGTGTACCGGTCAGGATTCTTACCATATTATATAGGAAGCCATTGCCACGAAAATGCAGTTCGCACACACTTTCCTGCATGGTCAGCTCAATAGCAGTGAGATTCCGCACCGTCGATTTTTTCATCCGTTTCAACGAACAGAATGCTTTAAAATCGTGCTCACCCGTCAGATACGCAGCCGCACGTCTCATAGACGCTATGTCCAGCGGTTCCCCCAGACCGTACACATATCGGCGCTCAAATACATTTTTCTTCGCTGCCGTCTCAATCCGGTAGCAGTACGTCTTGGAAACAGCATTTAAACGGCTGTGAAAACGCGTTCCCGCCTCCTGTGCCGATAAAACGGCGATATCATCCGGGAGATAGCGATTCAGGTACGCTTTCAGCTCCTCCGCGCTCATCCCGGCACAGGACGCCGGAAGGTGGAAATTCGCCACCTGTCCCCATGCGTGGACGCCTGCATCTGTCCGTCCGGAACCGTGCACCTCTACCGTCCGCCCCGCCATTTTCTCCAGAATCTGCTCTAATTTTCCCTGTATCGTCTTGTCCGTGTTTCCCTGCTTCTGCCAGCCGTCATAACGGCTTCCGTCATATTGCAGGGTAATTTTTATATTTCGATCTGGCATTTTTTCTCCATCTCTTATTTATTTCAGAATCCCGCTCTCATCGATCCGGCGTACCGCCAGGTTGATTGCGTCCTCATCCTGCACCAGCGCCATCCGCACATGACCTTCGCCCGACGGTCCAAATGCGCTGCCCGGTGTCACCAAAACACCTGCTTTTTCAAATAAAGCCTTTACAAACTCCAGTGAATCTGTAAATCCTGCCGGGATCGGCGCCCACACAAACATCGTGCCTTCCGGTTTTTCCATCTTCCAGCCGATGGATGCAAGTCCGTCGCACAGACAGTCGCGCCGTCTCTCATATGCCGCCCTCGTCGAAGCCACACAGCTCTGGTCACCGCTGATCGCCGCGATCGCCGCTTTCTGAATCGGCAGGAACATACCATAGTCCATGTTGGATTTCAATGTTTTCAGATGGCTGACCACTTCCTCATTTCCCACACAGAAGCCGACGCGCGCACCCGCCAATCCGTACGTTTTTGACAGCGAATTAAACTCCACACCGACCTCGCGTGCGCCCGGAAAACGCAGGAAACTTCCGCAGGTTCTTCCGTCAAACACAAGCTCACTGTAGGCGTTGTCGTGAAGAACGATAATATCATATTTCTTTGCAAATGCAATCAATTCCTCATAGAAACTGTCTGGAGCCAGCACCGCCGTCGGATTATTCGGGTAGGAAACAATCATGAATTTCGCTTTCTGAGCGACTTCCTCCGGAATTTCCTTCAAATCAATGATGTAGTGATTTTCCTCGCGCTGCGGCATATAGTAAAGCTCTGCCCCTGCAATCTGTGGACCGTCTCCAAATATAGGATAACATGGATCCGGCACCATAACAATGTCTCCCTCATCTGCAATAGACAATGCAATATGTGCCAGACCTTCCTGGGAGCCTAAAAGGGAACATATCTCTGTATCCGGGTCCAGTTCCACGTCATATCTTCTCTTGTACCAGTCTGCCACTGTATCTAACAGCTTTTTGGTATCGCTGATGGCGTAAACATAATTCTCCGGCTTCATAGCTTCCTCGCAAAGTGCCTTGCGGATATGCTCTGCCGGTGGAATGTTTGGCGCACCGATACTTAGATCGATCACTTCTTTTCCTTCACTGATCCTTTTATTCTTGATCTCAGCCAGTCTGGAAAAAATTCCCTCTCCAAACCGATCCATCCTTTTTGCAAATTTCATTTTCATTTCCTCCAAATATGCATCATGTTCTCTCGGGATCTTTCTGTGCCTGAGCAGGTGCATGAAAGACTCCGAGAGAACATAAGAGGATAAGGTGGGAATTTTAATGGATTTCTATCCAAACAATACGTTTTCTGCCAGTTTTGTTAAAACCTTCTGCACTCTGCACACATCTTCATAAGGAACAAACTCATTTGGTTTGTGCGCCAGCTCCAGACTTCCCGGTCCATAAGACATACAGTTATGGTTCATTAATGTTCCTGCGATCACTGCTGTGTCGGTATAGCCATTAAAGGAACCTACCACTGCTTCCTCTCCTGTTGTCTGCTTTACTGCTGCCTTTAAATTTGCTAAAAGCTTAGAATGATCATCTTTTTCCACATAAGGCCTGTCACCGGTAATGATATAACTTCCCTTTACTCCCGGTATCTCTTCCTCTGCTTTCCTGATTGCACGGTCTACAATGGCTTTGGCTGCCGCTGTATCTGTAGGCGGCACCAGACGCATATCGATCCATACTTTCGCGCTGTCCGGCACTACATAAGGACGGTAGCCGCCTGTGATCTGACCGAAAGTAACAGTAGAAATTCCCAGGTCATGATGCTTCGGGCATGCCTTGATCTCTTTTCTGATACTGCTGATGGCTTCTGCCATGGCTGCAATGGCATCGGCTCCCTTCCATGGATTGCTGGCATGGGCAGTAATTCCTGTCATGGTCAGTTCAAACCAGGTCCTTCCCTTGTGGGCAACCTGGATCTGGCCGTCAGTTGGCTCTGTATCTAGGATCCAGTCATTTTTTGTGACCCAGCCGGCCTTAATAGCAGCTTCTACGCCACGCATAAAGTCCTCTTCATCTACAGAGCAGATCATGGAAAATGGCTTCTCCGGAAGTTCGCCCCTTTCTCCCACTTTCTTTACCATGTTTTTAAAGGCAGTTAAAGCGCAGGCAAGACCGGATTTCATATCACAGGCACCACGGCCATACATTTTTCCGTCACGTACCATAGCACCTAATGGGGAAATATCTTCATCCCAGCCATCACCCAGCATAACCGTATCCATATGGCAGATATAAATAAGTCCCGGTCCCTCTGTTTTTCCAGGGATCTTTGCCATTACATTATAACGTCCGGGCAGAACTTCCAGACGGCTTACATGGATCTGGTCTGCCAGCTTACCTCCAAAGTCTGTGATCTGCTTTTTAAACCAGTCTGTGATCCACAGACCGATCTCCTCTTCATAGGCTCCCGGGTCTGAGCTGTCGATCTGCACCAGCTGTTTTGCCAGTTCCCAGGCTTCCTGTTCTTCTCTTTCCATAGTATTTATCTTCTCCTTCCTGAATGACTCATACCTGCGCGCTCCCGCGTATCACAGTCATTTTATTGTGGCAATGTTAGTAAAAAAGGTGATTGCACTTGTAGCTTTACCCTACTATTATAAGAGAGGGTTAAGAATATGAAAAGCCCACTTAATAAAATTAAGAAATATGATCAAGGAGCATTTAAGTCATTATGATGATGAAAGAAATAAAAAGTCCATTTTGGCGTACCATTTATGAATATGGATTAATTACCGTCAGCATCTGGATCATGGTAGTAGGAATTTATTTCTTCAAATTCCCAAACCACTTCGCATTTGGCGGAATTACCGGTTTTTCCACTGTAGTCAGCCAGCTTACACACTGGTCCGCCAGTGATTTTACATCTGTTACCAATACAGCCCTTCTGCTGTTAGGATTTTTATTCCTGGGCAAAGGCTTTGGATTAAAGACTGTATACGCAACCATGGTCATGTCAGTAAGCTTATCACTTCTTGAGCGTTTCTGCCCATTAAGTGCACCGCTCACCAGCCAGCCGCTCTTAGAGCTGATGTTTGCCATTTTCCTTCCGGCTGTAGGAACCGCGATCCTCTTTAATATTGGAGCAT
>ENA-ORTF01004022-ORTF01004022.1-human-gut-metagenome-genome-assembly--contig:-NODE-4022-length-11727-cov-4.222841_pt1 | contig 11727 bp, 10 predicted proteins | sample MGYA00241908_ERZ509180 | MGnify/ENA primary metagenome ERZ509180 (study PRJEB26280, sample SAMEA2338814) | human gut metagenome | biome: human gut; feature: human-associated habitat; material: faeces... | reverse complement strand
ATGAATATATTACGATTCAGGAGGAACTGGAAAATCTGGAAAATTATTTTTCCATTCTTAGGATCCGGTATGCAGGAAGCTTTGAATATTCTTTCCATGTGGAGGAGGATGAGCTGCTCTCCTGCCTGGTTCCAAAGCTGATTCTGCAGCCTCTGGCAGAAAACTCGGTGATGCACGGTTCGTCAGATAATGGCACGGTGATGGAGATTCAGATTACCTGCTGGCGGGAAAATGAGGATGTAATGATCGAACTGTCTGATGACGGCAAAGGCTTTGAGGTAACAGATGACGCCCTGGCACCTCACCCGGAACGGAAAAGGATTGGCGTCGCCAATGTAAATGACCGGATCCAGCTGAATTTCGGACGAAAATACGGGCTGAAAATTAACAGCCAGCCGGGAAAAGGAACTACTTGTACCCTGACCCTGCCGGAGCTTTATGCGGACACGCTTTCATAAAATACACAACTAGAGCCTTTTTCAAACACGCTCTGGTCAGAAAGGACGATACATGTACAGTATACTGATTGTGGATGATGAGCCTATTGTAAAAATTGCGCTTCGTTCCATCCTACCCTGGGAGGAGCATGGCTTTTCTATTTGCGGAACGGCATCAAATGGACTCGAGGCACTGCCTTTGATTGAACAGCATCATCCGGATGTGATCATCACAGACCTGAAAATGCCTGGGATGGACGGGCTTGAGCTGATTCGGACTTTAAAGGAAAAGAATTGTCCGGGAGAAATTCTGGTACTTAGCAATTACGAGGATTTTGATTCTGTGCGAAGTGCACTGCTGCTTGGTGCGGCAGATTATCTGCTGAAAATTAAGATCCAGCCAGATACCCTTCTTGCCTGTCTGAATAAAACGGTAGAAAAATTAAAGGACAAAGTGCCCAGAAATTGGGAAACCGAAAAAAAGGATCAGGAAGAGGATATATCAAAGCTGCTGCTGGAATTTTTCCAGAAGGATGTAAAGCTTTCAGATTTTATGGGACAGCATGCTAAAACCAGACTTGCATTTATGGAAGCTTCCTGCGCCGTCTGCTATGTAACCTTTGAGAAGTTTTTATCTAATGAAGCATTTTCCATCTCCGGGAGTCTTCTGCGGGATATGATCCTGGATGCGGTTCAGGGAGTGCTTCAGCCCTATATTCTGGTGCTGAACGATTATAGCGCACTGGTTATTTTTTCCCAGGCTGAGCTGTCCGGCAGTGAAATTAAGGTGGAACAGTTGGTAAAAAAGCTATACAATTCCAGGTATTCCTTTTCTGTTTCTTCGAAAGCCCGTACCGTATAATCTATTGTAATATGAATCTCCGGTGCTTCCCTTTCCTGGGGTTCATTTAGCAGGTATGTAAGGTCAAACCAGAGCATAGCATCATCGATTTCTTTTAATAATTGTTCTTCTTTTGCGTTTAATGGGCTCCCAAGATATTTCTGATAGATCAGATCCAGCAGATTTTTCTCCTGCTCTTTATATCCTGAGAGGGTTTTCTTGAATGGTCTTGGCACATCAGATAAATAACATTCGCTGGCATCGTGCAGAAGGCAGGCAAATGCCACACGCCTGGAATATCCTCGCGCAAGGGCTTCTCTGGCACAGTTGATGCAATGCTGACCTACTGAAAAAAAAGTTTTTACCTGTCCGTTTCCGCGGCAGATCAAAGATAAGGCATGTGCAATATCTTCGATACAGATCATATCCGGATCCGGATGTAATGGATCTATATGTCTGCCTGTGTATGTTGTAATACAATTGTTATTCATGATCTTTCACCTCGTTCTTTTATGTAACCGGAATTCTTGTAACAGCAAAGTGGATGGTCTTGTACGACCCCTGTCGGAAGACTTTATTATGTTATAGGTGTTATAAAAACATTGCGGAGAATTTTCTATAACATAAAACGGATACAATTAATGATAACTGTATCCGTTTTATGTTGACTAACTGTTGATATTCTGAAGCAGTGAATTCATCTCCTGATACAGAAGTTCTTTCGTAGCAGCTCCCATTACAATTGAAACAAAAGTTTTTCCGTATGCATTCTGTGTAAGGATTGCAAGACAATTGCCGGCTACTTCTGTTGTTCCGGTTTTACCACCGAGAATTGTAACATCTTTTGGGGCTGTTGCCTCTCCGGTAAGATAATGGTCTGTTGCGGTAAGCGTGGTGCTTTTTTCAGTTCCGTCTGAGCCTGTATAGGTTACTGTATAAGACGGCAACTCTGTAATTTCTGTAAATTCAGGGTAGGTGAATGCTTCATTCAGCATCAGATAAATATCATATGGTGTTGTATAGTGATTTTCGTCCTGCAGTCCATGTGGATTGGAAAAATGTGTTCCTGTACATCCAAGCTTTGCGGCATAATCATTCATCATCTGTACGAAGTTCTCTGTACTGCCTCCAACATATTCCGCAATGGCAGAAGCTGCATCATTGCCGGAATATACAAGCAGACAGTGGAGAAGCTGATCAAGGGTAACCTGATCGCCGGCCACAAATCCGCAGACCTGTGATCCATCCTCCAGTGTAACATTATCCTGAGTGATCGTGACAGTGTCATTCAGTTTTCCACTCTGTAATGCAAGCATTGCTGTCATGATCTTGGTAATACTTGCAGGATACACCTTATCATAAATGCCGTTTGCATACAGTACTTTATGATTGCTCAGACTGAACAGCAACCCTTTCTGTCCTTCTTCCAGCTGGGCATTCTTAATACAATCAACATTTCCTTTGGAGGAAACACATAATTTCTGGGCAAAAGATTCTGTTCTCATATTTTCCTTAGCTGCAAGGGCATTTGTGAAAACTTCAGAAGAATCAAAAGCCTGTTCAGGAGTACCAAAATAATTTCCGCTTAATATATTCCATCCGTAAAAAACACCGCCGGCAGCTGCAAGAATCACAAATACACCAACCAAAATCCTGAATATATGTTTTAATCTCTGACGCTTTTTATGATATTTTGTACGCAGCAGAGCCTGATGCTCCTCTGTTTGTCTGGATGGCATCTGCGATTTCGGCAGTTTGACTGTCTGAAGCGGTCTGGAAGGTTTGTGTCTGTGCGGAGCTGCAGATTTGTATGGAACAGCAGATTTCTTTTCCGGTATTTTACCGGAAGATTTCTTTTTTGTTCTCATAAGTAATCCTCTCTTCTGTCAATTTCTTTTTGAATAATTTCTTTATTGTATGTGCTGCTCTGAAGTCCTACATTGAGTACAAGCCCCATACCAATATACAGACTTACCAGCGAAGTCAGTCCATAGCTTACAAAAGGAAGGGGAGTTCCCGTATTAGGCGCAAGACCTGTTGCAACACAGATATTAATGAAGCTCTGTAGTGCGATCAGGCCGCCGATTCCACAGCAAAGAACCTTTCCTGACAAATCTTTTGCCCGAAGACTCATCCGGATACATTCAAAGGCAATTGCCAAAAGCAGCAATACAATTATCACGCATCCAATAAATCCGTACTCTTCACCTGCAACAGCAAAAATAAAGTCTGTCTGATTCTCTGCCACGAAGTTTCCCTGATTTACAGAAGTTGTACTGTCATCACCGCTTAATTTCTTACCAACCAGTTCCCCTGAAGCAATTGCAGTTTTAGAGTTATTCTGCTGTTCAATATCATCCGAGTATTCTTCGTTTTCCGGATACAAAAAAGACATGATACGGCTTCTCTGGTAATCCTTAAGCAGTTTCTGATCCGGCTGGACAACAATTGATAAAAAAATAATGGTCAATGGAACAGCAATAAGCAGTGCTCCTCCGATGATCTTATAGCTTAAACCTGCAACATAGATCATAATACAGAAAATTATTACAACAGTAATTGTATTTTTCAGGTCCGGCTGTTCCAGGATCAGGAACAGAGGTACTGCCAGTAATACGCCGGATAATGCCAGCGTTTTAAGTGTATTCAGTGTCTCCTCATGATCCATAAAAAATTTTGCAAAGAATACGATCAGGATAATCTTTGATAATTCTGTCGGCTGAAATCGGAAAGATCCGATACCGATCCATCTGGCAGCACCGTTAGCACTGTCACCCGCAATACGCACAACGATCAGCATGATAATATTAAATCCATACATGATCCACTGAAAGTTCATGATCCATGAGTAATCCAGCAAAGAAAGGATCAGCATGACAATAAGTCCAAGTATTACTCCGGCAAACTGCTTTGCTCGCAGGTCCGATGCTGCTGTGCCTACCAGTGTAACTCCTATCAGGCTGATCGCCAGCAGGAAAATGATCAGTCTGAAATTGTAAAATCTTAATTTATATTGCTTTAACATAATTTATCTGTCCTTTTTAGTAACTGTGAAGATACCAAACGGTTATCCTTTTTGTTTAAAACAGGAATATACGCATGGAGTACTGCAGGTTCCTGCGTAATCTGGATTTTTACCTGTTCTTCATCAATAGTAAGGTATTTTTTTACGGTATGTATCATATCATTCCGCAACATTTTCATCATCTGTGGAGAGCAGTCGATACGTTCCGAGATCAGCAGAAGCTTCATGCGGTCTCTTGCATATCCGGCTGAACGCTTCTTTTCTTTAAAAAAAGCTTTCACACAGATTCCCCCTTATAAATACAGGCTACTTTTTGAAAAAACTACCTATTTTTCTTAATAACCCCTGCTTCCTGTTAATGTCTGCAAACGGAATCTCTTCACCTAAAAGGCGTTTACAGATATTCATGTATTCTTCTTCTGCCTGAGAAGATTTCCCGGAAAGAGGCTCCCCCTGATTTGTGGCAATCACAATCTGTTCATCATCCAGAATTGTTCCGATCAGATCAACAGCAAGGATATCCGTTACATCATCTACGGACATCATATCACCTCTTGCAATCATATCCGGCCGCAGGCGATTGATGATCAGGCTGATATCTCTGATCTCGTTGGCTTCCAGGAGTCCGATGATCCGATCTGCATCACGTATCGCAGAAACCTCCGGCGTGGTAACTACCAGGGCTTTATCAGCACCTGCGATCGCATTTTTAAATCCCTGTTCAATTCCTGCCGGACAGTCCAGAAGAATATAATCAAACTGTTCTCTCAGATCGTCGGTCAGTTTTATCATCTGTTCCGGAGACACAGCGGATTTGTCTTTTGTCTGCGCAGATGGCAGAAGACATAATTCCGGATGTCTTTTATCCTTGATCAGAGCCTGTCGCAGACGGCAGCTTCCGTTAATGACATCCACCAGATTATAGACAATCCTGTTCTCCAGGCCCAGAACAACATCCAGATTCCGCAGACCGATATCTGTATCAACCACAACAACTTTTTTGCCCAGCATAGCCAGACCTGTTCCGATATTGGCGACAGTTGTGGTTTTTCCTACTCCGCCTTTGCCGGAAGTAATCACAATGACTTCACTCATAGTTACAATTTCCTCCCTGAAAAAATTTCCATTCTTCTGGTATTCTCCTGTATGGTAGTTTCAGTCATTCGAAGTGTCACTGGTATCACTTGCCGCAACACCGGTAAGAATAGACTTTTCATCAGTTAATTCAAAGATATATTTAAAAATATCATCAGCTGCAAGACACGCATTACCGGAAGCATATCCATTCTCAATACGCACTGCAATCGCATATTCAGGATCTGAAGCCGGGGCATATCCCACAAACATACCATGGTTTGGATGATAAACATTTACCTCGGCTGTACCGGTTTTACCTGCCACATCCACGCCAAGCCCGTCAAATTGTCTGTGAGTCTGGACTACCCGGTACATTCCGTCGTGAATATCATCCCACACATTCTGTGATACATCAACTGTATTAATGATATCCGGCTCATATTTTTTTAGAGTATTACCCTTGGAATCTGTCTGTCTGTCAAGTAAAGTCAGATCATAAACATTTCCACTGGTAGCGATCGCTGTTGCATAACGTGCCAGCTGACTGGTGGTATAATCATTGGTACCATGTCCGATATAAGACGGGACTGCGTAGGAATCTGACACATGAGGTGCGGACTCTGTGATTTCGATACCTGTTTTCTTATCCAGACCAATCTCTGAAGCATATTTTTGCAGTACACTCAGACTTCGGTTTTCTGAAAAGTTTCCGTCTGCGTCCTGACCAAGTTTAAAACCAACCATATTGAAATAAGAGTTACAGGACTGCTCAATTGCCTCCCTGATCTCGATTTCTCCATGTCCCTGTTTGTTCCAGCAGTGGATCGGAGGTGTTACAAGATCAAAAGATCCGGTACAGTTAATGTATGTTCCGTCATCGATCACTCCTTCAGACATTCCGGCAATTGTAGACAGAATCTTAAATGTAGAACCTGGTGCTGTTGTCTGCTGGGTTGCTTTATTGAAAAACGGACTGGATTTATCTGTAGATAATTTCGCATAATAATCCGTATCCATGTTATTTACCAGACGGTTATTGTCATATCCCGGGTAGGATACGCATGCAAGAACATCCCCTGTTTTGACATCTGTGATTACTGCAGAAGCAGAACATGGCTCCAGCGCAAGCTGTGCAGGTTCTATTTCGAGAGTATAAATTTTATTGATCATAAAGTCATAAGCTGTCATGGAGCCGGAGGCCAGTGCCTCGTAACTGCCATCATCTTTTGATAAAACTCCCTGTTCATACAGCACCAGACAGATCTCGCTTCCGGAAATGGTGTCCTCCTGAAGCATATACTTATACAGAAGTTTTGAGAAATTGGTGTCTGTTTTAAGATAATCGATCAGATAATCTGTAAGAGCCTGATATACTTCATCGGAATCCAGATAATCTCCTTCTGTAGAAAATTTGGAAATATCGATCCAGTTCTGACTTGCCGCATATGTCAGATAATCTTTCAGACTGATATCTTTATCGGTTGTCCATTTCTGATAAGTACTGTCAGAGGTATCAATGGCATTCTTTGAGATAATCCCCAGCGTATCTCTGAGAAGATCATCACAGATATAAGTAAGATATTCTTGGATCTGATCATCTTCATCTTTTACGGCCGGTGGATTCTCAGCTGTCAGCCTGTTAGTTATTGTATCAAAAACCTGTTGCTGTTTTTGTTGAAATTTGGCATATAAATTTTTTTCTGTATCGGAGGCGTTGGCATCACTGAATTTACTGATATCAATGACACTGTTGGCAATCAGGGCATTATATACATCATAGATCGGTATCTTAATCTGTGCAGCATCATTTACACTGAAATCATAGGTTTTGGATGCTTCGATCTTGGATAAAAGGATTCCGGCAACTCTCTGTTTCAGTATCTGATAGATGGCGGACTGCCAGCTGCTGTCTATGGTAAGATAGGTATCGTTACCTGCGACAGGTTCTACTCTCGTGCTGTCGTCAATCTTAAGTACTTTACCAAGGTTATCGACAGTGACAGTTTCTTCACCGTCTGTTCCCTGAAGAGATGTTTCCATATATTTCTCAATTCCCGATTTACCGATAATCGCATCATTTGAATAATCAGGATTCTTCTGTCTCAGTTCTTCAAGCTCTTCTGAAGAAGCCTGTCCCGTATAACCAAGAATTGGTCCCATGCTTGCATCATCAATGTATTTGCGGACAGAATCCTCTACAATGTCAATTCCCTGAAGCTCCGGCTGATTTTCTCTGATTGCAGCTACAGATTTTTCACTTATATTTGAAGCGATCGTAACGGCCATGTACTTCTTGAAGCTGTTAGTGCTCAGTGCATAGCGGATTTTGGAAAGCTCAAGTATATCCTGCTTTGACAGGTTCTCCGGAAGTCCATGGGATGTCAGTTCTTCTTTGGTATAAGCATTATCGCCGTAAAGAACAATGGAAAATCCCTCTTTTCCGCTCATAAACTCGATCATCTGATCTGCAGTGGCATTTTTCTGTTTTTTTGTCAGGTTATCAATCAACGGTTCTCCGTAAATATCCGCACGAAAACGGTTCAGAGTAAATCCCTCATCAACATCAAAAGCATAATTCCCGCTCTCATCCAAAACAATATGGAAGCCGGTACTGATGGAATCCCCGTTGGACTCAAGGATTTTCAGGACTTTATAGGCAATCCCGTTCAGTGTAAGATTCTTTTCTCTGGTAGAATCATAAGTTCCATTATCCTCAAAGGTAACAGAATAAGCCAGCACATTTGTTGCCAGCTCCTCACCATTTCTGTCATAGATATTGCCACGCGTACTTTTGATCACACGTTTTTTTGTTGTTCTTGATTCAAATTTGCTGATATAAGCCTCTCCCTGGATGATCTGCAGTTCAAAAAGCTGACGGACCAGAGTGGCTGACATAAATACAAAAACCAGTACCAGTACTGTGGTACGTTTTATTCGTATCTTTTTAAAAAATCTTTTTATTTTAGTACCCAAATAGACTCACTTTCTTTCATTGATGGATTCTTCATGAAATGATAATTAATATAATGAAATACCCGGTAAACAATCAGTGTAAGGATCACTGTATAAAAAATCTCCGGTAAAATAATCCGGTATAAATAGGTTCCGAGCCCCAGACGTCCCCTGAGCAGAAACTGCAATGCATAGACAGAAAGTCCGTACAGTAAATCCCCGATACCTGCAAGCATAACCGGAACCTTTATGTCATCATCATAGCAGATCCTGTGGGCATATCCGCTTAAAAAGCCAATATACATATAGATCAGAGCGTAGAAACCAAACACAGAGCCATAGAACATGTCTACCAGAAATCCACAGAAAAATCCCGTCCACAGTCCACTTTTTCTTCCACGCATCAGCCCCATGGATATACACAGGATCAGGATCAGATTCGGCGTGATAGAACCGATGGATATCACATGAAGAAGAGTACACTGAAGAAGAAAACTGATCAGGATCATAAAAAATAACGCTATCTTACTCTTCATTTGCAGTCGCCTCCTGAGCTGCCTGAGCATTGTCATTAACAGAATCCTGTTTATTTACTGTAATGACAAGTACATTTTTCAGATGCTGGAAATCTACAGGTGTGACAATGGTACCTGTTTTGGTCAGATTGTTGCTGTTTTGTTCCACCTCACTGACGTATCCGATAAACAGTCCCTCTACATATTTCTCACTGATATTGGAGGTAACGATGCGTTCCCCCACTGTTACTTTATTATTCTGGTCATACAACTGGCTGAAGCTTAATTTACCCTCATCGATGAGTTCCAGATCTCCTTCCACCACACAGTTATCCTGTGTGCTGACAGTCATGGCACTGACATTGCTGCTGTCATCGATAATGGAACGTACAGTCGCCCAGTGAGTTCCGACCTCTGTCACGATCCCGACCAGACCTTTATCTGCAAGTACATTATTATCCACACGAATGCCGTCTGCAGATCCCCGGTTGATCATAAAGGTATCATACCAGTTGCCCGGATCTTTGGATATGATTTCTGCAGCAATCTTTGGATATTCGGTATACTGCTGGTCAAGATTATACATCTGCTGTAATCTTACATATTCTGTCTGATCCTGGATCAGTTTATTGTTCTGTTCTGTGAGACTGTCTATCTGTGCCTTTAAATTTTCGTTCTCACTGAGGATTTCTTCTTTATCACGCATACGGTCCTGCATTCCTTTCAGAACTGAACTGATCCGATTGATGCTGTTTTCAAATGGAACGATCAGTATCCCGGCGGTATCCTGCAGCGGTGCAGTGGTTACGCCGGATGAAAAAGTGGCAGCAATACAGCTGACGCAGAAAATCGACATAATGACCAGAAGATGTTTACTTTTTAATTTAATCCTAAAATGTACTTTCTTTTTCAGGTTTTTCATTGATGCACCCCTAAAAATTATAGTTTTCTCTGCGTAACCGGTACTGCCCATTCACGCAGTTCTTTATTTCTGATTATTTTCTCCAGACCTGTAACTGCCGAGGTTTCATAAAAATCTGACAGATTAAAGGTGAATCCCGTATAACTGGCAAGGTATTTATCAATATAAGGAAGTCTGGTACTGCCTCCGGTTATGTAAATCCCCTGTTTCGCAATATGGTAGGAAATCTGGGGAGGAATTCGCTCCAGAAATGTTTTCATCTCTGCCGCAATCTCATTCAGACAGTTCATGATACCGTCATTTACCACATAAGAAGAAATGATTTCTTCTCTTGGCAGTCCGGAAATACAGTCAATTCCTACAACCTTACGTACTTCCTTTTTCGGATCACTGAGGCGTCCCATGACCATCTTAAGCCTCTTGGCAGTCCTTGTGCCAATCTGCAGATTATATCTCTTACGTATTTCACTGCAGACAGATTCATTCATCTGTCTGCCTCCCAGCGGTATTTTCCTGCTGATAATGATCTTTCCTCCGGTGATGATCGATACTTCTGTACTCTGTGCACCGATATTTACGATCATATTTCCTTCCGGATCTTCCAGATTGACACCCATGGCAATGGCATCTGCAATGGGTGCCTCTACCATAAATACGCGATTTTTCTTTAACCAGTGGCCATTCGCCACATGAAAATATGCCCGTTTCTCAACCGCAGTCATATCCAGAGGAACAGTAAAATACATTGTTGCGCCAAATCCCAGGATATGATCGATCTTTCGGATCATACTGTAAAGAACAATCTCCTGAAGTTCCAGATTAGCGATCATGCCAAATGTCATTGGTGAAGTAACCGTAATATCTGTGGGGGATTTCTCAAACATATCGTATGCTTCATTTCCCATTGCAATGATCGTGTGTCCCTTGGACGCGATCATATTTTTCTCGATATAAGTTTTGTTTCTGAAAAAAGAATAGACTTTTACGGAACTGCTTCCCAAATCTATTCCATATGTTTTCTCAAATAGCATATTCTGCCCCTTTGTTGTTGCCTTATTCTGTACATGTATTCCATAATCCTTCTTCTCTGAAGCTGCAGTATCTCTGATCCCCGATCACAATATGATCCAGCAGATGTATTCCCAGCAGTTCCCCCGCCTGATAAATCCTGGCTGTGATCTGTAAGTCATCCGGACTTGGTGTAGGATCACCACTTGGATGATTGTGTATCAATATCAGACTGACTGCATGGCGGCGCAGGGCTTCCATGAAGATTTCCCTTGGTGTTACCAGCGAACCGGTTGCAGTTCCCCGGGTCAGTATCTTATCTCCCAGAAAATGTCCTTTCACATCTGACATCATACAGATCACCAGTTCCTGCTCTTCATGGCGGAGTTCTTCCATATAATAAGCTGCTATGGAGGAGGGATTGTTCATAACTATCTGCGGTCTGGCAGCAGCCTTGGCAATTCTTTTGGAAAGTTCTCCAATGCATTTTAACTGTACTGCTTTTACCTGTCCGATTCCATGAATCTTCATAAGATCCTGTACAGATACATGCATAAGCCCCATAAGGCCGGGATAGGAGGACGACTCCATAAATTTCAGAATCTCCTGTGCAAGTGCCAGTGAATTCTTTCCTAAAGTGCCGCTGCGCAGGATTACTGCCAGCAGTTCAGTGTCATTTAATGAACCCTCACCCTGCATAAAGCATTTCTCATACGGCCGCTGTTCCCTGGGAAGCTGCTTCATAATATTATTTGCATTATTCATAAGTCTGCCTGTGCTCTCTAAAGCCTCTGGGCAAATTGCAAATTATATTCTAGCATAAAAGAGGAGAGATGTACACTCTCCTCTCTGATTTTTATGTGAACTTTATAGTTACTGGGTTACTGTTCACACACCACTGTCCCGCGAGGTGTTTTGGCATGAATATGCCAAAATCCCGAGACATACAA
>ENA-ORTF01004021-ORTF01004021.1-human-gut-metagenome-genome-assembly--contig:-NODE-4021-length-11733-cov-5.070474_pt1 | contig 11733 bp, 8 predicted proteins | sample MGYA00241908_ERZ509180 | MGnify/ENA primary metagenome ERZ509180 (study PRJEB26280, sample SAMEA2338814) | human gut metagenome | biome: human gut; feature: human-associated habitat; material: faeces... | reverse complement strand
GCTGCGACGCCGGGCGAGGACGCAGCGCTTGCGGGCGGTACCCCTGAGCAGAGTGGCGCCGAGGTTTCGGATTCCGGGAGCGCGCCTGCAGCCAGTGCCGCCACAACAGAGGCAGCAACTGGCGACGAAGGCTCGGCGACGGGGGAGAGCCCTGCCACGAGCGAGCAGTCTTCGACGGCATCCGCTGGCCAAGCAGGATCTGCCGCCGCGGCTGCCGTCCAGACAGAGAACCCGACAGTAACCGGCGATGTCGCCAAAAAGCAAGTCGAGGTCTCGTTCTCGATTATCGGCACCGATGCCGACGGCAAGGCTCAGACCTGGGTGGCACCTATGCAGCTCAAGCTCGACGAGGGCGCGACGGCTGCGGATGCCTTCATTAAGCTGCAGCAGAAGACGGGCTTCAAGGCGGATTACGATCCGAACACGGCATACGGTTTCTACCTGAAAAGCATCACATCCCCGAGCGATGGCCGCACGCTTGCCTACGATCCGACGACTTACGCCTTCTGGCAGCTGTTCGTCGACGGCGCGTCTTCCTCGGTTGGCGCGAGTAGCGTTAAGCTCACCCAGGGGCAGAAGATTGAGTTTGCCTATACGGCTGGTAGCGCGTCCCCTGTCGTTAAGGACCAGGTTGCCGCAAATGTGACCGTCATTGGTCGCGATGCCCGGGGCAAGACTCAGACTTGGGTCGATAACGCGCAGTATGTGGTGACGTCCGGCTCGAGCGCGCTTGACCTTACGAAGGTCGCGCTCGAGGCGAATGGCATCGACGCCGTTGCTGCGGGCTCCTTCATTCTGAGCCTTAAGTACAACGGCGTTGAGCTGGGTACGCCGCTCGATTATTCGACCTATTGGCAGCTGTTCATCAACGGCAAGTCGAGCGGCTACACGGCAGACAATGTCACCATTCATGCTGGCGATACCGTTACGTGGTTCTACGGTGGCTGGGGCGACCAGTTGCCGTCCGATTCTGTTCATGCTTCCGTTCAGGTACTTGGTAAGGACAGGGACGGCAAGCAGCAGGTTTGGGCTTCGACGGGCCAGACGAGCCTCAAGGCAGGCTCCACTGCCAAGGATCTCCTTGAGCAGACCGGCCTTACTCTCGATGCTGGCGAATCGTCTTGGGGCTGGTTCCTCAACGGCATTTATTCGCCGTTCGATGGTAAGTCCTATGGCTGGGATGCTGCGACCAATAGCTATTGGCGCTTCTACGTAAATGGCAAGTTCGCCGACGTTGGCGCCGGTGCCTACGAGCTCCAAGAGGGTGACGCCGTCACCTTTATGTATGGTGCTGACGCCGATGCCCTTCCTGGCCAGGTTCTTGGTTCTGTCGATGTTATCGGTCCCGATGTCAACGGCAACAATACTCGCTGGGGCTCGGCAAGCAACGTTTCTCTGCCCGAAGGCTCTACTGCCCAGAACCTTATTGAGACGGTTCTGAAGGCCAAGGGCGTTACGTACAACGGTTCCCAGAGTGGTGAGTACTGGTTCCTGAATTCCATCACTTCGCCGTTCGATCACAAGCCGTATGTCTGGGATGCTACGACCAATAAATATTGGCACCTGTATATCAATGGAGAGCCCTCCTTACTCTGCGCCAATCAGATTACGCTCAAGAGCGGCGATAAGGTTACGCTTGCATATACCACCGACGATTCGGCCATGCCCGATCCCGACAAGATTGTCGTGGACCCGAGTGCGACGACTCCTGATTGGGATGCCGAGTGGGCCGGCTACGGCAACAGTGGCAACGGTTCGACCGTAACGGATGCCAAGACGCCTGCGCAGGCTGCCGGTCTTAAGTGGGCCTTCGATTGGAAGGCCGAGTCTGGTCAGCAGTATGCCAACTGCAGCGAACCTGTCATCGCTAACGGCTTTGTGTACATCGCGACCGAGAACGAGCTCATTAAGATCGACTCGTCCACGGGCAAAAAGGTTGCCTCTGCGCCGCTTGCCTCCAAGGTGAGCTATACCTCTCGTCCGATCTATACCAATGGCCTTATCATCGTTCCGCTCAACGGCGGTGCGGTCCAGGCGATTACTGCAGACAAGCTGATCTGCAAGTGGCTGACGCCCGGTTTGACGGACTTGACGCAGAGCTCCTGCACCGTCGTTTCGGACGGCGAGTACGTCTATGTTGGTACGGTCGATATTTCGTATGACGAGAACTACAACGCGACCTACGGCAACGGCTCCCTTAAGCGTATCAAGATTGCCACGGGCGAAGTCTCTTGGCAGAACATTGACGCTTCCGAGGGCTATTACTGGACTGGTGTGGCTTTGACGGATAAGTATGCCATCGTTCCTACGAGCGCGGGTACGCTTAAGTGCATTGATAAGACGACGGGCGATGTCGTTTCGACCATGAAGCTCGGCGCTCTCGCGAACGCCGACTGTGTCGCCGATCCGTCCAATGGTTCGACCTTCTATCAGATGACGCACGATGGAAAGCTCCATGTGATTTCGCTTTCGGGGAAGGGCGTACTGAGCGAGCAGAAGACGGTCGACCTGGGTCTTACTAATAACATGAGCGCACCGGCGGTGGCTGGCGAAAACTTGATTGTCGGCGGACAGACGGCTACTGGCTCTGCTCTGGCTCTCTATAATCTGAAGACCGGTAAGACCACGATGGTCACCGCTGCTGACGGCAAGGCGCTGCCGGCTGGCTTCAACGGTATTGCTGCTACTCCGCTGGTGAGTGTTCAGGGTGGAAAGACCCATGTGTACTTCACCGTTAACAGCGCGGATAGCAAGGATTACGTCAACTACTCTGCTGGTGGTGGCGTGTATCGCTATACGCTCGGCGATGCAGAGGCGACGCAGATTTATGATGCGGCTGGCCATTACCAGCACTGCGACTCTCCGGTCATTGCCGATGCATCTGGCAACCTGTACTACATCAATGACTCGGGCGCGCTGTTCAAGCTCGGGGCCGTTGAGTCTTGGACGGTTGCCTTTAATTCCAACGGCGGGTCTGCTTGCGACACTAAGTTTGTTGCTACGGCCGATGGCAAGCTGGTCAAGCCGGCCGATCCGACGCGCGATGGCTACACTTTCGGCGGTTGGTATACCGATGAGGCTTGCACGCAGGCGTATGACTTTAGCACGCCGGTAACGGCCGACCTGACGCTGTATGCCAAGTGGACCAAGAATGCCACCAACTCTGGTGACAATGGCGGTTCTGGCTCCAACGGCGGCACCGGCTCCGACTCCGGCGCTAGTACTGTTGCCGGCACGGGGTCTGGCTCTGGTTCGAAGGGTGGCGCTGTTGCCCCGGGCCAGAAGCCGGTAACCAAGACGACGGTATCGACCAAGACGGAGACTAAGGACGTTAAGTCCAATAAGAAGTCCGATAAGAAAGACGGGAAGAAATCGGATAAGAAGGACAGCAAGTCTGATAAGAAGCCCGATTCAAAGTCCGACACGGGCTCTGCTTCTACGACCACTGCTAAGAAGTCCTCTGGTGCTTCCGAGCAGGAGACTGGCACCAATCCGCTCGCCATCGTTGGCATCGCGGCGGGCGTGATCGGCCTTGCGCTCATTGCCGTCTTCGTGCTGACCAAGCGCGGCAAGGGTGACGGTAATGCCCGATAAGCCCAAGGAGACCAGCGGGCAACAGCCCGACTCCTCGTTTATCCAGCTCGATGATCCAAAGCAACAGGGCGCCGCTTCGGCGGCGTCCGCCTCTCGTCACAAGGCGCTCCTTGGCGTTCTGACTGCCGCATGCACCATTCTGATCGTCGTCTCGCTGGGCTTCGTCCATCCTTCCACAAGCGGTGCCTGGTCCATCGACTGGATCATTCAGACCGTGACGGGGGAGAGCGTCGTCGCCAAGGACACCAAGGGGTCTGGCTTGACTACGACTTCGGGCGAGGCCAGTTCCGAGGACTCCAAGTCATCGAATGATGCAAAAGACGGGTCCAAGGGTTCGAACGACGGCAAGGACGATTCCGAGTCTTCGGACAAGGAATCGGATAAAAGCTCGGATAGCAAGAAGTCCGATGGTCAAGACGGCAAGAAGTCTGGAGATAAATCCGCTGCCCAAAATACGGGAGACGGCGATACTCCCAATGTGTCTGGCGGTGCTTCTTCGGGCGGTGGCCAGTCGTCTGATGGAGCCTCATCCTCTAATGGTGGAAACGCCTCCTCGGGTGGCCAGAGCGGCTCACAGGAGTCCAGCTACGTTACGGTGACGGTTTCGGTCACATCGAGCGCTGTGGGCAATCCTGTGTCTTCTGGCGGCACCTTTACCTTTAACGAAGGCGCCACCGTTTACGATGCCCTGTGCGCGCTGGGCCTTTCTGTCAACGCACACGGCTCATCGTACGGCACGTATGTCTCCGCGATTGGCGGTTTGGCCGAGAAACAGTACGGCGGCACGAGCGGCTGGATGTACTCCGTCAACGGCACAACGCCCATGACGGCTTGCAGTAACTACGTTCTCTCCAATGGCGACAGCGTGGTCTGGTATTACGTGACAGGCTAGGGGCTTCGACATATTGCATCAAACGGGCGGTTCGGACCAACATCCGGACCGCCCGTTTTTCATGCGAATGGGACTGGCCGCTGGGTCTCTCGGCAAACAAAAAACCGGTTGGAACGGGAATTCCAACCGGTTATACATTCAAGCAAATAGTGAATCGACTACGACCGTGCACCCTCGAGGAAGAAGCGGCGGCTGAAGTAGTTGTACCAGGTGACGAGGAACGTTGCGATGGCCTTCATGGCCTGGTAGCCGATGCTCAAAAACGTGACGCCCACAAACATGTACAGGTCGTTGAGGCCCAGGCCGATCACCGACAGGATGGTGAAGATCGTGAACTCGCGCTTGCGGCTCATGCCCTCGCGGTGGTCGAACACGTACTTCATGCTGAGCCAGTAGTTGACCACGACGGACGTGATAAACGAAACCGTGGTGCTCATCAAAAAGTCGAGGTGGAACAGCTCGACGAGCGCAATGAGCATGCCCCAGTCGATGCCAAAGGAGATAAGACCCACGACGGCAAACTTGAGGAACTGCTTGGTATGAGGTTGTGCCAGCGCCTTGCGCACGTAATCACATCCAATGCGTTGATGAATCGAGCAGAGGATACTTTAGAGCTTTTGCAAGGGAAACGTAAGGTCTTTGCCAAGAACTATACGAACTCGTCAAATTTTCAAGAGCTAATCCGCAGACGTTGAAAAATTGCCCGTAAACGAACGATGCCCACGGGCGATACTGTACTGAGCGCGCATTGTCCGTGGGCATCGTAAGGTTGTAAGGTTGCGAGTTACTTGGTCTCGTCGCCCTCCAGGAAGACCTTTCGGGTCACAAAGTTGTAGACCATGACAAGCGCGGTGGCGCAGATCTTGGCGATATTGGCCTCGAGTCCCAGGCCGGCGTTGAGTGTCAGCACGATACCGTCGTTGAGTGCCAGGCCGATCACGGACAGCACGACAAAGATGATGAACTCGCGGCGGCGGCTCATGCCTTCCTTGTGCGCAAACACGTACTTCATGCTTGCGAGGTAGTTAAAGATGAGCGAGACGATAAAGCCACTGGTGTTGGCGATTAGGATGTTGAGGCCCAGACCGTAGTGGAGCAGATTCATAATGCCAAAGTCGATAACCGTGGCAATGACACCGACGACGCCAAATTTCATGATCTGCGCAAGGAGCTTTTGCATGGTACCTGCCTTAAGCTGGCGCCGAAAAGCGCCGTGGGGATGACAAACTTAGCAAGTTTAGCCAATCCCCACGGGTGGGGCTAGACGCGCTCCTCGATAGCACCGTTTCTATATGCATCGAGCAGCTGGCGCAGATCCTGGATTTGGCTGCGAATCTTGGCGCCAGTATCGGTGTCGCTCACCATGCGGCGACGGTCTGCTTGGTCAAAACGGTTGGTCTCGCTTTCGATGTCCACGTTGCGCGTGAGTGCCTCGGCAACCGTCGTAAAGGCCCGGTGCGACTTGAGGCGGCAGCCGCGCGAGCTCGAGATGAGCGTATAGCCGGCGATACCCGTTTTGGGATGGTAAGCGCGGCAGAAGCCGCCATCGATGACCAGCAGCTTGCCCTCGGCGCGAATGGGCTGCTCGCCCTTGGTGGTTTTAACGGGCGTGTGGCCGTTGACGATGTGGCCGGTCGGCGAGCATGCCATGGGCGCGACGCCAAACTCGCGCATGATGTCATCGCAGACCGAGGGCGACTTGGTAAGCGTAAAGTACGGGTCCATCGGCTCGACCCAGGTGCTCTTATCGGCGATATAGGCGCGCTCAAAGGTACGCACCAGGCGTCCGCTGGCGGGTGAGTTAAAGCCAATCCACAGGTACCACATCCAGTCGAGAGCGTCGCGGTCGCCCACGCGCCAGGCGCGGCGGGCGATGTGGTCACAAAAATCGAGATAATCGCGGCCAGCGTGCCAGGTGCCCAAGCAGTTCATGCTGCTAAAGGTGCCGTCTTCGTTGAGCGGAACGCAGCCGTGGAAGAGCAGGTTGCCGTTGGCGACCTTGTACATCGAGCCATGGGAATAGAGGAAATCGATATGGCGATGCAGGTGATCGGCGGTGACAAACTCGGACACGAGCTTGTCGATGATGTGCTGCTCCTGGGGTGTGAGCGTATAGGGGTCCGCCGGGTCGACGGTGGGGAAGTCGTTGGTCGTGAGCGGCCACACGCTGCCGTCGGCGAGCGTGACCGTGCCGGTGTCGTGATCGATCTTGTCGAGTAACAGGCGGTCGGTCATATCGAACTCGGGGTGGCGCTGGATAATCTGGCCCTCGAGCTTAAAGAGCAGCACGTTGATGGCCTTGATCAGCGGGGTGATGGACTCACCGGCGGTGTAGGTAGCATCGGCAAAGGCGACAAGCTCACGCAGCGAGATACCGTAATCGTTCTCAAGGATCTCGTAGTTGTCGTAGCGTAGGTTGTTGCGCAACACCGTGGCGATGCAGGCGGGCTCACCGGCCGCAGCACCCATCCACAGCAGGTCGTGGTTGCCCCACTGGATGTCGAGCGAATGGTAGGTGAGCAGACGGTCCATAATCTTGGCCGCGCCGCCGCCGCGGTCGAAGATGTCGCCCACCAGGTGCAGGTGGTCGACGGCCAGGCGCTTGATGAGTGAGGCGAGCGACTCGATAAAGTCGTCGGCGCTGGCGGTCTCCAGGATGGACTCCACGATGCGCTCGTGATAGCGCACGCGATAGTTGTTCTCGTCCGGATGCGTGTGCAACAACTCGTCGATGATGTAGGCGTAATCGCGCGGGATGGCCTTACGCACCTTGGAGCGCGTGTAGCGGCTCGAAAGCGAGCGTGCGACCATGATGAGCTGGTCAAGCATCGTCTTGTACCAGGTTGGCGAGTCCTCGCGCTGGCTGCGGACCAGCTCGATCTTCTCGCGCGGGTAGTAGATGAGCGTGCACAGCTCGCCCTTTTCGTCAAAGGTGAGCGTGTCGCCAAAGATCTCGTCGACATGTTCGCGCACGACGCCCGAGCAGTTGTTGAGGATGTGCATAAAGGCTTCGTACTCGCCGTGCACGTCGCTCATAAAATGCTCGGTGCCTTTGGGCAGGTTGAGGATGGCCGAGAGGTTGATAATTTCGGTAAACGCGGATTGTTCGGTGGGGAACTGTCTCGACAGCAGGCGCAGATACTTGAAGTCTTGCGGGTTGCGATCGAATGCGACCATGAAACACCTTCCGATGGAGCTGGTAAAACTGATAAACAGCGTCAAACGTTTATCAGTATGCGCCGCTTTTGTTTCGATTTTGCGCCAGCGGTTGAATTGTCGGCTGAACGGTTTGGTAAATCGATTTAGTTGAGGTAGATATGGCGGTTGAGTGGAGACGACAGAGGGCGTTTTCTCAGATATTTATGCGTGGGGTCGGTGGAGACGATGGTGGTAAAGATGTTCGCTATTTTTGGTTCGATTTGGTAAATAGTGGACATATGTACCGTATGTAGGCTTACTGTGCGATAATTTGCGCAGCAATGAGTAAGGAGCCTCATATGAGTGATTTTGTCCTGACCTGTGAATCCGCCGCCGACCGAACCCGTGAGTTCTTTGCGTCGCGCAATATCCCTGTCGTGTGTTTTCATTACGAGATCGACGATGTTGTCCATACGGACGATCTGTATCAGTCGATTACGCCGGACGAGTTTTTTGCCCAGATTGCCGCGGGCGCCATGCCCAAGACGTCTCAGGTGAGCGCGGGTGAGTACGAGGAGTTTTGGGAGCCGTTTGTTGCCGAGGGTAAAGACGTGCTGCACCTGGCGTTGTCGTCGGGTATTTCGGGCACGTATGGATCGGCCTGCGTCGCGGCGCAGATGCTCGCGGATCGCTATCCCCGGGGCGGCAAGGTGCGCGTCATCGATTCGCTGGCGGCGTCTTCGGGCTTTGGCCTGTTGCTGGAATATGCCGCCGACGTGCGCGATAGCGGGGCTTCACTCGACGAGACGGCTGCCTGGATCGAGGAGCACAAGCTCAACTTGCACCACTGGTTCTTCTCGACCGATCTGTCGAGCTACCTACGAGGCGGTCGCATTTCGGCTGCGAGTGCGATCATCGGCACGGCGCTTAAGATTTGCCCGCTTATGACGGTCGATTGCGACGGCAAGCTGTCGCCACGTGAGAAGATTCGCACTAAGAAGCGCGCGATTTCCGAGATGGCCAAGACCATGATGGCACACGTGCAGGACGGTGTGGATTATTCGGGTAAGTGCATCATGTCGCACTCGGCGTGCCGCGAGGATGCCGAGGCAGTTGCGGCGCTGATTGAGGAACAGGTTCCGCAGCTTAAAGGCAAGATTGAGATCAATGACATCGGTACTCTGATTGGCTCGCATACCGGACCTGGTACGGTGGCGCTCTTCTTTATGGGCGACAAGCGCGTGGATTAACTTGGCTCATCACGTCGCTGCGTGATTGCTCAAACGAAAACGGCTCGCCTCACGTTTGTGGGGCGGGCCTTGCTGTTGCGGCTAACGTTTCTTTCCGCGGAAGAAGAAGCCGTGCAGTGATGGCTTAAGGCCGCGGTTGGCGCGATGCTCCTCGACGCGCTCGTGGATCGAAGCGACGCGCTCGATGACTTCGTCGGGAATCGGCACGTCGGGATTCATGTTCTCGACTTGGCTGACCTCGGCGGCGGCGACTTGGTCGATAATGGGCACATCGTCGCGCGAGATGACGGGTGTGGCGTCTTCCTTCATCTTGCGATAACGCTGCATCATGTCGGTCTGCAGCTGCTGGGCCGAAGGCGGTGTCCAGATGATGGCGTTGGCGCCGGCGGCGATGGTCTCACGGATGCTCTCGGGCGTCTTGCCGCCCGGCGCGATGAGCGGCAGGTTGGGATAGTGCTCGCGCAGTTCACGCAGGACCTGGGGCGTGTTTTTGCCGGCGGCGATGTTGAGAATCTTGGCTCCGGCGCGCACTTTGGCATGCGCATCATCGTCGCAACGTACGACCGTGGCGATGACGGGGATGTCGGCGATGTTGGTGATGTGCTCGACCATCTCGGCGGTGGCGGGGGAGTTGACCACGCAGCCCGCCGCGCCCTGCATCTCGGAGACGGCTGCCATCTGCACGGAGCGCTTACCGGTGGTGGTGCCACCGCCCACGCCTACAAAGACCGGGCACTCGGCGACGGTCAGCAGCGCTTGCGTAATGGCGGGCTGCGGCGTGAAGGGGTAGACCGCAAAGACGGCATCGGCGTTGGAGTTGCGGATAACCGCGACATCGGTGGTGTAAATGAGCGACTTGATGCGGCGGCCAAAGAGCGTGAAGCCGCTGGCCTCCTCGATCTCGTCGGGCATGCGAAGGGCAGCCTTGCGCAGGCGTCCGTCGATGGGCAGGGGCTCCATAGGGAGCAGACCGTTGGGCGTGACGGCTACTTGGGGCTCGGCGAACTCGTCTGCGAGCTCGACCTCGGAAAAATCGACCGAGGCGACGATGTCCTCGTGCACCTCGGCGGGCACATCGATGGGAGCTTGGTCGTTTGCCGCCGCAGGCGTGTCGAAGGAGCTGGTGCCGACGAAGGCGTCGACGCGCTCATTTAGATCGTTGAGGGTATCCATGGAGGCTCGATTCTATGTGATGATGGCCGGCGCGATGCAGCCGGAATTGCGAATGCTAAATCGTTTGACGAGTTGATTTTTCCCCGCCGCGCCATCCGTTAGACCGAAGGGCCGGCGAACGTGAAGGAGCTGTGGTGGCGGGTATCGAGGTGCTATCTTGAAAGTCCCGTTTAAAAGAGAGGTGACGCGGTATGGAATTTTCGGCAATGTTGGGCTCGATTGGCCTATGCGTGGGCGCAATCGTAGCCGCCGCGGTCATCTACTTTGTGGTCACGGCCATTAAGGGCAAAGGGGCCGAACGCAAGGAGCGCGCGATGCTTAAACAGCATCGCGACCAGCAGGGCAAACGCGCACAGAGATAGCTTGTTGAGTTTTGGATCCGTGCGCTAGCTGCGTTTTCGAATCAGGGCAATGTAGAAGCCCTCAAAGTCGCGGCTAGGCGGAATGGTGAGCGTGCCGGGCAGGCCGTTGGCGATGGCCGATACCTGACCCGCGGCAATGGCCTCGGTCAGAGCGTTGCTTTCGATGCGTGGCTCTTCGCCAGCTTCCTGAGCTCGGCGCGTTTCACTTTCGCTCGGCGTGCCGTCGAGGGGGATAAGCTCGCAATCCATGTGCTTGTCGAGGGTCTCTTGCAGGGCATCCTCGTTTTCCTGCGGCAAGATCGAACAGGTGGAATAGACGAGCGTGCCGCCCGGTTTAAGGGCTCCCATGGCGCGGTCCAGAAGTGCTCGCTGCGAGCGGGCACACTTGCTCAGCAGCTGCTCGGTCAGGCCGCGCAGGCTTTTCTCGTTGCCGCTGATGACGGTGCCCGTGCCGGTGCAGGGAGCGTCGAGCAGGATGCGGTCAAAGCGGAAGAACTCGTCGAGCTCGCGTGCGTCGATGCGCATGACGGGTACGTTTTTGGCACCTTGGCGGTGGAGGTTGGCTTCGAGCTTCTCGGCGCGGGGAATGCTCATCTCGCAGGCGGTGAGGTGTGCCTGGCCCTGGGTGAGGGCGGCGATCTGCGTCGTCTTGCCGCCAGGGGCTGCGCACATGTCCAGGATGTCCTCGCCGGCCTGAGCACCCAACACCAAAGGCGGCATCATGGACGACAGGCTCTGCAGATAGATCTTGCCGTCGCGGTAGATGTCGAGATCCCACAGATCGGAAACCTGGGCCTCGGGCAGGATAAAGGCGTCCGGATACCAGGTAACGGTTTGGTGCGCGATGCCGGCGGCATCGAGCGCCGCAGCGATGTCCTCGGCGGTTGCCTTGAGCGTGTTGGCGCGCAGCGTGACCGGGCGTGCGGCTGCGGCGCCAAAGCCCTCGATCATGAGCTCGGCATCGGTGAGGGCATAGGCGCCAGCGACCGTATCGACCATAAAGCGCGGCAGGTCGGCGGCGGAGTGTTGGGCGGCAAGCTGGTCGGAAAGCTCGGTGGCGGCAAAATGCCTGAGCTTGAGCTCGGGCTTGACCTGCTTTTTCTGCTTACGACGACGCGGCTTGGACATCCGTCTTTCCTTCCACCTAAATGATTATTCTGGGACGGGGATTAAAAAATCATTCCATGACCCCCGTCACAAAAAGACTGTACTGTGGCGCCCGGGAATGATTTTTTAATCCCCGTCCCAGAATAATCATTTCCGGGCGCGTTGCTGCAGGCGTGCTTTAGTACTGGCTCTCGTGCTTGCTGAAGAAGTCGAAGCG
>ENA-ORTF01004010-ORTF01004010.1-human-gut-metagenome-genome-assembly--contig:-NODE-4010-length-11781-cov-2.469981_pt1 | contig 11781 bp, 13 predicted proteins | sample MGYA00241908_ERZ509180 | MGnify/ENA primary metagenome ERZ509180 (study PRJEB26280, sample SAMEA2338814) | human gut metagenome | biome: human gut; feature: human-associated habitat; material: faeces... | reverse complement strand
TCAGTTCGGGAGTGAGTGCGATGAACGAAAAACTGCCTTATTATATGGCTTATCCAATGCCGCTTGCTTATGATGATGAACGGGTGGAGAGAATGGATCTGGAATATATGAAGAGCCTTTATCCGGCTCTTGCAAAGAGGATTCTTCCTTATATAGAAGAGGAATGTGACCGGATGGAATATGGGAACAGTGTCATCTATGATGAGTATCCGGATCGGCTGCAATTACGGATGATGTGCGGAAGAATTTATGAAAATGTAAGAAAAAATGAGGAAAGATATCTTGAAATTGAAAAAGATGCACAGTTGAAAGATCTGATCGAGCTTATGTTATATCAGGAATTGTACAATCGAAGATGCCGGAATCGCAGGACACGGAATCAATTTTATATAAACGGCAGTTTTTAGGCCGTTTAAACAGAGAAGCAGCCGGGCAGTATACTTGTATGAAATATGGATTATGTGCTATAATCCGCTTATATATAGATAACAGTCCTGAAAAGGAAGAGCGTGACCGGGAGGAAGGGACAGAATACATATGAAAGAAAATCTTATATTTATCGGGATGCCGGCTGTAGGGAAAAGTACGGTCGGTATTGTAGTTGCCAAGAGGCTTGGAATGAACTTTATTGATTCAGACCTTCTGATACAGGAACAAGAAGGAAAGCTGCTCCGGGAGATCATTGCAGAGGTGGGAGATGACGGATTCCTTAAGATCGAGAATCAGGTCAACCGGGATATTCAGTGTGAGAATGCAGTGATCTCACCGGGCGGAAGTGTTATTTACTGTGAAGAAGCAATGGAACATTTTAAAGAGATCGGAAAGATTGTATATCTGAAGGCTTCTTATCAGACAATAAAGAAGAGGATCAGAAATCCGAAAAAAAGAGGGGTCGTGCTGAAAGAAGGACAGACATTGAAAAATCTGTATGATGAGCGTGTGGGTTATTTTGAAAAGTATGCGGATATCACGATTGATGAGGATGGCTGTCAGATCGAAGAGACGATCGATAATGTGATCCGGGCCGTTGAGGGAGAAGCCTGAAAAGCAGCAGGAATGATGCACCGGAAAAAGGGGGATTCCATAAAGAACAATTTTGTGGTATAGTTATATATGGAATAGACCGTTAAGAGTTCCTGCTATATATTTGCAGTGAACGATGGGACCCGTCTTGAGGGAGTCGGGCAGCAGGGACTTGGGGAATGCGGCAGCAGGCTGCGGACGGTATGCATTGACCTATGGGGAGATAATAAAATAAGATTATTGAGGTGTGAAATGGAACAATATATCATAAAGGGCGGGAATCCGCTGGTAGGGGAAGTTGAGATTGGTGGTGCCAAGAATGCCGCTTTAGGTATCCTTGCAGCAGCAATCATGGCAGATGAGCCGGTATTGATCGAGAACCTTCCGGATGTAAATGATATTAACGTTATGCTGGAAGCAATCGAGGGGATCGGAGCTATGGTTCAGCGTATTGACAGGCATACGGTGAAGATTAACGGAAGCACGATCGGAGATTTTAGCATTGATTATGATTATATAAAGAAGATAAGAGCATCCTATTACCTTCTGGGAGCATTGCTGGGCAAGTACAAGAGAGCGGAAGTGGCACTTCCGGGAGGCTGCAATATCGGAAGCAGACCGATCGACCAACATCTGAAAGGTTTCCGGGCTTTAGGGGCAGATGTGGATATTGAGTACGGAAAGATCGTTGCAGAGGCAGAGCATCTGAAAGGAACGCATCTGTATTTTGATGTGGTAACGGTTGGAGCTACGATCAATGTGATGATGGCAGCAGCAATGGCTGATGGTATCACGATCATGGAGAATGTTGCAAAAGAGCCTCATGTAGTAGATGTGGCGAACTTCCTGAACAGTATGGGAGCGAATATCAGAGGAGCAGGAACGGATGTGATTAAGATCCGTGGAGTGAAGTCACTTCATAAAGCAGAGTATTCTATCATCCCGGATCAGATCGAGGCAGGTACATTTATGTTTGCTGCAGCAGCGACCCGTGGAGATGTGACGGTTCTGAATGTGATCCCGAAGCATCTTGATGCGACCATTTCAAAGCTGATCGATATCGGCTGTGAAGTGGAAGAGTTTGACGATGCAGTCCGTGTAGTGGCAAAGGGCAGGCTGAAGAGTACGCAGGTGAAGACACTTCCATATCCGGGGTATCCTACAGATATGCAGCCGCAGATCGGTGTAGTACTTGCACTTGCAAGTGGAACAAGTACGATCACAGAGAGTATTTTTGAGAATCGCTTTAAGTATCTTGATGAGCTTGCACGTATGGGAGCGAATATCAAGGTGGAAGGTAATTCTGCTACGATCGAGGGCGTGGAGAAGTTTTCAGCAGCCAGAGTCAGTGCACCCGATCTTCGTGCAGGGGCAGCGTTATGTATTGCCGGACTTGCAACAGACGGTATTACGATCGTGGATGATATTGTTTATATCCAGCGTGGATATGAGAGATTTGAAGAAAAACTGAGAAGTCTCGGTGGAATCATCGAGAAAGTATCCAGTGAAAAAGAGATACAGAAGTTTCGCCTTAAGGTAGGGTGAAGAAAGAAGCAGTCGTTTCCGAGCAGGAACGGCTGCTTTTTAAGTGCAGAAGTATGTGTGAGAAGTTTTCGGTGGCAGATTCTCTGTATGGTGAAACCGGTGTACGAAAAAAATGGTTTAAAAAAACATATAAAACATAGTTGACAGATAGGTATTCGCAGTGTATAATGCAACTCATAAAACATACCAACCAAGTAGGAAAAAGAAAGAGAGGATATATATTATGGCGGCTATTTATAAAGGAACTTTAGGACTGATCGGAAATACACCACTGGTGGAAGTAGTAAACATAGAAAAAGAACTTGGTTTGGAAGCAACACTTCTTGTAAAGCTTGAGTACCTCAATCCGGCAGGAAGCGTCAAAGACAGAATTGCAAAAGCAATGATCGAAGATGCAGAAGAAAAAGGAATCTTAAAAGAAGGTTCTGTGATCATTGAACCAACATCCGGTAATACAGGAATCGGTCTTGCATCCATCGCAGCAGCAAAAGGATACAGGATCATCCTGACAATGCCAGAAACGATGAGTGTGGAAAGAAGAAACATCCTGAAAGCTTACGGCGCAGAGATCGTACTGACAGAAGGAGCCAAAGGAATGAAAGGTGCCATCGCAAAAGCAGATGAGCTTGCAAAAGAGATTCCAAACAGCTTCGTTCCGGGACAATTTGTAAACCCTGCTAACCCGGCAGCACACAAGAAGACAACAGGTCCTGAGATCTGGAACGATACAGACGGAGCAGTCGATATCGTGATCGCAGGTGTCGGAACAGGCGGAACACTTTCCGGAATCGGTGCTTACTTAAAAGAGCAGAAATCGGAAGTTCAGATCGTAGCATTGGAGCCGGCTTCCTCACCGGTACTTTCAGAAGGAAAAGCAGGCCCGCATAAGATTCAGGGAATTGGAGCCGGATTCGTTCCGGATACATTAGATACCAAGATCTATGACGAAATCTACAAAGCAGAAGCAGACGAAGCATTTGAGACAGCAAAACTTCTTGCTAAGAAAGAAGGAGTTCTGGTAGGTATTTCATCAGGAGCTGCACTTGCAGGAGCCATCGCACTTGCAAAACGTCCGGAGAACAAAGGTAAGACGATCGTAGCATTACTTCCGGATTCAGGTGACAGATATTATTCAACACCATTATTTACAGAATAAAAAGATATAGAATCCGAAACAGAACGGACAGTATCAACAAATAACGATAAAATTATGAAGAAAAAGGAGATCAACCCAATGAGCGAAAAAATCACAAGAGAGAATAGAGAGTTAAAATTTGAAACATTACAGTTACACGTAGGACAGGAAAGTCCGGATCCGGTTACAGATGCAAGAGCAGTACCGATCTATCAGACATCTTCTTATGTATTCCGCAACAGTGATCATGCAGCAGCACGTTTCGGACTGGCAGATGCAGGTAACATTTACGGACGTCTTACAAACCCTACAGAAGACATTTTCGAAAAACGTATTGCAGCACTGGAGGGCGGAGTTGCAGCACTGGCAGTAGCATCCGGAGCAGCAGCAGTAACATATACGATCGAGAATCTCGCACAGAACGGAGATCATATCGTAGCAGCCAAGAATATTTACGGTGGATCTTTTAACCTGTTAGAGCACACACTTCCACAGTATGGAATTACAACCACATTCGTTGACATCTTCGATTATGATGCAGTAGAAGCTGCAATCCAGGACAACACGAAAGCACTCTATATCGAGACACTTGGAAATCCAAACTCAGACGTTGTAGATATTGAGAAGATTGCAAATATCGCACATGCGCATAAGATTCCGCTCGTTGTAGATAATACATTTGCAACACCTTACCTTGTAAGACCGATCGAGTACGGTGCAGACATTGTTATCCATTCAGCAACAAAATTCATCGGTGGACACGGAACAACAATCGGCGGCGTCATCGTTGACAGCGGTAAGTTCGACTGGGAAGCATCAGGAAAATTCGCTTCTCTTACAGAGCCAAACCCGAGCTACCATGGAATCAGCTTTACAAAAGCAGTAGGACCTGCAGCATTTGTTACAAAGATCCGTGCGATCCTTTTAAGAGATACAGGAGCAACCATTTCTCCAATCCATTCATTTATCTTCTTACAGGGACTCGAGACATTATCATTACGTGTAGAGCGTCATGTTGAGAATGCACTGAAAGTAGTAGATTACCTGAACAACCATCCACTGGTAGAGAAGGTTAACCATCCGGCTGTATCTGATGATCCGGAGCAGCAGGCATTATATAAGAAATATTTCCCAAATGGCGGAGGATCTATCTTCACATTTGAGATCAAAGGTGACGCACAGAAAGCAAAAGATTTCATCGATAATCTGGAACTCTTCTCACTGCTTGCTAATGTTGCAGATGTAAAATCTCTGGTTATCCATCCGGCAACAACAACACACAGCCAGTGCACAGAAGAAGAATTACTGGATCAGGGAATCAAGCCTAATACAATCCGTCTGTCAATCGGAACAGAGCATATTGATGACATTATCCAGGATCTGGATGAGGCATTCAAAGCCGTAGAATAAAAAATAATGAAGGAGTGTGGAGATATATATGAAACTTTCAATGAAAAGCAGATATGGTCTGAGAGCGTTGATTGACCTGACCATCAATTCAAAAACTGAACAGGTGGCGCTCAATAGCATTGCAGAGCGGAACAAGATATCTCCACAGTATCTGGAACAGGTATTTGCAAGTCTTAGAAAAGCAGGAATCGTAAAGAGTATAAAAGGCTCCCAGGGCGGCTATTTCTTAAGCCGTCCGCCACAGGAGATTACCGTTTCTTCTATTATAGAAGCTTTGGAAGGTGACTACCGCATCGAAGATGAGGAACTTCCGAAAGAAGGAAAATATACCGGGAGTGTCAAAGCAATCCAGAAACTGGTGATCGACAGGGTAAATGACAGCGTGACAGAGATCCTCCAGTCAGTAACCTTGCATGATCTGGAGAAAGAGTATCAGGAATATATTGATTATGGACAGGATATGTATTATATATAATATCAGTTCACACAACAAAACATACTGTATTAGTGGGAAACCACTGGTACAGTATTCTTTTTTGTGGTAAACTTTTCTAGCGTATATTTGAAAGATAAATGTTTTTAAAACACATTTCAGTTCCTTGACAGACAGGGAAAAACGTCATATAATACCAGATAAATAACAAAACCTATCTGGTTAATAGGAATAGCTGCTGCATGAACAGCAACTCACAAAGAGAGGTTAAAAGATATGAAGACAATCACGATAGAAGAGTTATTACAATTAGATCAGAATACAATCACAGTGCTGGACGTCCGTCCTGCAGATGCATATACCAGAGGCTCTGTACCGGGAGCGGTCAGCATTCCGCTTGCAGAAGTAGAAGAACGTATGGAAGAACTTCCGAAAGAAAAGCCGGTGTATGTATTATGCCATACCGGTGAATGGAGTGTCGATGCTGTTTATGAACTGGAAGCAGCCGGATATGATGCGGCGAATATTGAAGGCGGATATCGTTCCTTTTTAAGAAAGAAACTAAGTGAGTTCGTACAGGATGAAAATACTACCGGAGAGAAGCAGAAAGAGATTGAACGCAGTATCATCAAGAAATTCCGCAAGGGAATCTGGAGAAAGTTCACGAAAGGAATCAGAGAATACGATCTGATCCAGGACGGAGATAAGATTGCAGTCTGTATTTCCGGTGGAAAAGATTCCATGCTGATGGCAAAGCTGTTTCAGGAACTGTTAAAACATGGCAAAGCGAATTTTGAATTAGTATTTCTGGTAATGAATCCGGGATACAATGAAGATAACTGGAAGATCATTCAGGATAACGCCAAAGTACTTGGAATTCCGCTTACGGTATTTGAGACACAGATATTTGATACGGTAGCAGATATTGACAAGAATCCATGTTACCTTTGCGCGAGAATGAGAAGAGGCTATCTATACTCTCACGCAAAAGAACTGGGATGCAATAAGATTGCGCTAGGACATCATTTTGACGATGTGATTGAGACGATCCTTATGGGGATGTTCTACGGCGGAAAGGTGGAGACGATGATGCCGAAGCTCCATAGCCAGAATTTCGAGGGTATGGAGCTGATCAGACCAATGTATCTGATCAAGGAAGATGACATTATAGCATGGAGGGATTACAATCAGCTCAACTTCATTCAGTGCGCATGCAGATTCACAGAGAACTGTGTATCCTGTGGCGGCGGAAGAGGTTCCAAACGTGACGAGATGAAGGAGCTGATCAAGGAATTCAGAAAACAGGGAGATATTATCGAAAAGAATATTTTCCGGAGTGTGCATAATGTCAACTTAAGAACGATTATCGGATACCACAAAGATGACATGGAATATAATTTCCTGGATGATTACAATGAAAGAGGTAAATAATGAATTACGGATTTGAGACACGATGTATACACGGAAACGGAACAGATGAAAAGACACATTCTTACGGTTCAGTAGCAGTACCGATCTACCAGGCAGCGACATTTGCCCATCCTGGTATTGGACAGTCTACCGGATATGACTATACGAGAGAGAGCAACCCGACAAGAACAGAGCTTGAGCATACGATGTCGGCACTGGAAGGTGCGGTAGATACTGTAGCATGCGCAAACGGTATGGCTGCGGTAGGTCTTTGTCTGGAGTTATTTGACCGTGGGGATCATATCCTTTGTACAGATGATCTGTATGGCGGTTCTGTCAGAATGTTTGAATCTGTCGGCGGGAAGAGGGGATTGGAGTTCTCTTATGTAGATACTGCGGATGCAGATCTTGTAGAAGCAGGTATCCGGGAGAATACAAAAGCACTTTATATCGAGACACCGAGTAACCCGACCATGCGTGTCACAGATCTCAGAAAGATGAAAGAAATCGCAGATAAACATGATCTGAAGATTATTGTTGACAATACATTTCTTTCACCATTATTTCAAAGACCGATTGAACTGGGAGCAGATCTGGTTATCCACAGCGGGACAAAATTCCTTGGTGGACATAATGACACACTGGCAGGATTTCTGTGTTCGGCGGATGAAGAGACAGCGAAGAAGATCCGTTATATATATAAGACAGTCGGAAGCTGTCTTGCACCATTTGACAGCTATCTGATCTTGCGTGGAATTAAGACTTTGTCTGTAAGATTAAGAGCACAGCAGGATAATGCGATGAAGATTGCAAACTGGTTAAAAGGCCATGAAAAAGTAAAACAGGTCTATTATGTAGGATTGAAAGAGCATCCGGGGTATGGAGTAAATGCATCACAGGCAAGCGGATTCGGAAGTATGATTTCTTTTAAAGTAGACAGTGAAGCAACGGCAAGAAAGCTTCTGGAAAGTGTAAAACTGATCGCTTATGCAGAAAGTCTCGGAGGCGTAGAGTCACTGATCACTTACCCGATGCTTCAGACACATGGAGATCTGCCGGTAGAAGTAAGAGAGAAACTTGGAATCACAGAAGATTTCTTAAGATTGTCAGTTGGAATTGAAAATGCAGATGATCTAATCGCAGATCTTGAGCAGGCACTTGCGTAGGAGGATGCACAGATGAAGTTCGATTTTGATAAAGTAGTGGACAGACACGGAACAAAATGTCTGAAATATGATTTTGCCAAAGAAAGAGGAAGAAGCGACGACATGCTTCCGCTCTGGGTAGCGGATATGGATTTCCCGACAGCACCGGGAATCCAGGAAAAGTTAAGTGAGGCAGTGGCACACGGAATTTACGGATACAGCGAAGGAAAAGATGATTACTTCCAGGCAGCAGCCGGATGGTATGAGAAGCATTTCGGATGGAAAGTAGAAAAAGAATGGCTGATCAAGACACCGGGCGTGGTGTTCGCACTTGCGATGGCAGTGAAGGCTTACACAAAAGAAGGTGATGCAGTTCTTCTGCAGCAGCCGGTTTACTATCCGTTCAGCGAAGTGATCACAGACAACCACAGGAGGCTGATCAATAGTCCGCTTCAGCAGATAGACGGACATTACGAGATTAATTTCGAAGAATTCGAGCAGAAGATTGTCGAAGAAAATGTAAAATTATTTCTGATGTGCAGTCCGCACAATCCGGTCGGACGTGTGTGGAAGGAGTGGGAACTTCGTAAGATAGGAGACATTTGTCTGAAACATAACGTGCTGGTAGTCAGTGATGAGATCCACAGTGATTTTACATATGGAGAGAATATACATCATGTATTTGCATCCTTAGATGAAAAATACGCTGCAATCACTACAACGTGTACCGCACCAAGTAAGACATTTAACATTGCCGGACTTCAGATTTCCAATATATGGATTTCAAATCCGGAACTTCGTGCGAGATTCCGGGCGGAAGTGACAGCAGCCGGTTACAGCCAGGTGAATCTGATGGGACTGGTTGCATGTCAGGCAGCTTATGAGACCGGTGAAGAGTTATCTGGAGGGAAATCTGGATTATGTCCGTACATTTTTAAAAGAGAATCTTCCGGAGATTAAACTGACAGAGCCGGAAGGTACTTATCTTTTATGGTTGGATTTTAAGAGTCTCGGCATGAAAGAAGAGCAGTTAAAAGATCTGGTGGAGAACAAAGCAAAACTCTGGCTTGACAGCGGAGCAATGTTTGGACCGGACGGAGAGGGATTTGAGCGTATAAATATTGCATGTCCACGAGAAATTTTAAAACAGGCATTGACACAACTGGCTGAATCAGTGCATGATAGGTAAGTGAGAATACGTTAAAGAAGGGAATTTGACCGGAATAGATGGTAAAAATGTGCGGATGTTTGATCCTTATTACTGCGACCAGGAGTATGAACAGAAAGATATCATCAGAGTGTTGGATCAGCCTACATGTTGTAACCGAATCGTACCGTGGAAGTATTTTAATAAGACGGCACTTAACATGTATTCCCTTGGACCGTACGATGGGCGGGAAGCTGTCATTTTATTTAATGAAAAGACAAGACTTACGGAAGAAGAGACCATCGAATACTTTATTTAGAGGTGAAAGTCGGAAATGAACGAAGAGATCAAAAATGAAATCAAAAAACTGAAAAAGGAAAAAGATGCTGTAATCCTGGCACATTATTATGTAGATGGGGAAGTGCAGGAGATTGCAGACTATGTAGGAGACTCTTATTATCTTGCAGAGATTGCAACCAAAGTTCCGGAGAGTACGATCATTTTCTGCGGGGTATCCTTCATGGGAGAAAGTGCGAAGATCCTGAATCCAAAGAAGAGAGTCGTAATGGCAGACGGTCATGCAGACTGTCCGATGGCACACATGGTAGATGTAGATAAGATCAGAGAAGTAAGAAAAGAATATCCGGACGTATCCGTAGTCTGTTATGTGAACTCGACTGCCGAGATCAAAGCAGAGTCTGACGTCTGTGTAACTTCGTCAAATGCACTGAAGATCGTGAAGAATCTTCCGAATAAAGAATCTTCTTTATCCCGGATGAGAATCTTGGTCGTTTCGTGGCAAGCCAGCTTCCGGAGAAGCACTTCATCTTTAATGATGGTTTCTGTCATGTACATAAGAGTATCCATAAAGAAGAACTCCAGAAAGCCAAAGAGGCGCATCCGGAAGCGCTGGTACTGACACATCCGGAATGTACAGGCGATATTCTGGAATTATCCGACTTCATCGGAAGTACATCACAGATCATTGATTATGCGACAAAGTCAGAAAACAATACATTCATTATTTGTACCGAGATGGGTGTGTTCTATGAACTGCACCAGAAGAATCCGGAGAAGAAGTTCTACTCTGTAGGACACAGACAGTTCTGTCCGAATATGAAGATGGTACGTCTGGAAGGTGTAAAAGAAGCACTCGAGACTATGCAGCCAGAGGTGAATCTCGGTGAAGAGATGCGCCAGAAAGCGGCGCTTCCGCTGGAGAAGATGCTGAAGCTGGCAGCGCAGTAGAAGATTCTTTGAATACGAAATTATGTGAAAAGATACCATCAGGTTCCGAGAATGGAATCTGGTGGTATTTTTTCTTGCTATGTGTTCGGAAGACTTTGTTTGAGCTGTTAAAAACAATGAAACAATTAAAATAATGGTTTTTGATGATTAAAAAACAATCATTTTAATTACTTTTGCTTTACAAATAATAAAGTTTGTGATTTAATAAAGAAAAAACGGGTATCATAAAAACAGAAGGTGAGGTTATGAAAGAAAGATTATTTATAACACCAGAATATACAACAGCAAAGGAAATCAAGAGAATCCGGAAAGAATTACATCTGACACAGAAAGAATTTGCGGAATTTATCAACTGTTCAAAACCGACAGTAGAGCGTTGGGAGAGAAGTGAAGAAGTTATCCGTGGGCCAATTGTTCCATTTCTTAGGATGCTGCAAAAATATCCGGAATATGAGCAGGAAGTCAAAGTTCCGGAAAAGGTATGGCCGCTCAGGATATGGTATATGTATGGTCAGGATGTATGTACTTTAATTGATGTGAATGAGTGGGAACGGAAAGTAAAAATAAAAAATTATACAGATAAGATTATGTTTCGAGCATTTGGGGTTATGGAAGAGCCGGATTATAATCAGTATATGGAATTTCTGGAATCCAGATGTTTTCCGAAAAGCAGAGATAAGATGAAACTGATACTGAAAGATCTGGGACTGCCGTTTTATGATCCAATCATGATCATAGAGAAAACGGAAGGACGGATGGCGGAGGATGATTTTTGGATCCGTATAGAGAGGTAAATGAATGATAGAACTTTTTGGGCAGAACATCAGGACAAATAGGCGTCAGTCGTCAAAAGGGAATCAGTTAAAATGGGAGAATGATGGGATCTGGTACAAAGCCGATTATACAGGATATGAAGGACTGACAGAGTATATGATATCGCATCTTCTGAAAAAATCTACGCTGGCTGAACAAGAATTTGTATGTTATGACCTGGAAGAAATAAAATATGGAACGGTAATTTATAACGGAGCAAAAAGTAAAAATTTTCTGAGTGAAGACTGGCAGATTATAACTTTAGAGAGGTTGTTTCATAATTTTTTTGGAGAAAGTTTGTATAAAAGCCTGTATAGAATACCAGATCATGAGGAAAGATTACGTTTCTTAGTGCAACAGGTAGAACGGATGACGGGACTTCAGAATTTTGGAGTATATATGAACAAACTGCTGACGATAGATGCATTTTTCCTGAATGAAGACCGACATATGCACAACATAGCTGTCTTGA
>ENA-ORTF01004004-ORTF01004004.1-human-gut-metagenome-genome-assembly--contig:-NODE-4004-length-11793-cov-4.082893_pt1 | contig 11793 bp, 11 predicted proteins | sample MGYA00241908_ERZ509180 | MGnify/ENA primary metagenome ERZ509180 (study PRJEB26280, sample SAMEA2338814) | human gut metagenome | biome: human gut; feature: human-associated habitat; material: faeces... | reverse complement strand
CGAAATAATTCCTATCTTCATAATAGTAGTAGTCCTCCATTAACTTCTTAGGGCAAACGCCCAATTTGAGGGTATCATATTTCACCTGTCAAGTCAATCTGCCTGTGTGAGGCGTTGTTTACAAGTAAAATAGCCATCCAGTGCCATTAATATCATCATCGGCAAAAATGTGATCACATAGCGGCTGTTACATTCCCACAATATCTGAAACAGGGCAATACCGATCATCGCAATCCTGCCGATCATCATCGGATCCTGCCTGCCCCGGTGTCCCAATGCCAATAACCCTGACAATACAATACCAAAAAACAAGATCACATAATAGGTCCATGTATAGATCAGGCAATACGAGTGTGACGTTCCATTCCATTTCATAATCTGTACCAAAGGACACTCCGGCAAATATGGCATAAATAGGGTTCAGCGCAAAAAACAGGATGAAGCAAACGGCCATTCCGCCATCGCCTTTTACGAAGGTGACCGCAAGCCAAGGAAAGACCAGCATGATCACGGCCGACGCAATGATCCACGGTATCATTTTTTTCATACCATCACACACCTATGTCAAACAGTTAGTTACCTCTGCTTCCCTTTCAGTTTAACATGCCTCGGAGGAAAGAACAAGCCTCCGGTCATTGACCGGAGGCTTGCGGGTATACGGTTGCTTGATGCCCTTGCGGGAGAATTACATCTCCTTGATGGCGGCCTGAGCGGCGGCCAGACGGGCGATGGGCACACGGAAGGGAGAGCAGGACACATAGTCCAGACCGGTGCGGTGGCAGAACTCCACGGAGGAGGGATCGCCGCCGTGCTCGCCGCAGATACCCAGATGCAGGTCGGGGTTCACGCCGCGGCCCAGCTTGCAGGCCATATCCACCAGCTTGCCGACGCCCTTCTGATCCAGCTTGGCGAAGGGATCGTTCTCGTAGATCTTCTTATCATAGTAAGCGCCCAGGAACTTGCCGGCGTCGTCACGGCTGAAGCCGAAGGTCATCTGAGTCAGGTCGTTGGTTCCGAAGGAGAAGAAGGCAGCTTCCTTGGCGATCTCATCGGCGGTCAGAGCGGCGCGGGGGATCTCGATCATGGTACCAACCAGGTACTTCATGTCGGAACCGGCAGCCTTGATCAGCTCGTCAGCAGTCTTGACCACAATGTCCTTGACATACTTCAGCTCCTTGACCTCGCCCACCAGGGGGATCATGATCTCGGGAACCATGTTCCACTCGGGATGACGCTTCTGAACGTTGATGGCGGCGCGGATGACGGCACGGGTCTGCATGACGGCGATCTCGGGGAAGGTGACGGCCAGACGGCAGCCGCGGTGACCCATCATGGGGTTGAACTCGTGCAGGGAGGCGATGATGGCCTTGATCTCGGCCACGGTCTTGCCCATATCCTTGGCCAGCAGCTCGATGTCGGCCTCCTCGGTGGGAACGAACTCGTGCAGAGGGGGATCCAGGAAGCGGATGGTGACGGGGCAGCCCTCCATGGCCTCATAGATGCCCTCGAAGTCGCCCTGCTGCATGGGCAGCAGCTTGGCCAGAGCCTTTTCGCGCTGCTCCACGGTGTCGGAGCAGATCATCTCGCGGATGGCAGCGATGCGGTCGCTCTCGAAGAACATATGCTCGGTGCGGCACAGGCCGATGCCCTGAGCGCCCAGCTCACGGGCCTTGGCGGCGTCGTGGGGGGTGTCGGCATTGGTGCGGACCTGCAGCCGGCGATACTTATCGGCCCAGGCCATGATGCGGCCGAAGTCGCCGCCCACGCTGGCGTCCACGGTGGGCATAGCGCCGTCGTAGATGTTGCCGGTGGAGCCGTCCAGGCTCAGCCAGTCACCCTCGTGATAGGTCTTACCGGCCAGGGTGAACTGCTTGTTCTCCTCGTCCATGACGATGGCGCCGCAGCCGGAGACGCAGCACTTGCCCATGCCGCGGGCCACGACGGCCGCGTGCGAGGTCATGCCGCCGCGTGCGGTCAGGATACCTGCCGCGTCGAGCATGCCCTTGAGGTCTTCGGGCGAAGTCTCGATGCGCACCAGAATGGCGCGCTGGCCGGTTTTCTCCAGCACCTTCTCGGCGTCCTCGGCGAAGAACACCACGGGACCCGTGGCGGCTCCCGGCGATGCGGGCAGGCCCTTGGTGATGACCTGCGCATTGGCGATGGCCTTCTTGTCGAAGACGGGGTGGAGCAGTTCGTCGAGCTTCGCAGGCTCGCAGCGCAGTACGGCGGTCTTCTCGTCGATCAGACCCTCGCGCAGCATGTCCATGGCGATCTTGACCATCGCCGCGCCCGTGCGCTTGCCGTTGCGGCACTGGAGCATCCAGAGTTTGCCGTCCTGAATCGTGAATTCGATGTCCTGCATGTCCTTGAAGTACTGCTCCAGGTGGTGCTGGATTTCGTCCAGCTCCTTGTAAACCTCGGGCATCACCTCTTCGAGCGAGGGGTATTTCGCCTTGCGCTCCTCTTCCGAGACCTTCTGAGCCACGGCCCAGCGCTTCGAACCCTCGATGGTGATCTGCTGCGGGGTGCGGATGCCGGCGACGACATCCTCGCCCTGGGCGTTGACCAGAAAGTCGCCGTAGAACTCCTTTGTGCCGTCTGCCGGGTTGCGTGTAAAGGCGACACCGGTCGCGGAAGTCTCGCCCTTGTTGCCAAAGGCCATGGCCTGAACGTTGACGGCAGTACCGAGCTCGTCGGAGATGCCGTGCTGTTTGCGGTAGATGCAGGCGCGCTCGTTCATCCAGCTGCCAAAGACGGCCTGGATGGCAAGGCGCAGCTGAAGCTCAGGATCGTGCGGGAAGACGGGCTTGCCATCGACAACCTCGAGCTCGGGGTACAAGGCGGCATCGACGTTCTCGGAGAAGATGCCCTTGAAGGTCTCGACGAGCTCCTGCAGATCCTCGGCCGAAAGCTCGGAATCGACACGAACACCGGCGACCAGGCGTGCCTGGGTCAGCGCATTCTCGAACAGGTCGGCGTCGACGCCCATAACGACGTTGGAGAACATCTGGATAAAGCGGCGGTAGCTATCCCAGGCAAAACGCGGATTTTGCGTCTGAGCGATGAGCCCCTGAACGGAGTCGTCGTTGAGGCCTAAGTTGAGGACCGTGTCCATCATGCCGGGCATGGAGAACGGAGCGCCCGAGCGAACCGACACGAGCAGCGGATCGTTGTCGTCACCGAGCTTCTTGCCGCAGCGGGCCTCGAGGTCTGCCTCGGCGGCAACGATCTCATCGAGTGCGCCTTCGGGCCAGACGTTGCCGGCACCGGAGTACTCGACACAGGTTTGGCAGGTAATAGTAAAGCCAACGGGAACCGGCAGGCCGATACGACTCATCTCGGCAAGGTTAGCGCCCTTGCCACCAAGCACGAAGTTCATGGACTTGTCGCCCTCGGTGACACAGGTGCCCTGGGCGTCGGTTCCAAAACGGTAAACCCTCTTGCAATCGCTCACGATACTTCCCCTTCCATGCACTTACGCGCACGACCGTGGTGACGAATCGACCCGCCGTATGCGAGCCGTGAGGGTACTATACGGCGAGCATTGAGCGGGCTTGCGCAGAGGACGCGGGGGTTGGTAAACGTGGTAAATATGGCGGTAAACGGTAGGTAAAGGTGGTTACCTTATGAAGATACCAATGCAAGAGGCTTGCAGGTCAAATGCCAGTTTCTTGCTAAATCGCTTTACCATTCTCGTGCATTATTTTTAGTTAGTTATTTTAAACGGGGCATTTTTAGCTACCCCAATAAACTAGCTTTGTTGGGCTCGACGGGTGGCGCGGCGGGCACGGGCTTCTTGGATTTCCTCCAAGTGGCTGATGATCTCGGAGGCGCTCTCCTCGATGGCTTTGCCGTCGGTGCGCACCACAAAGCAGCCCAGGCGCTTCATGAGGGCACGGGCTTCCTCGAGCTCGCTGCGCACGCTCTCGGGCTCGGCATAGGAGCCGGCAACGGCACGGGCGTAGTCATCGCCCAAGCGGCTATCGCGAATTTCGGAAATCACATCGACGGTCGAAATCAGGCCGAACAGGCGCATCGGGTCAACCTCGTAAATCGACTTCGGCGGCTCCATGCCATGGGTCAAAGGAACATTGGCAACCTTATAACCCTGATAGGCCAAAAACATCGACAGCGGCGTCTTGGACGTACGGGATACGCCCAGCAGCACGATATCGGCACCCGACAGATCGTCGCAGCCGCGCCCATCATCGTGCTCAACGAAATACTCCATGGCCTCGATACGATGGAAATAGCGGTCATCGGTCCTGTGAATCACGCCCGCAACGCCCTTGGGCGGCACACCGATAAGCGACGACAGCACGGCGAGCGTCGGGCCGATCAGGTCGACCGAGCGAATATGCAGCATGCCCAAGTAGTCGAGCACACGAGCACGAAGGGCCGGGTCGACAATGGTATGGAACACGGCGATATCGCGATGGTCGGCGTCGACACGCGGACCCACAAATGACTTGACCTGCTCCACGGAGGTCACCTTGGGCAGGCGTAAAACGCGGAAAGCCCCTTCATCAAATTGCCCGGACGCCGCAAGCACCACCTCACAAGCGGTATCACCGAGCGAGTCGGAGATAACGATAACGGTGGGACGAGCGGTGACCGGGCAATCCATGCGGGGCTCCTTTTGCGCTTATGCGCAATCTGGCTTACTTTTTGCGGGCAAGCTCACCGATGTTGGCGATGCCGGAGAAAACGGCCTCGAAGCGGTTGAGCAGCTTAAGGCGATTATCGCGAAGCTGCTCGTCCTTGTCCATGACCATGACCTCATCGAAGAAACGGTCAATGGGCGCACGCAAGGCGGCGAGGGCGGCAAATGCGGCCGGGTAATCCTCGGCAGCGAGAGCAGCATCGACGGCGGTCTGAGCGGCCTCGGAGGCGTCGGCAAGCGCAAGCTCGACCTCGCCCATCAGGGCGCGGTCGTACTCCGCACCCAGCTCGGGCTTGGAGATGTGCGCGGCGCGGGCATAGGCGGTAGCCAGGTTGTCGAAGGTCTCAGCATCGTTCTTGCGGGCCTCGTCGAGGGCGGCGCAGCGGGCGAAGAAGACGGACGGGGCGATGATGTGCACCGCGGAGACGGCGGCGACGGTATCGGCAGGAATCTTCTCGTCGCGGGCCATGCTCACCAGGCGGCCATGGAAGAAGTCGCGAACCTGTTGGGCGACCTCGGCTGCGTCGAACTCAATGCCCTGCTCACTGTAGAGCTCGAGGGCGAAGTCGATGAGCGACGTGGGGTCAATCGGCAGACGATCACGCAGAATGTTGATGATGCCGATAGCGGCGCGACGCAGCGCGTAGGGGTCCGAAGAGCCGGTCGGGGGCTCGCCGATGGCAAAGATACCGGCAATGGTATCGAGCTTGTCGGCACAGGCCACGATGCAGCCAGCGATGCCCTCGGGCAGCTCGTCACCGGCAAAGCGGGGACGATAGTGATCGCGAATGGCGTGGGCGACCTCGTCGTTCTCCCCCATCGCGGTGGCGTAGTAACCGCCCATCACGCCCTGCTGGCTCGTGAACTCGACGACGGCGTTGGATACCAGGTCGGCCTTGCACAGGTGCGCGGCGCGAGCAGCGTCAGCGGCAAGATGAGCGCCCAGATGAGCCTCGCGGGCAATAGCGAGCGCGAGCTGCTCGATGCGCTCAGACTTGGCGAGCACGCTACCGAGCTTCTCCTGGAAGGCAACCTTGGCCAAACGCTCACGGAACTCGTCGAGGGAGATCTTCAGGTCCTCCTCGTAGAAGAACTTTGCGTCGTCCAGACGGGCGCGCACGACGCGCTCGTTGCCGTCGATCACGCGCTCGGCGTTCTCGGGCTTGCTGTTGGAGACGACCACGAACTCACGCGTGAGCTTGCCCTCGCCGTCATAGATCGGGAAGTAGCGCTGGTTGGTGAGCATGGACTCGCAGATGATCTCGTGCGGGACCTTGAGGAACTCCTCATCGAAGGTACCGACGAGCACCGTCGGCCACTCGCAGAGGTTAATGACCTCCTCGAAGACCTTCTTGGGCGTATCGATATGGCAGCCGGGACGGGCAGCCTCGACCTTGGCGATGCCGGCGAGGATGGCCTCGCGACGGCGCTCGGCAGAGAGCACGCCGGCGTCCTCGAGCACCTGCTCGTAGGCGGCGGGGCTGGCGACAACATGGTCACCGGGGCCAAGCACGCGATGGCCGCGCGTGGTGTTGCCGCTCGTCACGTCGGCAAACGACACGGGCACAACATCCTCGCCCAAAAGACAGCAGATCCAGCGGACCGGACGAACAAAGGTCGCATGCTCGTGACCCCAGCGCTGGCTGCGGTAGTTGGGCCACTGCAGGCCGGCGATGGTCTTCTCGCACAGGGCTGTCAGGATCGGGGTTGCCGGTGCGGAGGGAATGTTCTTCTCAGCAAAGACATACTCGCGACCGTCGGTGTCCTCGCGACGGACCAGGTCCTCGGCAGCCACACCGCACTTGCGGGCGAAGCCCTGGGCGGCCTTGGTGGCGTTGCCGTCGGCATCGAAGGCAATGTTTGCCGCGGGACCGCGCTTGACCTCATGGACGTCATCGGTCGCAGTGGCGACATCGGCCACGAGCGCAGCCAGACGACGCGGGCTCGAGATCACGCGGACCTCGCCATGGGCCAGACCGGCCTCGTCGAGGCCCTTGGCGATCATGGTGCCAAGCTGCTTGACGGCATTGTTCAACGGTGCGGAGGGCATTTCCTCCGTACCAATCTCAAACAGGAAATCCTTAGCGTCTGCCATGGCTTACGCCACCTCGCCTTCCTGGTCGGCATTCTCGTTGACTCCGGCGACCTCGGCCATGTAGGCCTCGCAGCACGCCTTGGCGACGGCGCGGACGCGCAGGATGTAGTTGGCACGCTCGACCGCGGATAGGGCACCGCGGGCATCGAGCAGGTTGAAGGCGTGGCTGCACTTCATGACACAGTCGTACGCCGGCAGCGGCAGCTTTCGCTCCAGGCAGGAATGGCACTCGGCCTCGTAGTCGTCAAACTTCTGACGCATCATCTCGACGTTGGCGACCTCAAAGTTATAGGCACTGAACTCGCGCTCGTTCTCGAGGAACACGTCGCCATAGGTCATGGGCGTGCCGTCGGGCAGGTAGCTCCACACCAGGTCGTAGACGGAGTTGACGCCCTGCGCATACATGGCGATGCGCTCCAGGCCATAGGTGATCTCGACGGGCACGGGGTCGACCTCGATGCCGCCCACCTGCTGGAAGTACGTAAACTGCGTGACCTCCATGCCGTTGAGCCAGACCTCCCAGCCAAGGCCCCAGGCACCCAGGGTCGGGCTCTCCCAGTCGTCCTCGACAAAGCGGACGTCATGGTCGTTGGGGTCCAGGCCGATGGCGGCAAGAGACCCCAGGTAAAGCTCCTGGGCGTTGACCGGCGAGGGCTTGATGAGCACCTGGAACTGATAGTAGTGCTGCATGCGGTTGGGGTTCTCGCCGTAGCGGCCGTCGGCGGGACGGCGGCAAGGCTGCGCATAGCAGGTGCGCCACTCGGCGGGACCGAGCGAGCGCAGCGTGGTCGCGGTATGGAAGGTACCGGCACCGACCTCGGAGTCATAGGGCTGCATAATGACGCAGCCCTGCTCGCCCCAGTACTGCTGGAGGCGCAGGATGATGTCTTGGAAGGAAAGCGATGAAGCGTTCATGCCTCTAATATCCCCTCGTCGAAACGATTACACGGTTAGGTACTGTACTATAGCGGTTTTTAGTCGATAGCGCCGATGCGGTTGAGCGGCCAGTAGCGCACAAGCGCCACAGCGATCAAATCAGAGCGATCGACGGGACCAAAGTAGCGTGAGTCGGCAGAGTTTTCGCGGTTGTCGCCCATCACCCACACGCACCCGTCGGGAACGGTGTAGGGATAGCTTACCTGAGCGCCGGGCGCTTGGACCGAAAGTGGCCAGCTCATGCCCGTCGTATAGTCCTCGTCGAGCGCTTGGCCGTCGACGACCACCTTGCCATCCTGCAGGTCGACCGTCTGGCCGGCCGTGGCAATAACGCGCTTGACAAGAACATCATGCTCGGAGGTGCCATCGGGGTTGTGAAACACCACGATATCGCCCTGCTTGACGGGCTGACCGAGCTCGAGGCTCACCTTTTGCGCTAGGATCTGGTCGCCAATCTCGATTGTGTCCTCCATAGAGCCGGTGGGCACCACAAAGGGCTCGACCACAAAGGTGCGGATCAGGAAGGTGGCCACAAGCGCGATCGCGATGACCGCAATCCACTCAAAAGCGCCCCTCAACGCGGAATGTTGCGTAGGAACCATACTCACTCCTCGCTCTGCGAATACGAAGCGTCAAGGATCTCCTGCGCGTATGCACGTTCTTCGGGCGTAAGCCGTGCCGTCTCGATCAGGTCGGGACGCCAGCGACAGGTGCGCTCGATGGCATTCTTGCGACGCCAGGCATCGACCTTGGCGTGATCGCCACTCACAAGCACCGGCGGCACGCCCTCGCCGTTGAACTCGGCGGGGCGGGTGTACTGCGCATACTCGAGCAGGCCTCCGTCCTCGGCGGTTGAGAACGACTCGTCGACGTTGCTCATCTCGTCGCCCAGGGCGCCGGGAATCAGGCGTACGACGGCATCGGCAACGACCATAGCGGGCAGCTCGCCGCCCGTGAGCACGTAGTCGCCGATCGACAGACGCTCATCGGCATACGCATACGCACGCTCGTCGACACCCTCGTAACGGCTGCACACAAGCAGCAGGCGCTCGCTTTTGAGCAGACGCTCGGCCACATGCTGCGTAAAAGGCTCGCCACAGGGGGTAAAGAACACCACCGTCGGCTTGGGACCCTCTGCGCTAATGGCCTCGATGGCCTCGGCGATAGGCTCGACCTTCATGAGCATGCCCTGCCCGCCGCCGTACGGCTCGTCATCGACGGTACGATGGCGGTCGTGCGTCCAGTCGCGCAGGTTATACGCCTTAAAATCAAAAAGGCCGGCCTTGCGGGCGCGGCCCAAGATCGATGTGGACATAACGGGCTCAAACATCTCGGGAAAGACCGAAAGGGTCTCAATCAGCATGTTGTCCTCCCTACTTGTCCATATCGATCAGGCCGTCCATCACGTGGACGGAAATTGTTCCTGCATCGGGAAGATCGAGCACGACCTGCTCGATCACGGGAATCAGTACCTCGCCGTACCGATCACCCTCGACAACCCAAACATCGTTAGCGGGCGTCGACATGATCTCGACGATCGTGCCGAGCGAACCGAAGCGCTCGTCGACCACCTCGCGACCCATCAGGTCGGTATAGGCAGCGTCGAGCGAATCGAGCTCAAAGTCGTCACGATTTGCCAGCACATAGCATCCCGTGATGCCCTCGGCGGCCGTCAAGTCGTCAATGCCCTCAAACGAGACCAGATCGCCATCGCCCGTATCGGTGACGGACACGACCGTGCAAAAGCGGTCGCGCTTGAGCGCCGGCGGCGTCAGGGCGACGCGCATACCCGGCTCTAATACAGAAGGAAGCCCCCGCAGCGGCTGCGCGAGGACCTCCCCCTTCCTTCCGTGCGGCTTGACCACACGGGCGATGTTTTTGTACTGGGACCTCAAGGTCCTAGCCCAGAACCTCTACCTCGACAGCAGTGTCGAGGCGAGCGGCCAGTGCACGGGCGAGCGTGCGAATGGCCTTGATGGTACGGCCACGACGGCCGATGACCTTAGCGACGTCATCCTCGGCGACAGAAACCTCAATCGTAGAGGCGTCATCACCATCGATGACCTCAAGGCTCACGGAATCCGGGTCGTCGACGATCTGAACAACGAGATATTCGACGAGATCGGCGATGCGATCTGAGAGCATTGCCTCACCCTCGAGCTGTGCAGCGTCAACCTCAGGCACGATTTACTCCTCGGCGCCCTCAGCGGCCTCAGCGGCAGCCTTAGCGGCCTCGGCCTCTTTGGCGAGCTGCTTCTTGGACTTCTTGACGACGGTCTCGGTCTTCTCGCCCTCGTTGGCGGCCTTGACCAGAGCGGCGACGGCGTCGGTGAGCTGAGCGCCCTTGGACTGCCAGTCGGCGATCTTCTCGAGGTCGAGGTTGATGGTCTTGGGGGCGGTCATCGGGTTGTAGCGGCCAACCTCCTCGATGATACGACCGTCACGCGGGGCGCGGGAATCGGCGACGACGACACGGTAGTACGGACGCTTCTTAGCGCCGTGACGAGCAAGGCGAATCTTGACTGCCAAAGGAAACTCCTCCAACCAAGCAGCTTTAGGCTGCAACTACAAACAAACAGTTGAACATAATACGCCATCGACGCGGGCAGGTGAAGTCCGTGAGACCAACTTCTTCGGTGTAGTCGAGGGCAAATCCATATCTTAGACAAGAATTCGGGATTTGCAAGCACATACACGCACCCCACATGAGCTGCGCGGTATACTCATGACATGGATAGACGCGAACATACATACGGTTATGAGGATGCCACGGGCGTCACGCCGCCTCCCTGGACGGGTCCGGCGGTGGGCCTGATGGACCTCGATGCGTTTTTTGCGAGCGTGGAAATGCTCGATCATCCCGAATGGCGCGGCAAGCCGCTCATCGTGGGTGGCGATGCCGATTCTCGCGGCGTTGTGTCCACCTGCTCATACGAGGCGCGTCGCTTTGGCGTGCACTCTGCCATGGCCTCGGCCGAGGCGCGGCGCTTGTGCCCGCAAGCCATTTGGACGCACGGACACTTTGATCGCTACCGCGAGGTGAGCGCGCAGGTCATGGCGATTCTCGCCGACGAGACCCCGCGCGTTGAGCGCGTATCCATCGACGAAGCCTTTATCGATATCACACCGGGTCGCTTTGCGCCCGAAGACCCGCTGCTGGTCGCGCGGCGTATAAGCGATCGCGTGGCAGGGCTGGGAGTGACCTGCTCCATTGGCGTGGGCTGCAACAAGACGGTCGCAAAGATCGCAAGCGAGCGGGATAAGCCGTTTGGGCTGACCATCGTGCGCCCCGGAACCGAGCAGCGCTTTTTGGCCGCACTGCCGGTATCTGCCATGAGCGGCATCGGGCGCTCGGCCGAGGAGCGACTGCGCCGCATGCGCATCTACACCCTCGGAGAGCTATCACGTGCACCGGAATCCACCTTGGCCTCTATTTTTGGCGTCAACGGCGAGCGCATGCGCCAGCGTGCGCTGGGACTCGAAATCTCCGAAGTCACGAGTCTCGATGAGGAGCGCGAGGTCAAGTCGGTCAGCAATGAACGCACCTTTGCGAAAGATTTGACTGAGCGTGGGGATATTGAGGCGGCGATTGCACTGCTGGGCGAGTCAGTGGGACGCCGTCTGCGCCGTCAGGGGCTGACGGGTGCCACGGTAACGCTCAAGCTCAAGTATTCGTATGGCAGCGGGCGTACGGCACAGCGCCGGCTGCCTCATCCGACCGACGATGAGAACATCTTCGTGGCGGTTGCGCTCGAACTGCTCGACAACATCTGGCAGGAAGGCATGCATGTTCGCTTAGCAGGCATCGGCATGAGCGACTTCGATCACCAAGGCGGGATCCAAACCGACCTGTTCTGCGAAGTCGATGACCGCGGGGCCCAATCCAGCGACCGACGCGACCTCTCGGTCGCTATCGACGCCGTCCGAGACAAATTCGGCGACACCGCCCTTTCCTTCGGCCGCCAATCCCGCTTCAACGATTAGTCCCTAAGGCAAAAAGAAAGCCGGGCAGCTGCGAATGATTATTCTAGGACGGGGATTTTTTAAGGCTCTGTTAGACCAGGATTGACATACATGTGTCACCACGGTGCCATATCGT
>ENA-ORTF01004001-ORTF01004001.1-human-gut-metagenome-genome-assembly--contig:-NODE-4001-length-11797-cov-2.850622_pt1 | contig 11797 bp, 10 predicted proteins | sample MGYA00241908_ERZ509180 | MGnify/ENA primary metagenome ERZ509180 (study PRJEB26280, sample SAMEA2338814) | human gut metagenome | biome: human gut; feature: human-associated habitat; material: faeces... | reverse complement strand
ATTGATCGGTTATCTTTATGGAATAAAATCAGAGATAAGACTCGTAGAGGAAATATCGCTTAATCTGGCATATCGCTGGTTTTGTGATATAGATCTTATGCAAAAGGTACCGGAGCATTCTATTTTCAGACAAAATAGAAAATGGCGATTTAAGGATGCGAGTATATTTCGTGAAATTTTTAATGAAATTGTGCTGCAGTGCATCACAGAATATTGTATCCGGTGAAATTGGTGTTGCAGATGGCTCTTTCCTTCCCTCAAATGTTTCATGGAGCAGTCGATATGAAGCCGTGGAGTCTATTAGTACTCTGCTATAAAATATATGGAGGAACTCGATCAGAGCTTGCTGCTATGCCGAGATATTCTGAACCGGAAGAAGTAGAAACTGAAAAGAAATGCTTAAAAAGTCATACAGACAAGGATTGTGGATATACCCATCAAAAACGCAAAAAAGGCTTAGGCTATCTAGTAGAAATGACCGTTTATTTTTCCCTACACTTTTTAATTTTACCATAAGTGGGGGTTCAAATCATCGGAGTAGCTCTTATAGTGGTAGCTAAATGCAGGAAAAACTATAATAAAATAGATTTTTTTGAATTCTGTTTAATACACGCTAAGAAATAGTTGATTAGAGTCGGATTTGGTGATTCTCTAATTTTATTATGGGCTAAGCGCAGATTAACCACTTGCTTTATTGGTAAAATAAGGTACTTATTACAGTAAAACCTCCTTTAGATATAATGGTAGCAGTTTCTGTACTGCTTCTATTATATCTAAAGGAGGTTTTATCATAAATGGCATTATAGCTTTATCACATTTAAAGAAAAGAAGTAAATATAATATTTTTTGGTAGTAATATTATAGGTATAGTTTTGATTAATTTAAAATCGACTCTATGAATATCTTTATTCATTATAAAGATGGGATTAACTCTGATTTTCAGGAAAAATTGAATCTTCAAAATCAGGATTTATTAGTTTAAGTCGATTGATAAGATGATCTTTCATTAGGTGATGAGCTAGTTCAGCTTTATGTTCAATAATAGCGTTTACAATTGCCGTATGTGCAGATATATTATCCTCTCTAGTTTTAGTAGAAGAATATTTATTGAATTCAGAATATAAACTGTTTTGCAATTGCTTTAAGAGAGAATGACAAAAATTTTCACAAAGAATATTACCACTATAGTGAGCGATGGCTAAATGAAGATCAAAATCGTCTTGGTAATCTGGAAAAGTCTCATATTTTTTAATCTGTTCTTCAGAAAGTTTTTTCAATTCGGCAATTCCGTTTTCTTGAATACGAAGAGCGGCAAAATATGCAGCATCCGGCTCAACCATAAGACGCATTTCGAGAATCATTTCTACAGAAGTATTATCTTTCAGACTATAAAAGAAGTTCATATTTTGAATGTTTTCTAGAGCATTGGGAGAAACAAAGGTACCAATACCATTTTTAGCGTCTAAGATCCCGAAGTTTTCGAGAATTTTAAGGGCTTCACGCATAATATTACGGCTAACTTCAAAAGAGTTTGCCAACTCAATTTCACCGGGTAATTTTTGCCCTAAAAGCCATGTTCCTTCTTGAATATAGTGAATGATTGCAGAGGTAAGCTGTTCGCATAGATTTTGTTTTTGTATTTTTATAGACATGTGTATACTCCTTTATTTAGATATAATGAATAAGATTATAAAAAGAAAACAGAGATTTTAACTAAATTATACACCAAAGATTCGGATATTTCTACAAATTATTGTTGAAGGCCGGGAATAAGCTTGACACTACAATACAGCTGTAGTACAGTTAGGCTGTAGGTGGATAAACAATACTGTAGATTCTAAAACTGGAATGATTAAAAGGAGGCGTAGAGAATGTATAAAACGGTATCGATTATTTTAGCGACAGTAGTGCTAATTTTGGCAACGCTAATACCAACATTTGTTTTAAACCGCAGAAAGCAAACATCCGGAGAAGATTGGGCGATTGCAAACAGAGAACTTCCTCTTTTTGTAGTTGTTGGTACACAATTTGCCAGTGTATTTGGTGGCGGAATTATGGTAGGGCATCTTGGGAATACTTATCAGAATGGTATTAGTGTGATTTTTTATGGGATATTCATGGTACTGCCCTTCGTATTTCTGGCTTTAATTGCTAAATGGCTGCGGAAGAATGAATTTGCAACAATTCCAGATATTTTAAAAAAATATTCTGATCGAAATAAGACAATTACGGTATTGTCATCTGCTATGACGATGTTGTTTCCTTTGGGATGGATTACTTCTCAGATTACAGCATTCGGTAGTATCTATTCTGCCTTAACAGGACTGGATTATACGGTATTGTGTATTATCTTCTCTTTGATTAGCTTGTTTTTCATTATGCCTGCAGGCTTGAAAACAGTAGCATGGACAGACTTCTTCTTTGCTTGTTTCATGGGAATTATCCTGGTTATTTCCTTGTGGTATGGAACAAACATGGCTGGTGGTGTGGATACCGTGAAGGCAACCGTAGATCCGGATATGCTTACAATTACCGGTTCCTTAAAAAAATTAGGATTGAGTACAGTTTTTCTTTGGTTCTTCTCTGTTTTGCCAGGGGGCATGACGAACCAGTTGTACTATCAGAGAATTTGTGCCATTAAAGAAGAAAAGAAAGTAACAAGAAGTTTAATCATTTCTGCAGTAGTATCTTTGATTGGCTTCTGTTGGGCGATTTATATGGGGATTACACTCAATTCCATTAACCCTACTTTGGAAAAGGATTCGGTAACTGGTTGGTTTATGAATCAACTCCCGATTCCCCTGCTGGCTTGCTTTGCGGCGGTTTTATTTGCGGCAATGATGTCTACAGTAAGCTCTGCTGTACAGTCTATGGCAGTGAATGTTACATATGATATTATGCCCGTTTTGAAACCGAATATGTCTGATAAGCAATCTCTGAGATTTTCTAGAATAACATGCATTGCAATCATGGTATTTTCTGTTGTTATGTGCTTGGAATTCACAGACACATTAGCATGGCTAGTAGCAATGAATGCCTTTTCTGCAGCGACATTGTTCTGCCCGATTTTTGTAGGGTATGCACTGTATAAGAAGAATAAGCTCACAAATGGCGGCATTATTGCAGCGATGCTGTGCGGTGCGGCTGGTACGGTTATTGGCATGGTGATGAACACTGCAATTAACTATGCAGCAGTTGGCATTCTGTTCTCCTTTGTGGGTATGATGATTGCTTGTGCAGTTACAACAAAGAAGAAGGATGTAATTTAAAAAAGGGAAAAAGAAAAGTTGGTTTAAATTTTTTGAAGTAAATGTAGTAAATATATAAATATAAATAAGGAGGCTTTTATCATGAAAAATCATATTGCAATCGTTGGTGCGGGAAATGGTGGACAAGCATTTGCAGGATACCTTTCTTTGATGGGAGAGAGAATCAAAATTTTTGATGTGATTCCTGCAACAGTAGAGAAACTGAATGAAGTTGGCGGTGTTTTGATGGAAGGCAACAGCAAACTGACTGGCTTTGGTAAAATTGAAAAAGCAACAACAAGTATGCAGGAAGTAATTGAAGGAGCAAAGTTAATTTTAATCGTATTGCCTTCTTTGTATCATGCAGATATGGCACGCCAGATGGCTCCCTATCTGAAGGATGGTCAGGTGATTATCTTGAACCCTCATGCTTCGATGGGACCTGTAGAATTCCGTAAAGTTTTGAATGATTGTAATGTAACAGCAGATATTACAATCGGTTGTTCTTCTACATTGCTGTTTGCATGCCGTGCCGTAGAAATTGGCCACGTAGTGGTTGCAGGACAGAAAAAACATCTGATTATGTCTGCGTATCCTTCTAGCAGAAACAATGTTTTGAAAGAAATGTTTAAAGATTTGATCCCTGAATTTGAAGTTGTAGATGATGTTATTCGTGCAAGTTTGGACAATATTAATGCTTTTGTGCATCCTGCACCTACAATTTTGAACACAGGTCGTATTGAATCTAAGACACCTTTTGAATATTATCTGGATTGTACACCTGCACAGGGCAGATATGTAGATGCATTGGATAAAGAACGTATGGCTCTGGCAAAAGCGTATGGTCTGGATAAGATAAAGCCTCTGGTAGAAGAATACAAGGTTATGTATCGCACACATGGAAGCAATATGTATGAAATCCTTTCTCAGAACGAAGATTTGCGTGGTATCAAAGGACAGACATCTCTGGAAACAAGATATTTGATGGAAGATGTTCCATGCTCTCTGGTTGCATTGCAATCCTTGGGCAAAATTGCGGGTGTTCCGACACCTTGTATTGATGCGATGATTACGGTGGGCAGAACGCTTGTTCCACAGATGATTGAGGGGCGTACTGTTAAGAATCTTGGTCTGGAAGGCGTATCTAAGGAAGAATTTATTAAGATGTGCCGAGCATAAGATACATAAATTTATACTGTAATTAAGAAAACTCCTTCTGAATGGGTTATGATTCGGAAGGAGTTTTTAAGTAAAAGCTAAAGATAAATCAAAATATATTGATAGATGATTAGGATATTAACCAATATCTAATAATCTATCAACAAATTCAGATAGATTTTAAATTTTATGCCGCAAAAAATTAGATTTATTTTTCGGAACGGGTTTTTCTGATTTTTTTAGACGCTGCAAGGTCTTTGTTGTAGGAAGAATTAATTATATCCATTCTAACAGCTAAATGCTGAGACATCAATTCTTTTGCCAGAAGGGCATCCTTATGAAAGATTGCATTTGCAATTTCTTTGTGATTTTCATAGGAATTGGTAGAGGCCTCTAATTCAACGTGTTGGTTAAATTTTAAATATTCGCTTCCTTTCAACTGATCCAACATGGAAAAAAGTAAATTTTCTAAAATTGTATTTTTGCTGCATTTTGCAAGGAAAAGATGAAAATTAAAATCATGACGCTCTTTGAAGAAATTTTCGCGATTTCCAGAAGTATTTTCCATAAAAATATCTTTTAAGAATGAAATATCATCTTCTGTCGCACGCAATGCTGCATAGTATGCCAGTTCAGGCTCGATAATAATACGTGTTTCCATAATCATTTCTACAGTTGTATTGTTTTTTAGTTCATCGAAAAAACGCATATTATGAATTGCGCTTAGCGCGGTTTGAGAAATAAAGGTACCAATACCGGTTTTGGACTCTAGAATACCGAAGTTCTCTAAAATCTTCATGGATTCTCTCATAATATTTCTGCTGACTTCAAAGGAAGTTGCCAATTCCACCTCATTGGGAAGCTTATCACCTAATTTCCATGTGCCGTTTTCAATCAGAGAGGTTATGGTATCGACAAGCTGCGTGCTGAGATTTACTTTTTTTATTTTTGGTATCATCGTATCATCCTTCACATTATATAAATTTACTTTCATTTGTTTTAAATATTTTCTTTATAATTATACAGTTGCAAAAATGAAAAAGCAAGCGGTTTGTGCAAATATACTGCTGTAGTACAAATTTGATAAAAATAACTTGACTTTTTACGTGTGGTGCAGATATAATATCAATAAGTTTAATTGTAGTACAAATGAACAGTCTATTGAAAATTTAAATTAATGTAAGAAATTTAATGTAGAAAGGTTCTGGTTACTATGAAAAAAATTACAATTATCGGTGCAGGCAATGGCGGACAGGCATTTGCAGCATATTTATCCTTAAAGGGGCATACCGTAAAAATTTATGATGTTATGCAGGATACGGTAGATAAGCTCAATGCCTTGGGTGGTATTTTACTGGAAGGAAATGCAGATGTAACGGGCTTTGGCAAAATTGCATTGGCAACAACGGATATAAAAGTGGCTTTGCAGGATGCGGAAGTGATTTTGGTAACACTTCCTTCTATTTATCACAAAAGTACTGCGGAAAAGATGGCACCATATTTACAGGATGGACAGTATCTTGTTCTGAATCCGGCAGCGGGCTTAGGGATACTGGAAACAAAGAAAGCTCTGGATGAGAATGGCTGCAAGGCGGATGTCAAGCTGGCATGCACTTCAACATTGTTATTTGCCTGCAGAATGGTTGAAGTAGGAAGAGTGAATGTTTCCGGTCAGAAAACAAAATTTACCGCAGCGGCACTGCCTGCCAAAAATAATCAGGCATTTGCAGAATTATTTGCAGATATTATTCCTGAAATTGACTTTTCTTACGATATTATTCGCGTAACACTGGACAATTTGAATGCGATTGCACATCCTGGCCCGACATTGCTGTATACCAATGTGATCGAACGGGGACTTGATTTCAGATATTATCTGGATATGACCCCGACACAGGGAAGATTGATGGATGCAATGGATCGGGAACGTGTTGCGATTGCCGATGCTTTTGGCATTGCAGTTAGAAGTTTTGTAGAGGAATTTAAAGGAATGTATCCAACGGAAGGCAACAATGCCTATGAAGTCATTACGAATTGTAATGCGTATGACGGTATCGGCGGACAAAAAACGATGAAAACCAGATACTTCCAGGAGGATATTCCCTATGCTTTGGAGGCATTCCGTGCAATGGCGCAGGTAGCCGATGTGCAGACACCTGTGATTGACTCTGTGGTATGCCTTGCGCGAGCAGTTGTGGACGATATTGCAGAGGGCAGAACAGCAGAGAACCTGGGTATTGCAGGAATGAGCAAGGAAGCGTTTTTGAAACTCTGTATGGGCTAAAAAAACAGAAAGGAACCGACACGATTCCCTCCCCCACGATGTTGTGTTTGGTAACCTCATATTTGAATATAAAAAAATCTCCTTTAAACAGGAGATTTTTTTGTTGCCTTATGCAGTTCTTCTGAGATTGTAAAAATAGACGAATACAGAGGTGCCTACAATGAGAACGCCGCCAAGCATAGAGCGCAGAGACGGTATCTGATGCAGGAAGAAATATCCCAGAAGAATGGAGCATACGACCGAAAACTGCTCATAAACAGAGACTTCGGAGGCAGGGCTCAGGCGGTAAGCATAGGTCAGAAAAATTTGTCCCAATGCTCCGGTGATGGCAACCAATGCCAGATAGAGGATATCCATGCCATGCGGGATAGAAAAATGCACCAGAAGGAAGGGGATGCACGCGACTACACAAAAGGTAGAAAAGTGCATGATTACGGTCATTGCGTGCTCCTTTTCCTTGGAATAGCGCAGCAGCGGATAGCAGATGCCATTGCAGATTGCAGAAAGCAGGGCTACGCCCAATGGAATAAAAGCAGAATCAAACCTTGGATTTGTTACCAGCCAGCCACCAAAGAAGATAATCACCAATGCCGGAATCTGAGCGGGAGAGAGCCGTTCGTGCAGAAACAGGATAGCGACTAAGGTGGTAAAGAACGGACCGGTTTTGGAGACGATGGTTACATCGGCAAGGGCTGCGTGGCGTGTGGCATAGAATAGGAAAAGCAGCCCCAGAAACCCGAACAGGGAACGTCCCAGAAGGTAGGGCTGTGATTTTAAATCTCCAAAATAGGGCAGATGATCCCTTCGGATGAAATAAATACATAAAATCATGCCCAATAAATTTCTGAAGAAAATCTGGTGGAATACGCTTGCATTGGGGCCTGTCATGCTGATGAAAAGCTGCATAAAGGAAAAGAGCAAAACAGAAGCCAGCATACACAGAATCCCCTTTTTGTTTTGTGTCATAAATGACCCCCCTTTTTTTAAGTTCAATAGCACTACAATCATACAATATAAATTTTTAAAAAGCAATACTAAGAATACCTGAGGGAGGAAATGTGTCTGTTTTTGATTCAGTTTTCCTAAATATGGGGTTGAAAAAAAGGTTTTTTGAATTGTTTTTTGTCATAATTCCATGAAAATAGCTGTTTTACAAAGATATTGACAAAAGAGAGTTGCATTTTTGGAGTTCGTAAAGTATAATCAAATTGTCTAGTAGTACTACAATTAAACATGTCTTACGAAGGGTCTAATGAAGCGAAGGAGGAAAAGCAATTATATAAAAATATTGTTTTCATTTGCAGCAATATTTGATATCCTTTCAATGAGAGAAAAGAGATTTCAAATAGATGCTGTTTATTCCCAAAAGAAATTTTTTTAATGAGGAGGAGAAGTATATGACTCAAACAGCAGCAATTTTTTTAGCAACAGCATTGGTCGTTCTGGCAACACTCATTCCGACTTATGTTATCAGTAAGCGTTCCGCAGTATCCGAGGATGACTGGGCGGTAGCGGATAGAAGTCTTCCAATTTATGTAGTTATCGGTACACAGTTTGCCAGTGCCATGGGCGGCGGTATTCTGGTAGGGCATTTGGGAAATGCGTACCTGAATGGTGTGGCAATTCTGATTTATGGTCTGCTGACGGTTTTGCCGTTTTTCTTTATCATGATTCCTGCAAAATGGTTGCGCCAGAATAACTTTACAACAGTACCTGAAATTCTGAGACATTTTTCTGATAACAGTAAATTTGTAGGTATTGTAGCCGCGGTTATGACAATCTTTGTACCCTTCGGATGGATTACTTCTCAGATTACAGCATTTGGGAGCATCTATTCTACCATTACAGGTGTGGATTATAAGCTGCTTTGCATTGTCTTTACATTTGTAAGCCTGCTTTTTGTTATGCCTGCAGGTCTGAAAACAGTAGCATGGACAGACTTCATTTTTGCCTGTTTTATGATTTTGATGTGTATTATTTCCATCGTAGAGGTTACAAATATGGGCGGTGGTCTGAAAAACATTCTGAATAATGTTGATCCTGAAATGCTTTCTATGAGTGGCTCGATTAAAAAGCTTGGGACAGGCACGGTACTGCTCTGGGTATTCTCGGTATTGCCTGGCGGCGTAACAAATCAGCTGTATTTCCAGCGTGTTTGTGCGATTAAAGAAGAAAAAGAAATTCCCGCATCTCTGGCAATTTCTGCATTCCTGGCATTCCTGAGCTTTGTATGGGCAGTATATATGGGTATGAGCATCAGCACAATGAATACAGAGCTGGCACAAAACACAGCAACAGGCTGGTTTATGGCACAGTTGCCTCTGCCTCTACTTGCAGCTTTTGCAGCATTGGTTTTCGCAGTTATGATGTCTACAGTTTCCAGTGGGGCGCAATCCGTAGTAGTAAATATCACAAGAGATATTCTTGCAGTTCTGAAACCGGACATTCCTTCTGATAAGATGCTGAAGCTTTCCAGAACACTGTCTCTTGTAACGATGGTCGTTGCAGTTTTGATGTGTCTGGTATTTACAGATACACTGACATGGCTGGTAGCAACCTACGCATTTTCTGCGGCAACTCTGCTTTGCCCGATTTATGTAGGATATGTTTACAGAAATAAGAAATTCATCACAAGACAGGGTCTGATTGCAAGTATGGTTGCAGGCTGTGTTGGCTGTGCGGTAGCGATGGCAATGAAAACGGCGATTAACTATGCGGTTATGGGTATCGTTGCATCCTTCATTGCGCTGATGGTAGTGAGTGCGCTGACAAAGGGGAAAGCGGTAAAAGATGAATAATAATTGGTAGAAGAGATTTTATATAAAATGAATACCTCTGTGATGTACCATAATTTCTGTGTCATTTTTTAACACAAAAAGTGTGCAAGCTATGAATTTTTTCAGGGCTTGTACACTTTTTATTTTGCGAAATGCATGGGTATAAGAGGAAGCTGTGGGGGAATGAGTGGGATATATAATGATCTAAGTAATGTAAGAGAAATCATGATATGAATGTGGCTTGAAAAATTTGAGGAGCTTTGAAGGAAAGGGGAGATAAAAGACAGGAGAAGAATTTGGTCGTTTTTCATAAATTTGAGCATGAAAAATAAACGAATTGAATAAAAGAAATAAAAAACAAAAAACCTATTGCAATACCAGTTTAGTTGTAGTACAATTGAACTATCAAGTGACGTCATTGAAAATTATAACTTAAAAAGTAAAATAGTATACAATGGAAAGGAGCATCATCATGGGAAAACCGATGGCAATTATTGGTGCCGGTAATGGCGGACAGGCCTTTGCTGGATATCTTTCTCTGCATGGCAGAACAGTAAAAATCTTTGATGTAGTTCAGAGCACAGTAGATAAATTAACAGAGCTGGGTGGCGTTGTATTGGAAGGCCATTCTGATGTAACAGGCTTTGGTAAAATCGAATTAGCAAGTACAGATATTGGAAAGGTTATGGAAGGGTGCGAAATTATTCTGGTTGTACTGCCCTCTATCTACCATAAAGACATGGCAAAGAAAATGGCACCTCATTTGAAGGATGGTCAGATTGTTGTACTGAACCCTAATGCTTCCTTGGGCCCTGTTGAATTTAAGAATACACTGAAAGAATGTGGTTGCACAGCAGATATTATCATTGCCGGCACATCCACACTGCTGTTCGCTTGCCGTGCAATAGAAGTAGGTAGAGTTGAGGTTTCCGGTCAGAAGGCAAGCCTTTCTGCAGCAGCATATCCTTCCAAATATAACGATCTGGTAGCTGAAAAATTTGCGGATATTCTGCCTCAGTTTAACTTCAGAGATGATATTCTGCGTGTTAGTCTGGATAACCTGAATGCAATGATGCATCCCGCACCTACACTGCTGTATACAGCAAAAATTGAGCATGAAGAAGATTTTCAGTATTATCTGGACTTTACACCTAGCCAGGGTGCATTGGTTGAAGCACTGGATGCAGAAAGAATGGCTTTGGGCAAAGCGTATGGTCTGGAACTGAGAACACTGGTAGATGAGTATAAAAATACATATGAAACCTCTGGTAACAATATGTATGAAGTTATCACAAATGCAGTTTCTGCTTATACAGGTATCAAAGGTCAGAAAACAATGCGTACACGTTATCTGATGGAAGATATTCCCTATTCTCTGGTTGCACTGCAGACAATGGGTCAGGTAGCAGGTGTACCTACTCCTTGCATCAGTGCTGTAATCACAGTTGCTCGTGCAATTATTCCTGAAATGGATGAAGGCAGAACAAGAAAGAACCTTGGCTTGGAAGGCGTTGACAAAGAAGCATTTGAAGCAATGTGCAGAGAAGGCTAAGGATAAAACAAAGAGAATATAAACGAGGACACATAAAAGCGAAAATACTCAAAATAGACCGACTTAAAAATAATCACTCAGAAACTCTTATTGAATCGCAAATCCTATGGAATTGCGTATTTCCCTAAAATAATGCATAAGTGCAGTGAGAAACTGCTCAAAAAAACTCTCAGGCTTTGTACCGACCTCCAAAAGTTAGATCTAATAATCTAATGATTGGAGGTCGGTATTTTTATGGTTAAATATAGGTACTTGTTCCTCATGAATAAGTTGATATGTAATAAAAAGTAGAAAATTAGATTGAAGTTTCATTAAAAAATCTGAATTATGTCGATGCAATGAAGCTGTTTGAAAATACTGCAAGCATTGCTCTATATAAAGATAGTTATACCGAAGTTACCGTGATTTCCCATAATAATCGTAACAACTCTCAAATTGTTGAAAACATCAAATCCTGCGGTTTTAGCGGTGAGAATGTTTTCTGTTATTCCGGCGGAAAGGATTGCAGAAAAATCGCCGAAGAAAATGGCATCTCAACAGATAAATACCGTGCTTATTCGGAATTAAAAGAAGTGAATCCCGATATTACTATAGAAGAAATTCGTGATTTACCTATGTCGACCATATGAAAAATGATTGAGTCCGGCGGCGGGCAAAGACAAAGTAGAGAGAGGGAGGGACAATATAACAATAATTTTGTTAGAAGTGGTTTTATAAATAGAAGGAGCATTCCTGTAATTCATTAAAAGCGCCAATTGAATAAAAAAGAACCCCAAGG
>ENA-ORTF01003997-ORTF01003997.1-human-gut-metagenome-genome-assembly--contig:-NODE-3997-length-11813-cov-3.030617_pt1 | contig 11813 bp, 9 predicted proteins | sample MGYA00241908_ERZ509180 | MGnify/ENA primary metagenome ERZ509180 (study PRJEB26280, sample SAMEA2338814) | human gut metagenome | biome: human gut; feature: human-associated habitat; material: faeces... | reverse complement strand
AAACACCTGCCCATGCGGGCCAATCAGCGTATTGTGCAGCGACTGATACATATTCGGCTTTGGCATAGCAATATAATCCTTAAACCGTCCGGGCATGGGGGTATACGCCGTATGCACAATCCCCAGAACGGCATAGCAATCCTTCACGCTGTCCACCAGCGCACGGATAGCGAACAAATCATAAATCTGGTCAAGGGTTTTATTCTGGTTCACCATCTTCTTATAAATGCTGAAAAAGTGCTTTGTTCTGCCGTAAACCTTCCCCTTGATGCCGGCCTCGTTCATCTTCGTCTGTAATTCCTGCACCATGCTCTGCACGAACTGGTCACGTTCTTCTTTTTTCTTCTGGATTTTTGCCGCCAAATCGAAATACGCATCCGGATTCAGATATTTAAAGCACAAATCCTCCATTTCGGAACGGATTTTGGAAATACCCAGACGATGCGCCAGAGGAGCGTAAATATCCAGTGTTTCCTGCGCCTTCTCCCTCTGCTTTTCGGGTGTCATATAGTTTAACGTCCGCATATTGTGCAGTCTGTCCGCCAGCTTAATTAAAATAACACGAATATCCTTTGCCATGGCAAGGAACATCTTGCGGTAGTTTTCTGCCTGCGCCTCTTCCTTTGTAGTATAGGAAAGCTTGCCCAGTTTCGTCACACCATCCACCAATGCAGCAATTTCCTCGCTGAACAGGTGTGCAATATCCTCATAGGTATAAGGTGTATCCTCAATAATATCGTGCAGAATCCCTGCCGTGATGGTCTCCATATCCAGCTCCAGCTCCGCCAGAATATATGCCACCTTCAAAGGATGGATGATATATGGTTCGCCTGATTTTCTCTTTTGTTCCTTATGCGCTTCCACCGCCAGCTTATATGCCTTTTCCACCATGGAAAAATCATCGGACGGATGGTAGGTTTTGATTTTATCAATCAATTCCTTATATAATTGTTCATCAATCTCTGCCATACTCATCACCCCCTCTTATTGATAAAAATTTCTAATAATTTTGTCGAAAAAAGATTATAAAAATTATTATACAGTTTTATATGTATATTTTCAAGAATATTTCCACAAAAGTATGCCCTTGGGCGCAAGATTCTTTTGTCCTTTACAGTCTTTCCGCTTTTTCCGAAAAAAACTCCGCGACTCTTTTATTTTTTCCTTCCTTCCGCTATAATCTATATAAGATAAGTATAGATTATACCGCATGATAGATGCAGGAAACAAAGGAGTATTCACATGAAATTACAGAAATTATTAAGCTATGTGCGCCGCGCAGTAGATGATTATAGCATGATAGAGGAAGGCGATAAAATCGCGGTCGGCATTTCCGGCGGCAAAGACAGCATCTGTCTTCTGGTCGCCCTCAAGCATTTACAGCGCTTCTATCCCAAGCGGTTTGAGCTGGAGGCAATTACCGTCTCCCTCGGTCTGCCCGGTGCAAGCTATGACGGCATACAGGCACTCTGCAATGAGCTGGGTGTGCATTATACCGTTGTGGAAACCGATATCGGCAAAATCATTTTTGATGAGCGAAAAGAAAAAAATCCCTGCTCTCTCTGTGCAAAAATGCGGAAGGGCGCATTGAATGATATGGCGGAACAGCTTGGCTGCAATAAGATCGCTTTGGGGCATAATAAGGACGATGTTGTGGAAACCTTCTTTATGTCTCTGCTTTATGAGGGCAGGCTCAACTGCTTCGCTCCCGTTAGCTTCTTGGACAGAAAAAAACTCTATTCCATCCGCCCGCTGATGTATGTGCCGGAATGGGAATGTCGCAGCTTTGTCAATAAAAGTGATATCCATATCGTAAAAAACCCCTGTCTTGCCGACGGAAATACCAAGCGGCAGGAAACCAAGGAGCTTCTGGCAGAGCTTTCCCTACGGTATGATAATTTGCAGGAAAAGGTATTCGGTGCCATCAAGCGTTCCTCCCTAAAGGGTTGGAATCATGAGGAATAAGGAAGGTGAGCCTGATGTCTGATTACCGTGAGGAACTGAAAAATAAGGAAACCCTGCGTCTTCGGGAAATCCAGAGGGAGCTGCCCTCCTTTGTGCAAGCCTTCTTTCGCGGCATCGCACAGACCACCTCTACTAAAACCCGTCTGGCGTATGCCTACGATCTGCGGATTTTCTTCCGCTATCTTTATGAGGAGCATCGCACCCTCGGCGGCATCGAGCCGAAGGATTTGACCGCAGCGCATTTGAGCGAGGTCACCTCGGAGGATATTGACTGTTTCATGGAATATCTTTCCTATTATATTCGCCCCGATTATGAAAACCCCGCCTATGGCAAGGAAATGCACAACGAGGAAAAAGGGAAATCCCGTAAGCTTGCCGCAGTGCGGATGCTGTTTAAATATCTGTATAAGAAAAAAATTATATCGGCGGACCCTGCCTCTTTGGTCGATACCCCGAAAATCCACGAAAAAGCTATTGTGCGTCTGGATGTGAACGAAATGGCAAACTTTCTGGATGCAGTGGAAAGCGGCGAAAAGCTGACCGACCGCCAGAAGGTCTTCCATGAAAAAACAAAAAAGCGCGACCTTGCCATGATGACGCTCCTGCTTGGGACGGGGATGCGTGTTTCCGAATGTGTCGGTATCAATATTAAGGATCTGGATTTTCAGAATAACGCCGTCAAGGTTACCCGTAAGGGTGGCAACGAGGTTTTCCTCTATTTCGGCGAAGAAGTACGGGAAACCCTTGCGGATTACTTAGAGGAACGGCAGAACGCCCTAACCAAGGACGAAAATGAAGATGCCCTCTTTCTTTCGAGTCAGGGCAAGCGCATCGGCGTGCGGACGGTGCAGAATATGGTCAAAAAATACGCACAGGGCGTTACAATCAAAAAAATCACCCCCCATAAGCTGCGCAGTACCTTCGGTACAAATCTCTATCAGGAAACGGGGGATATCTACTTAGTGGCGGATGTGCTGGGGCATGCCGATGTCAATACCACCCGCAAGCATTACGCCGATATCGAGGACAGCCGTCGCCGCATGGCAGCAACCCGCATCAGATTAAGAAAGGACTGAGCCCCATGGAACATAAAAACTGTCTGAAAAAAGTCACCGCTGTTTTTTCCTCGCATGAAGCAGCCCCCATTTGGAAGCTGCGCCATTTCGCCGTTCTTGCTCTGCTGACAGAGATAGGCGGAGAACTGCATTTCATTCTGACAAAACGCGCCGCAGGGGTAAATCAGCCGGGGGATGTCTGCTTTCCCGGCGGACATCGGGAACAGGGCGAAACCCTCGTGGAAACCGCTCTCAGAGAAACCGAGGAAGAAATCGGCATCTCTCAAAAGGATATTCGCCTTCTAGGGAAAAGTGACTTCATGCTGACGATTTATCGTGGCATGATTCAGCCCTATATCGCCTATATCCCCTATGAGATTTACAAAACCGCAGTCCCAAATCCCAAGGAGGTTGCGGAAATTTTCACCGTCCCCCTGCGTTTCTTTCTGAAAACCGAGCCGGAGCGGCATGATACCGTCTGGAAGGTCATAGAATCCCCCGATTTCCCCTACGAAAAAATCGAAGGCGGCAAAAACTACCCCTTTAGCAAGAGCAAAACCACACAGCTTTTCTATGAATATAACGGGCATATCATCTGGGGCTTCACCGCACAGGTGCTTCGCAATATCATCGAGATTCTAAACGAGTCTAAGCTGAAATTTTAAAAGCAGCTAAAAAAGAAAACCATAGAATCTGGTATCCGCCAGTCCTATGGTTTTTGTGTTATTTCTTCTTTTTATTATTGTAGGCCTTTTTCCGTTCCTTATCCAAAACCGCTTTTTCCGCCGCCCTTGCCTTCTTCTGCTCCAGCATCACATCAATATCCTCCGGCAGCTCCAATGTCAGCCTGCCAAGCTTGCCGCCACGGTATTCATCCATCAGAATTTTGCCTGCGCGTTCCAAATCAGGTTCGTCGCCTTTTTTCTTGAAGCCGCGCGCCATCGCGATTTTTTCCAGAATTACATGCGGCTCCTCAATCGTATCGAATGTAATCTGATACCGATTCCGCAGGCAGTCGGGATTTCTGGAAATCATGTGATTGATAAAGGCAATCGCCATATTTTCGGGGTCAAGAATATCATCATTGATTGCCCCCGTAAACGCCAGCTTCAGCCCTACCTGCTGGTCCTCAAATTTCGGCCAGAGGATGCCCGGCGTATCGAGCAGCTCAAAGTCCTTTTTTAATTTTATCCACTGCTTGCCGCGGGTCACGCCGGGTTTATCCCCGGTTTTCGCCGTTACCTTCCCAACATATTTATTGATAAATGTGGATTTCCCCACATTCGGAATCCCCACAATCATGCTGCGGATGGGTACATTGATACGCCCTCTTGCTTTCAGCTTCTCAATTTTTTCCTTCATTAAGCTGCGTGCCGTTTCCGTCACCTCGCCCAAGCCGTTGCCCTTCAGCGCATTGATGCGAATCACGCGGAAGCCCTGCTTTTCAAAATATTCCTGCCAGATATCGGTTGCCCTTTCGTCTGCAAGGTCGCATTTATTCAGAAGCAGGATACGGTGCTTATTCTTCGCAAGCGTATCCAAATCCGGATTTTTGCTGCTGTATGGAATTCTTGCATCTACCAGTTCGATGACAATATCCACCAGAGAAATATTTTCCTCCATCATTCTGCGGGTTTTTGTCATGTGCCCGGGATACCATTGAATATTGTTCATAGCTACCTCTTTCTATTTTCACTCATGTTTTTATTTGATAAAGCCAATGGAGCTAAAGGGATACAGGCGGAACACAACCTTCCCCATCAGGTTCTCCTTCGGAATCGCGCCGACCGATTTTCTGCGGCTGTCGGAGCTTGCGTTTCTGTTGTCCCCCATCACAAAATAGCTGTTTTCGGGAACTGTATAAGGGTACTCAATATTTCCCTTTGTATCCATCGGCGCTTTGATATAGTCCTCCTTCACCAACTCCCCATTGATATACAGAGAGTATATCGTATCTTCCTCGTCACCATTATCTCTGAGGTCAATTACATCCCCGGGCAGACCAATCACACGCTTGATGATATTTTTCTTTTCGTCATTCAGGCGGCAGATAACAATATCTCCCTTTTTCAGCGTACCGAAGGAGGTGCTCAGCTTATTGATAAATACAAAATCGCCATGGTAAAAATTCGGCTCCATGGAAGACCCCTTTACCAGAACCGTCCCCATTACATTACGCAAAACCACAATCACAACAACCAACAGCACCAGCTGCAGCAGCATGGGCATTCCCTTCTTTTCCTTTTTTCTTCTTGTAGGCTTCTGTTCTTCCTGCTTTTCGATTGTCTGCTCCATTCCAAAGACCTCCTTTATCCAAACGCATTTTTTCGTCAAAGGCAAAAGCCCTTCTGCCTCTCACGAAAAAAGTCTCGATGAAACTTGTTCATCGAGACTGCTTTTTCTCGTTCCGGTACAAAATGTACAGCTTATTTCAGAACTTCTTTAACCTTAGCTGCTTTACCAACTCTGTCTCTCAGGTAGAACAGTTTAGCACGTCTTACAACACCACGTCTTACAACCTCGATACGGTCGATTCTGGGAGAGTGTACGGGCCATGTTCTTTCAACGCCAACGCCGGAAGCGATACGTCTTACTGTGAAAGTTTCTCTGATGCCGCCGCCCTGTCTTTTGATAACAACGCCTTCGAACATCTGCAGTCTTTCTCTTGTACCCTCTACTACTTTAGCATAAACACGGATTGTGTCGCCAACGTTAAAAGGAGTTACTTCGCTTTTCAGCTGTTCATTTTCCAGTTCTCTGATGATATCCATTGTATTTCCTCCTTATGCACCTTAGACGTTCTTACCCCATCCCTTTGACAGCGGCATTGGACCGTCCGTAATCAACATGAAAAATTATACCACGCCCGAAAGGGCATTGCAAGCACTTTTTTCCGAAAAATAAAGGTTTTTCAGGCTTTTCAGACTGCTCCGTAAAGCTTTGCAGCAAGCAGCACGCTTAACGGCAGCGTTGCCATAGAAAGAACCGTTGTCCAAAGCACAATATCCGAGGACATCTTATCCCCATAGCCGTATCTGCCGACCATCATCGGCACGACCGCCGCTGATGGCATGCAAACGGAAAGCAGGAACACCGACTTTGCAAGACCATCCGCAGGAATAAAAAGCATTGCAAGAATTGCCAATGCAGGCATCCCAATCATCTTCACCACACTGATTTCCAGTACCATTTTTTCTTTAAAGAGCTGCACGATGCCGCTGCCGCCTGCCAATGCGCCAATATAAATCAACGAAAGCGGTGTCGATAAATCCCCCACCTTTGTCAGAAAGCCAAGCACCACTGTCGGCACAAATCGCGCCGTATGCGTCACCGCAAGCAAAAGCCCCAGCAAAATAGAAATGCAGTTCGGGTTGATTGCGCCCTGCAAAAAGCTTTTCCCGATTGCCGCCGCACCTGTCGCCTTCTTGTCTGAAATCAGATATACACCATACGACCAAAGATACAAATTCAGTGCCAAAACCCCCGCAGACATATAGATAATCCCCGCCTGCCCGAAGAAAATCATCGTAACGGGCAAGCCAATAAAGCCCGTATTCAGAGAGCCTGCGGTCAGGTCAAGCATGGGCAGAAGGCGGCTGTCCAAGCCTCTTTTCCGCCCGTATTGCCGCATCAAAAAGCCAAACACAACCATCATGGCAATCTGCCCTGCGGCAGAAAGCAAAAACGCACGCAGCACCCTGTCGGTAATCTCAATGCTCGCAATCGTTGTAATCAGCATGGCAGGAATCGTCACACGCATAACCATGTGTCCCACATTTTTGTTCGTTTCCAACGGCAGATATCCCTTTTTGTTGCAGTAATACCCCACCAGAATCAATCCAAACAGTATAAAAAATTGTCCGTACATACCTTATCCCTCATCTATTCTTTTATAAAAAGAAAGAGCGGCAGTGCCACCCTTCCTTTTTTTCTCATTCGTAATGAATCACAGCCTCGACTCTGCAATCGGGCAAGGCCTTTCTGCCGTTCAGAAAATCCAGTTCTATCAAAAATGCGGAGGCAACGACCTCTGCGCCCATTTCCTCTACCATCTCCATAATTGCCTTTGCTGTGCCGCCTGTTGCCATCAGGTCATCTACAATGACAACCTTCTGTCCGGGCTTGATGGCATCCTTATGAATTTCGATTGTTGCCTTGCCGTATTCCAGCTCATATTCCTTGCTGATGGTTTCCGCAGGCAGCTTTCCCGCCTTTCTGACAGGAACAAAGCCCTTCCCCATATTATACGCCACAGGCATCCCGAAGATAAACCCTCTGGATTCGGGGCTCAGCACCAAATCAAAGGAAACATCCGCAAGGCTAGCCGTTATGGCATCCACAGCGTCCTTCAGCCCCTCTGCATCCTTCAGCAGTGTTGTAATATCACGGAAGATCACACCCTTCTGAGGGTAATCCTCAATTGATCTGATCTTGTCCTTTAAATCCATCCCATATCCTCCTCATTTTGCAAATCGAAAATCCTTTAGTATCAACTGTACATTGCTTCTGCCGCGATAGCTGTTGATTTCAATGCTATACACAATATCCAGCAGCTGCGGCAAAAGCCCACTGTGTATTATTTTATCACAATCCTCTGCCGGATACAATGCTTTCAGCATTTCTCTGAGCGGTTCATAGCCATCAAAGGAGATTGCCGAAAGGCGAATCCCATTTTCCGGCTCGGAAAGCGTCAGCCGCAAGATATCTTTATTCTTCCCTATCAAATCCACACGGTCAGCATGAATCCCCTTGGATGCAAATAACGGCGCAGGGTTGCCCTTGCCGAAGGGCTCAAGTGTCTGCAATTCCATTGCAAGCCCTAAGTCAATCTCCGCAAAGGAAAGTGCATCCTCCAGCCGCAGAATCGGAATCATCTGCTCCTCCGTCAGGGTACAGCCTTCATTGAGCCGTCTGCGCAGAACGGGGATGTTTTCTACAGGCAGAGAAAGCCCTGCCGCCATGGCATGTCCGCCAAAGCGCGTAAATAAATCCCGATTGGCAAACAATGCCTCAAACAGATGATAGCCCTCAATGCTCCTGCCTGAGCCCTTTGCTCCGTCCTCGCTGCCCGTAATCAGGATGGTCGGGCGGTAATATTTATCCTTGATTCTGCCTGCAACAATCCCTGCAATGCTTTCGTGAATCTCCGCATCATACAGCACAAGCACCCTATCCTGCAAAGCGTCGCCTTCCTGCAGGGCGATATCCGCACGCTCCGCCGCTTCCTCTGTCAGCTGCTTGCGTTCCGCATTGAGCATCACCAGATGCCTTGCCTCTCTCGCTTCCTTCTCATTCTGCGTGCAGAAAAGCTCCACCGCAAGCCTGCCGCTTTCTAGCCGTCCTGTCGCATTGATGCAGGGCCCAATGATAAAGCCGATATGATATTCCGAAATGGCCTTATCCGAAAGCCCTGCCTCCTCAATCAGCACGCGCAGCCCAATATTTTTCGTTTTGCCAATTTCCGCAAGCCCCATCTGCACAAGCGCACGGTTTTCCCCCAGTAAATCCACAATATCGCAGACGGTCGCAATGCCTGCAAAGGTCAAAAGCTGTCGTTCCAGCCCCTCATCCGTAATTTCAAATATCTGCAAAAGGTGATGCGCAAAGTAATAGGAAAGTCCTCCGGCGCACATCTGCTTAAAGGGATAGGGGCAGGCTCGCTGCTTCGGGTCAATAATGGCATCCGCCGCAGGCAGAATATCCCTGCGCTCCTCTCCCTCGCCCCGAAAGCCGGGCTCATGGTGGTCAAGCACTACAACCGTCATGCCCTTTTCCTTCGCAAGCGCAATTTCCTGCAACGCCGCAATGCCGTTATCACAGGTAAAAAGCACTTCTATGCCTTCTGCCGCAAGCTGCTCCACCGCCCTCAGGTTCAGCCCATAGCCCTCCTTCTGCCGATGCGGCAGATAAAAAACAGCATTGCCGCCACATCGCAGAATCGTCTGATATAAAATAGAGGTGCTCATCACCCCGTCCACATCATAATCTCCATACACGGCAATTCTCTTTCCTGCGCGAATCGCTTCCGCAAGCAGAGAGACTGCCTGCGAAAAATCCTTCATTTCCAGCGGATTTCCTAATGCCGCCGTACCACCGTAGAGAAAGCTCCTTGCCGCCTGTCTGGAAGATAGCTCCCGATTGGCAAGCACTGCCGCTGTTGCCCGACGGATGCCCAAATCCCGTGCCATTGCCGCCGTATCTATTTTCGTTCGTTTTAAAAGCCAGCGTTTCATGCCGCCACTCCTTTCATACCCCTCCATCATACCATAGCAGGGCAAAAGAAAAAAGCGTTGTTTCGGATGAACCAAAGAACAACGCTTTCTTTTCCTCTCGCAAGTCAAAATCCTGATTTCGACTGATCGTTATACGTCTTTTTCCGCCTTGGGCAGCAATGTGTACCAGATGGAGCCGGAAATGCAAATGGAAGAATATGCACCGGCAATGATACCAACCATCATAGGCAGTGCGAATTCCTGAATGGAAGGCACACCAAGGAAATAAATGGCGCCAATGGTAAACAATGTTGTCAGGGATGTATTGATGGAACGCGCCAATGTCTGGCTGATGCTCTTATTGATGCGTTCTGCTGTCTGGTTTCTCTTGAATGCCCCTTTATTTTCACGAATACGGTCGAAAATAACAATGGTCGAGTTTACGGAATACCCCAGAATCGTCAAGAGTACCGCAATAAAAGCATTATTTACGGGAATACGGAAAATCGCATACGCCGCCAGAACCACCAGCACGTCATGAATCAGCGCCAGAATGGCACTGCCGCCTGCGCGCACATCCTTAAACCGAATAGAAATATAAATCAGCATTGCTACTGCCGCAATCAGCGTTGCCTTGATGGCTGCACGCTGCATTTCACCGCTGACCGTACCGCTGATATCATTCGCTTCCGTCAGTGTCGCTTTGGAATATTCCTTCTGGATTGCTTCCACCAGAGCCGTACGCGTAGGGCTGTCGATGGACTGCAATTTGATTTCTACGTTATTTGTCCCCAGAACCTCCTGAATCTGCGGACTGGATTGATCGGTTACGTCCTTGATAATGGAAATCAGCTTGTCATTATCATATTTACCGTTCATATTCAGTTCCATGGAGGTACCGCCTGTAAATTCAACGTCCCAGTTGAGTGCGCCCTTACCTGCCTGTGCATTGGCAATCATAAAGCCAAAACCAATAATAATGACCAGCAGGGAAAGGATAAAGAATTTTTTTCTGTTTTGAATAATCTGCATTTTCCCCACCTCCTTATTTCATTCTCAAGCCGTAATATTTGGGATTCTGCACACCGGCATACATCAGACCGTTCACAATCACACGGGTAATAAAAAGCGCAGTGAACATGGAAATCACAATACCGATCATCAGTGTAGTTGCAAAGCCCTTCACTGTACCACTGCCTAAGAAGAACAGAACCGCCGCCGCAATCAGCGTGGTTACGTTACCATCCAGAATAGCAGGAGTTGCTCTCTTGAAGCCTGCCTTCAGCGCATTGCGCAGGCTCTTACCCAGAACCAGTTCTTCCTTCACACGTTCAAAAATAACGATATTCGCATCTACCGCCATACCTACCGAAAGCACGATACCTGCGATACCGGGCAATGTCAGCGTCACATGGAACAGACTCAGCGCCACCAGCTCCAGGCCAATATAAATCACCAGTGCCCAGTCTGCCGCAAAGCCCAGCAGCTTATAGGCAAACAGCATATAAATCAGTACCAAAGCGATACCGATAATACCTGCCTTAATTCCTGTGGAAAGCGCATCCGCACCTAGTCGCGCACCTACGTTCTTCATCTGAATTACATTCAGGTTAAACGGCAGAGAGCCTGCACGAATGAGGGACGCAAGCTGTTCTGCCCCCTCCGCGGTAAAGCTGCCCGTAATCATTGCCTGTCCGTTTGTGATTGCTGTCTGAACAGTCGGCGCACTGATTACCTCATTATCCATAATGATATAAATCTGCTTACCAATATTGTTCGAGGTTGCCTCAGCAAATCTTTCCGTCCCCTCTTTGTTGAACTCCAGTGCAACATAGGGCTGAGAAGCACCGTTTTTGCTTGTGGAACCAACCTGCTTGGTTGCATCCTTTACCATATCACCTGTCAGCAGCACATTGCCGTCCTCATCTGCAAAGGAAAGCTGCGCGGTCTGTCCGATTTCCTGAATGGCTTCCTCCGCATCCTCCACACCGGGAATCTGCACGCGGATACGCTTGTCCCCCTCACGGGCAACCTCAGCCTCTGTCCAGCCCTTCCAGTCCAATCTGCCCTGCAAAAGGGAAATTGCTGCCTTCATTTCATCGTCTGTTACAGATTTCTGGTCTGCTTCGTAAACGATATCTACACCGCCACTCAAATCAAGACCCTGCTCAATGCGATGAACACTCAATGCCTTTTTGGAACCAATCCCCTTATAGGAGATTGCACTCAGCGCAACCGCCACAATGAGTGTCAGCAAAAGCATCATTCTGCCTTTCATCTTCATCTTTTTTCTCCATCCTTTCATGCTGTTTTCTTACGCAAAAAAGGGATGAATCTTTCCTTGTTCTCTGTCAGCGGAAGGATCCATGCCCCTTTATTCCGTTTATCACAAAATTTATTTTAGCATAAAATGATGGATTTGCAAGTTTATTTTCTAATTCTGTTGCACTACCTGCGGTTTACCCCCAGAATTCCGCCGATGACTCCTGCCGCAAGTGCCACTGCAAGCGTCATCAGCCCCGAAGCATGCAAAACGAAGGAATCCGCCGCAAGGCTTGTAATAACGTAAAGCAGAGCAGTG
>ENA-ORTF01003981-ORTF01003981.1-human-gut-metagenome-genome-assembly--contig:-NODE-3981-length-11844-cov-2.907202_pt1 | contig 11844 bp, 3 predicted proteins | sample MGYA00241908_ERZ509180 | MGnify/ENA primary metagenome ERZ509180 (study PRJEB26280, sample SAMEA2338814) | human gut metagenome | biome: human gut; feature: human-associated habitat; material: faeces... | reverse complement strand
TCCCGACAGATAGACGCGTGCGTTCTGAATAAATTTCTTTTTGAACGGAAGACGATAGCCCAATGTAATATTCTTGATTTTGATGAAATCGGTGCTGTACAGCCAGCGGCTGTCGTAGAATTGTCCGGTGTTGGCATTGTCGATACCGGGAGTCTTGCCGTCACCGGGTTCTGCTTCCGATTTCCACATATTTTTCCAATGTGCAAGCACGTTGATATTGGCGCCCATACCCGGACGGTCCATTGCACGTCCCAATACTCCGTAAATATGTCCGCCTGTCTGTCCTGTGATCAGGATGGAAAGATCGAAGTTCTTGTATTTGAAAGTATTGGTCATACCGAAAGTATAATCCGGATCAGGTTTCCCCATCAATGTACGGTCACTGTCGCTGATCACTCCGTCACCGTTTGCATCCCGATAGCGTACATCACCGACTTTGGTGTTCTGCATGACAGGGTATTTCTGTAAGTCGGCTTGCGTCTGATACACACCGACCGCATCATACATATAGAATGATCTTAAAGGCTGGCCTACCATGAACACTTGTGTCGTCTTGTCGTATCCGGTGAATACGGTGCTGTTGTCATCTCCCAGACTGAGAACTTTATTCTTGTTGTAAGATACATTCAGAGAAGTCGTCCATTTCAGTTTTCCCGTCAGGTTCTGGGTAGTCAGCTCCAGTTCAAAACCTTTATTGCGGATCGAACCGATATTTCCCCAAGCTTGGGTGAAACCGAGCAAGGCGGGAACAGTAACTTGATACAGCAGGTCTTTGGTTGTTTTTACATAATAGTCGGCAGATAGAAAGATACGGTTGTTGAACATTCCCATATCAAATGCGATATTCCAGCTTTCCGTCTTTTCCCAGCCAAGATCCGGATTGGCAAGCGATGTCGGTGCAAAACCGTTAATGATGTTTCCGGACGAGTAATTGGCGCTGCTTAGTTTGGCAAGGGCGGTGTTGGTAGGGATTGAGTTGTTACCGTTGGCTCCCCAACTTCCGCGTATTTTAAGAGAGTTCATAAAGAAGTCTTTCGGCCAGAATTTCTCGTTTGAGATGCGGTAAGCGGCAGAAACGGCTGGGAAGACTCCCCAACGGTTTTCCTTACCGAAACGTGAAGAACCGTCGCGACGGATACTGGCTGTCAGCAGGTAACGGTCATCATATTCGTATTGCACACGTCCGAAGTAGGACATCAGTCGGGAAGGGGTGGACAAAGAAGCTGCGGCTGCTGTCAGCACTACATCTGCCATGTCGAACACTTCTAGAGAATTATCAGGGAACTGCGTAGCGCTTAATTTGCTGGAAGAGCCTCCGAAGCTTTCCATCGAATAACCTGCCATCGCTCCGACAGTATGCCTGCCGAACGTTTTGTTATAATGCAGGATCGTTTGGAGAAGGAATTTATTGCTGCGTGCTTCCGAACGGCTTGCAGTCGTTTTGTACCCTTCGCTGTCTGTTCTGTATTTGGTGACGCTGCTCGGAATGAATGAGCGGCTTTGCGTACTGCTGAAATTGTAGGAACCGGTAACTTCCGCTTTCAGCCCATCCCATATATCCGCTTTCACATAGGCAGCGGAATTAAAACGGACACTTTCACCATGATTGGTCACTTCCTCCATATATGCGATGGGACTTACCTTGCTTGAACTGGTCCAGCGATAATAACCTTTGGAGCCTGAACCGGTATATATACCGTCTTCCGGTTCCGCAACGGGCACCATAGTAAGAACGTTGGTTGCCTGGCGGTCTTTGCCGTCTACCCGTCCGCCGTCACTCCAGTTGGCAGAAGGCGCCAGATTCACTCCGACGGTAATCCGGTTGAATAGTTTAGACTCTACATTGGCACGGAAGTTCAGACGTTTGTAACTGCTTTCGATAGCGATACCTTTCTGGTCGGTATAGCCCAAAGATACACGGTATTTGGTATTGCCGCGACCGCTTGAAAGTGACAATTGGTAATTTTGTATCGGTGCCAGGCGGAAGAATTCATCTTGCCAGTCAATCAGCTGCAAGTTGCCGTAGCCGGGTTCTGTCCAGCGCGGGTCATTCAGGAAATAATAGCTTTCTTTGCCTCCTATCATTGCCAGACGGGTGGCGTAGTCGTCTTCAATAGTAGCTCCTTTACTTCCGTATTGGGAAATATACCGGTTATTATTGTATGCGGTGCGGAACTCAATCCACTCTTCCGGTGACAGGACATCCACTTTCCTTTCCAATGATTGGATACCGAAAGAAGCTTGAAACTGTACTTTTACTTTATCATCGGCGCTCGCTTGCTTGGTTGTGATCAAAACAACTCCGTTGGCACCGCGCGAACCATAGATTGCCGATGAAGAAGCGTCCTTCAATACCTCGATAGATTGTATGTCACCCGGATTGAGACTGCCTAGATCGTCTACGGGAATGCCGTCCACCACATATAATGGGGTAGCATCCGCATTGATTGAAGCGGCTCCACGTACGCGAATCTGAAGTTCCGAACCCGGTTCTCCGGTAGTGCTGCGTACTTCCACACCGGCTAACTGTCCTTGCAGTGAAGAGGCAATGTTGGTTGTTGCCCGGTCTTCCAGTTTCTCAGCATTGACTTTAGCGATAGCGCCGGTCACATTTCCTTTCTTTGCGCTACCATAACCGATAGCAACAACCTCATCTAGTGCAATGGCAGATTCGGTCAGCTTGATTTGGAGAGTTTTACCGGTGATTGTAACAGTCTGGGTGTTGTACCCGATAAAAGATACTTCCAGAAGTTTGGCATTCGTGGGAGCGGAAATCACAAATTTACCGTCCAAGTCTGTAATCGTTCCTTTGGAAGTACCTTTCACTGTGACGTTTGCACCGATAATTGGTTCATCTTTCTCATCTACTACCACTCCCGTCACGGTTCGGTTCTGTGCGAGCGACAGGGTAGATTGTAATACGAACAGAGTCATCAAAAAGAGAGATTGCATCTTCCTTCCCAGACTACCATTTCCATGCAGAATGTTTTTCATGTTGATATATCTAAGTGATTAAATTAGTAAATAACGAAAGAAACAAACAGAGCCTGACGGTCTGTCCGACTTCCGTTGCAAAGGAAGCGTATCGGAAGAAATTATGCGCAAGTATTCGTACGAAAAAGATGTAATATTATACTAATGGCTAAAAAATACTCCTGATATTTGTACGCAACCCCTTATAAAAGTACAAATATAGCCTTTTCATCGCAGTTTTTTTATCTGCTCGTACATCTGTTTGCCCAGATATTCGGCTGAATTCTGATTGAAATGAAGGCGGTCTCCCATCAATTCCGCATCCGACATATCTATCAGATAGGCATTCTTGTCTTCTTTCGCCAGGCGTTTCATCGCTTCTTCAACCTCACTGCCGTATTGCTTGTTCTTCTTGGCTACCGTACCGAAGATAAACGGAAGCTTGGAGTAGTCTTCTCCTGTCTTTTCACTCAGATGGTTGCGCACATAAGCGACGACTGCTTTCAGGTTCTCGTAGTATTTGTCGCCGTATGCACGGTCGCTTTCTCCTTGATGCCACAGGAATGCGTCAATCCGGTAACCGTTCTTTAATTTCGATAAGGTGTTGTCGATGCAACCGTCTATGTCATTGATAAAAGAAAGCAATAAGGAACGTCCCTTTTGGCTGGTTGCCACGTTGCCGGATAGCCATTCGGGATTTGCCGACCAGTGAACCGATTTGTCCGAACTGGCGGACGGTTCGATAGAAGTGCCTCCGATAGCCCATTTGATAACGTAAAAAGGCTCTTGCCATAATTGCTCCAACCAATAGTAGGTGATGGCGTCATATCCCCATGTGTGGGGCTTGGCTCTTCTTTTGCTCTTCGGCCAGAAAGGACGGAACTTCCCGTCTGTGCGGTTCTGGGCTATTTTACAGTATTTGTAGGCTCCTGTGGTGAAGGCCGTGTCTGTGGACATAGCTTTGATGTAATCCGGCAGACGGTCGTTGGGCACGCGTCCGTCGGTGTTTGACTGTCCGGCAGTGATAATGACATGGGCAGGTTGGTTATTATCTGCCAGGCAATTGCAACAGAATGCAAGCATTAAAATGATAACTAAATTTTTCATGATGAAATGATGGTTTATGATTTTAAATACAAACTGAATAATAAAAAGTCCTCCCAAACGATAGAAACGTAAAAGAGGACTTTTTAATCAAACTAACAATCTTATGTGGGTTCTATATACCTGTTGAAAACGAATCTATTTGATTGTCTCGAGGAACTCTGCCTCGATGATTCGCAGCTGATTCTTACTGCTGCTCTTTTCCAGTTCCATTTTGTTGGCGGCTTTCGCTTCTACTTCTATCAACTGCCCGAAAGCGTCCTTGTCACTTGTATTGCCTTTCAGACGGATCGTAATGGTATTGGCACGTACCGGCTTTTCTATGTTCAGGTGGACATATCCCAGGCTCTTCTCTGTGTTGCCGCTCCATATCAGCTCTTTGCCTGCATATACTTCCAGCGGGTAGCTGCGCGAACGCCATCCGTGCAGTTTCAGACAAACGTCATCTATCATTGCTTCTTTTTCCAATGTATAAGTAATCCATGCAGTGCTGAGCTTGCCGTCGTTTTTCCATTCAGACAGTTCTATATCATCGTAGCTCTTGGCAACATCTCCGCTGTTGGCTCCGGCCTTTGCCGATACAACCCGGATTCCTCTTTTGGTATCTTTATAAGAAGGAGTGGAAGGAGTCTCACCTCTGTCCAATCTACCTTTCAAACTAGCTTGAGGCAGATAGGAACTTAATCCATTGTTTACTTTCACCGGAACCGTTTCCAATGTAAGAGTGGCTGCAGGTAACCCTTTGGCTTGTGCGGTCAGTGTTATTTTTCCAGCAGTTGTCGTACTGCGGATAAGTGCACGGTTGATACCACATTCTACCGGTAGATTGGTATCGAGGATATGGTTGTTTTCACCTTGTGCGATACCTCCGCGCCATTCGGCATTTCCCTTTAAAGTGAACTGGACAGTGCGGTTATCCAATGGACAACGTTTGCCGTCTTTATCTACTATCTCTACCTGTATCAGAGTCATGTCGGCACCGTCTGCGTGGAAGCCTTCCGGATTCTGAATGGCGGTAAGTTTCAGTTTGGCTGGCTCACCTACCGTGTTTACGGCGTAACGGCTGATTTCCTTTCCGCTCTTGTTGTAGCTGACAGCTTCCAGCTTGCCCGGTTTGAAAGTGACCTTGTCGAAAGAAAAGAGGAAGTTGTACTGCCGTTTACCTTTTCCTAACGATTTACCATTCAGGAAGAGTTCCACATCCTCGCCGGTGGATACTACATGTACCGGTTTTACTGTATTCTCCGGGTAGTTCCAATGACCGATGATGTAGGTCTGGTCTGCTTCCGTGTCCACCCAGCCGTTCCACATGACCTGATGAGCGTAGAATGCGTCTTTCTCAATGCGCATGGCATCCGTCACCCCGCTTCTGCGGTAGTTCTCTTCACCGCGATAATGAGTATTGGTATCGGAGAAAATAATCTTGGTTCCACCGGAACTGACTCTGTTGCCTGTTCCGGGACGTTCACGCCAATAGTCATACCAACGGTTAATCATAGTAATGGCAAGCTGGTCTTGATTGTGGTTGTAATCGGTAGCCGGTTGTCCTTTGTGAAGAGGTCCGTCTCCTTCTTTATGGAAAGGGTAACTGTATTCATCCCAATATTTTCTTAAACCTTCGTCGCGGCAATATTCGGTTGCCCACATCGGATGATGTTCGCTTTTGTTGATATACAGCATTTCGCCGCCATATTCCGCTTCACGGATATCCAACATCTCGCGGGAACCGATGGCACGTCCGCCGAACGGATCATATTTATCACGAACAGCTTTCATCTCAATCATGTGAGGCCGGCTGATCGCTTTGTTTCCACATTCATAGAACAAGATACTGGGATTGTTGCGATTATAAATGATAGCGTCACGCATCAGCTCCACCCGTTGTTCCCATTGGCGTCCTTCGCGGTCTTTTTCCGAATCACCGGCAGGCATTGCCTGTATCAAACCTACACGGTCGCAAGATTCCACATCCTGTTTCCAAGGGGTGACGTGCATCCAGCGAACCAGGTTGGCATTACTCTTCACCATCAGGTCGTTTGAATAATCACTCAGCCAAGCCGGAACGGAAAGTCCGACAGCAGGCCATTCATTGCTGGTACGTTGGGCGTATCCTTTCATCTGGATCACCCGGTCGTTCAGCCAAACTTTTCCTTCTGCAAAACGTGTCTTACGGAATCCGGTACGAGTGCTTACTTCGTCGAATATGCGGTTGTTACTGTCTTTCAGAGCTGTCTTTACCGTATACAGATAGCCATATCCCCAACTCCAGAAATGAAGACCACCGACAGGGGCAGAAGCTTTTACTGTTTTAGTTTCTCCTGCTTTCAAAGTCACTTTGTCACCTTTGTAATCTGTAAACTGTTGATCTTGTACCGATGAAATCTTCGGTCCCCAACCATTCAACATTTTCACATTATATACGCCATAACTACCTTGTGCATATTCATTTTGAAAATCAGGTAACTTCAGTACATTTTCAAATCGTGTAGAAGAGTTTACTGTTACAAATACCGGAGAGTTCTTTTTTCCCTTCTTTGTAGTAATAACAATAGCACCATCCTTTGCACGCGCTCCATACAATGCAGTTGCAGCTGCTCCTTTCAATACATTGATAGATTCAATATCGTCTGAATTGATATCCCCTGCACGGTTACCAACATCGACTATACCATTAGTTCTGTCAGGATTATAAGAACCATTGTCAATTGGAAGCCCGTCAATAATAAATAAAGGAGAAGAAACGGAACCAATAGAAGAGGCACCACGAATCTGTATACTTGAACTACCACCTACCGTACCAGATGATTGGGCTATTTGCAGTCCCGCAATCTTACCAGACAATGAGTTAAGTACATTACTTTCACGTGCTTTAGTTATTTCATCTCCCTTCACACTAGATACGGCATAACCTAGGGATTTTTCCGATCGCTTAATCCCCATAGCTGTCACTACAACCTCATCTAGATTTTGGGAATCAGACTTTAGCACAACTTTTAAAGTTGGTTTGATCACCACTTCTTGTGTCTGCATACCAATATACGAAATCTGCAAAGTCTTTGCAGAACTAAATATTTTGTATATTATTGATTATCAATGATGTAATATCTAATATTTAGGCGTGGAGAGCTTTTTCTTTTCTTAATTAATGATACATATATGCTTAATTATTAGCTAATTAAATAAATTCGTTATTATTGCCAGTCTATATATGTAATACTTAATCTCTACCCAAAATGGACTTAATTATCTGATAATAAGCGTGATATTTATTTAGTAAGAGAATACTATATGAAGAAAATTGCAACAAACTAATTCTGACTAATATTCAAATGTTGATTATTAGTCAAGGTAAATATGACATTCATTGAAATTTTGCAAGCGAATTATTGTTTCTTACGTAAAACTACTTATGTATATATTTATAAATAATAAGACCTGCAATTTTAGAATTAATCGAAATTGCAGGTCTCATCTATTTATTTAAAACTTATCCTTATATGGAGGCAATATTAAAAAATGTTTTATCGAGGTAAATTATTACTCCATCCCTCTGTTTGTATAACTCCAAAACCTGAATTGACTTCAAAAGAAGGTATTGGGTACACAAATTTTGCGATGTTGAAATTAGTGTACGATCCATCTGCTACACTAATAATTTTACCTAATCTTCTTGCATCAAAGAAGCGATGTCCTTCTTGAACCAGTTCTAATTTTCTTTCTTTATCAATGGCATCAATAACCGTTTGATCCTCTGCTATTTCATTGTCATCCAAATCCGGATTTCTTTTGGAAGCTACTTCCAATAGCTTTTCTTTAGCTTTTCCATAATTAGGAGTTGACTGTTTTGCATATGCTTCTGCCTGTATTAAATACATTTCAGGCAGTCTGAAAACTGGCAAATTAGAAATCTGATTATTGGTTGTGATACCACGCATTTTTCCACCAGTCCACGTACCGCCAAGAAGCGCCAGCCGAATATCATTAGGTGAATATTCTGCTACTGTTGCGCTGTTAATAGACAAACCGTATTTATTCCATAAAGTATTCAGAGCATTAGCGGACAAATAATCATCTTCGGCTTTTGCTATAAAGAAAATGTCTTCTGTCGAAACAGCCAATGTCGTATACATATTCTTATAGTCTTCTTTGGTTGATACAACTGTACCACCACTTAGGGTTATTGCCTCTTGAGCCGCTGTAATAGCCCCTTCGTAATTTTTCATATAGAGTTTTACGCGAGCTTCAAGTGCAGCAACTGCAGCCGTATTCATATACTGTTTACCTACATTTTCAACACCTTCTTTAGCATAATATTCTTTAGCTTTCGTTATATCATCAAGAATCAGGCTATAATTTTGTTCTACACTGACTCTTGACACCTGTGAATAGGCAGGGACGGGTTCAGTAACGTTTACGATACCTAATGTCGTTTTGTTGGCTTCCGAATATGGCAAACCAAACATGTTAGTCAAATAGAAAGAGCAGAGGGCTTTAATTGCATAGGCTTGAGCGATGCATCCTTCCACTTCTGCCAGATCCCCCTTTGTTACTTCTTTAAATGAAGCACCTTCTTTAATGATACGTGCACAACGGTCGATAGCCCAATATCCGTATGCCCATATTTCTTCTATGTATGAATTAGTATCCAGTATCTGATAGCGGAAGATGTCATAGAAATGAGACGTTGCAACGGAATGTGAAGTGATATCCGTTGGCGCATCTCCAATTGCTAATACATCACGTCCCAGAAAACGATATGAACCTAATGTGTAATATACACCATTTAGAGCGTTCTGAAAATCTTGGGTAGTAACCAAGGCTTCTTCTGTCGGAACAGAAGTTGATGGCGTTTCTGTCAAGAAGTCATCGCATGCGGTGAATGAAATTGCCATCCAACCGGTTAATAAAGCAAATAATATTTTCTTCATTGTCATAAATTTCTAAAGTTATTTTTTTAGAAGCTAAGATTAAGACCGAACATGATATTTCTAGGTACAGGATATGCCCAAGACTGCATACCGGTAGATCTGGTTTGTGGATCAAATCCTATAAAATCTTTAGCAGTGATAGTGAACAAATTGTCAGCAGAGATATAAACTCTTAAATTGTCAATAGCCACCTTATTCATAAGGTTCTTCGGAAGAGTATATCCTAAAACCATGGATTTCATTCTTAAATAAGAACCATTCATTAAGAAACGGCTGGAATTAGTTTCTGCTCCCGAGTTGTCTCCAGCTACAAATTTGGGTACGTCGGTTATATCTCCCGGCTTTTGCCAGCGGTTGTCATAAACGTAGTTAGATACCGGGCCTAAGAAATAATGTCCAACCTGCATATCAAATGCAAATCCGGAGTTATATACTTTATTTCCCAAGGTGAAACTGGTATCAAAAGAGAAGTCAAAACCTTTGTATTTGAAATTCATTCCAAAGCCACCATAAAATTTAGGATCGGCAGAACCTACAATTCGCTGACCGGCCTCATTTACATTTTTTGTTTTCTCATCCCCTTCTTGTCCTTTATACCACATTGCTTCTCCTGTTTCAGGATCCACTCCTGCATATTCCGGCATATAGAACGTATTATACGCTTCACCAACTTTTCTGATAGTTAGAGTATTCTCAATTGGTTTTTCTGTAGCAAGTTTTATGATTTTATTTTTATTTGCCGTACCAGTGAAACGAACATCCCAACTGAAATCTTTATTTCTAAGTACGTTAGCGTTAATTAAGAATTCTATACCTTTGTTTTCCATCTCACCTACATTTTTCAGGATAGATCCGAATCCAGTTGTGTAAGAAAGTGGTACATCAAATATCATATCTTTTGTCCGTTGGTTATAATAGTCTACTTCGAGTGTCAGTCTTTCGAAGAAAACAGCATGGATACCGATATCGGCTTTCGCAACAGTCTCCCATTTAAGATCCGGATTGGCTATTTGGTAAGGAATAGCTCCAGGTTTGCCATTATAAGAATATCCATAATTATACAATCCCATTGCTGCATAATAACCAATATCCTGGTTACCTACAGTTCCATAACTACCTCTGATAGTCAAATCTGTCAACCAATTTTTGGTATTTTCCATAAAGCTTTCGTTAGAGATTCGGTATTTTGCTCCTATAGACCAAAAAGGAGCCCATTTGTTGTTTACACCAAATCTTGACGAGCCGTCATAACGGAAACTGCCTGACAGATAATATTTATCATTCAAGTTATATTCTGCATTCATAAAGAATGAAGAAAGAGTGCTTGCTTTGGTTGAAGATCCCGCCCCTGTTGGCTTGGAAGCATTGTCCAATTCAAAAACAGCATCACTAGGATATCCACTGGCAGCTGCATAAATTGTTCTATAAGATATTTTCTGTGCTTCTTGTCCCAACAACACATTCAAATGATGCATGTCTTTGAAAGTGCGGTTGAAGTTTACGGTATTGGTAATGGTCAAGGTTGTTGCTCTTTCCTGGTTTCTTTGACCAAGCATACCACTACCGGAATATTGAGGATTATAAATTGAACTGTAAAAGAACTCGTCCAAGTCAATCAAGCTCAATCCTGCATTTGTCTTCCATGTTAAGCCATCAATAATATTATAAGTAAAATATGGATTCACAACCAATGTAATCTGCTTTTGATTGCGTTTATCACCTTTTTCTTTATCGTTAATAGCTACAGGATTATAATTAACATTTGTATTATATGTTCCGTCTTCATTGCGCACCTGTTCAAACGGACGGATGTCATATACTGCTACAATAGGATTAGTATATTGGCTTTCAGTCATAGTGTTGTTTATATCGGAGAGTGCTCCATTCACAGAAAGTCCATATCCTATCCGCCCGCTTTTTCCATCTAAACTAATACGTCCGCTATAGCGTTTCATTCCAGTTCCGATGACGATACCTGTGTTCTGAAAATATCCTCCACTAATATAATAGCGCAAATTTTCATTCCCACCTTGAGCACTGATATCATATTCTTGTGAAAAACCATTTTGCAGAATCTCCTTCAGCCAATCCACACTCTTGATATTTTGCGTCAAGTCCACATTATACCAATCCATAACATAGGCATTCAGCCATTCAGCAGAAGTCATGCCATCCTCACCGTCATATCCTGCATTTGTTAGTCCTTCGGTCCAGATCTCTTTGTATTTATCCAGATTTGTCGTACGATAATTATGATCTATCTTACCTACAAAACTAGTTCCGACTTTTGCATTCACATTAAAACGCGCTTTTCCCAGACTACCTTTTTTAGTAGTAACTACAATTACTCCATTCGCTGCACGAGCTCCATAAATAGCTGTAGCTGTAGCATCTTTCAAAACTGTGATGGACTCAATGTCGTTAGGATTGATATTAGCCATCGGACTTGCCGCCATATCCCCTGTCCCGGCTTTGTTATAAGCCCCCATTTTGTCTGTGTAAATGGCAATACCATCAATTACGTATAAAGGTTCAGTTCCAGAGTTCATTGAACCAACCCCACGAATAGTAGTAGAAGCATATGCACCAGGTTGTCCAGTCAAGCTATTTACTTGTAAACCAGCTACTGATCCTTCCAAAGACTTCATAAAGTTTGCATCTGTTTTTTTCATCAAGTCCTTATTATCCACCGTTTGGGCAGATCCCGTAAATGCCGCTTTTTTAGTTACCCCATATCCGGTTACCACAACCTCATCTATTAGCTGTGCATCAGATTTGAGAACCACTCGCAAATTGAGCTTTATCGCCACTTCCTGCGTCTGCATACCGATGTACGAAA
>ENA-ORTF01003966-ORTF01003966.1-human-gut-metagenome-genome-assembly--contig:-NODE-3966-length-11889-cov-2.674244_pt1 | contig 11889 bp, 7 predicted proteins | sample MGYA00241908_ERZ509180 | MGnify/ENA primary metagenome ERZ509180 (study PRJEB26280, sample SAMEA2338814) | human gut metagenome | biome: human gut; feature: human-associated habitat; material: faeces... | reverse complement strand
AGCACGAACAATACTCGCAAATAATCCCGCCATTGCTACAACTATAAAGTTATTAAAATACATTTGTGGAACACCACAATAAGTTGTCACGATTAAAGCATACGCACAACCTATTAAGCTTCCTAAAACAAGCAAAGGAAAGAAGATACCTCCTGGTGTGCCTGAGCCAAAGGAAATAAGTGAAAAGATAAATTTCATTAATAAAAGTAATAAAATGGTACTTAAGACAAAGTTTCCTTCATGAAGAATATCTATAATATGATGTCCACCACATAAAACATCTGGATAAAAGATCATAAAAACAACAGAAATCAATAAAGGAATATAGATTTTTTGATTGTTTTTCAAGAATGTAATTTTATCATAGAGTTTTAAAGTAAACATAGTTGTTTTATTATAAATAACACCTAATACACCAACAATAATCCCTAAAATAATAAGAAAACCATATTGTCCTAAAGGCAAAGTATCTGCAAGTGGAAAATAAAGTGAAGGGGTCATCCCAAAAATATTTTTACTTATAAAATCACCTGTTAAAGATGCTACCATAACAGTAACAAGTGCCAGTGGTGAAAAGTTTTTATGGATTTCTTCCAAAGCAAATAACACCCCAGCAAGTGGTGCATTAAAAGCTGCTGAAAGTCCTGCTGCTGCCCCACATGTTAAAAGATATTTTTCCTCAAGTTTCATTCTTTTAAATACAGAAGCTAGTCCTTTACCAACCATCGCTCCAAGTTGAATACTTGGTCCTTCTCTACCTAATGATAAACCGCCTACAATAGAAAGTGTCCCTGCCACCATTTTAGCAAGAATAACTTTATACCATTTTTCATCAATTTGATCAATCATTTCTGCTTCTACTTGTGGAATTCCACTTCCTGAAATATAAGATTCATATTTTAAAAGCTTAGAAATAATAAAACCAATAATTAAAACACATATAATCCAAATACATAAATGAAGTATGTTATTTTTGATATAATCCACTACAAAATAAGCCATCTTTTCTCCATAAGAAAGCAACAATCTATAAACAACACCCACAATACCCGCTAAAATACCAACAATAAATCCTTCTAATAAAACAATATTATCAAAACGACTTTTAGAGCTTAAAAAACGAGCAATTGAAAACTCTTTTCTTTCCATAATTCTCCCCCAATTCGTTTTTTATTATAGCACTTTACTAAAAAGAAAAACACAAGAATCATTACTCTTGTGTTTCATCTTTTTCATCATAATAATTTCTTACTAATGATTGTGTTTTTCTAATATGTTTTTCAACATTTGCTTTTGCTAGTGCTTTATCTTTTTTCACAATTGCATCATAAATTTCTTTATGTTCTTGAGCAGCTTCAATTAAACGATTTGGTTGCCTAATTGAATGTCTTGAAGTAACATGAATATAATAGTTAATATCTGACAATAATTGTTCAAAATATTGTGAATGAGTTGCTCTATAAATAGCTTCATGGAAATCAATGTTTACTTCTGTAAATCTTTCTTGATCATTTTTTTCAGCATAGAATTCTAATAAATCATAGATTTCTTTAATTCTGTCTAATTCTTCTTGAGTAATACGATCAATAGCAAGTTGTATAGATAAACTTTCTAAAACAACACGTATTTCTAACATATCATCAATATCTCTTGATGAAAATCCTAATACATAAACTCCCTTATTAGGTATGCTTTTAACTAATCCTTCTAATTCTAATTGTTTTAAAGCTTCTCTAATAGGTGTTCTAGAAATATTTAATTCTTTAGAAAGAACAACTTCATTCAATTTTTGTCCTTTTTCATATTCTTCATTTAAAATCTTATCTCTTAAAATACAAAAGATACGATGACCTAAGGACCCATGTCCTGCATTTTCTAAAATATTTTTTTTCATACTATAACCTATCTATAATTGCTTGCGTAAACTCTTGCGTAGAAGCATTTCCACCAATATCACGCGTTACAATTTTCCCCTCTTCTACAACTTTTGATAAAGCAGTACGTAGTCTATCAGCTTGCTCATTTTGTCCTAATGCTTCAAGCATTAAAGCAAAGGCTAAAAGCAATGCACTTGGGTTAGCAATTCCTTTGCCGGCAATATCAGGAGCACTACCATGAACAGCTTCATAAATACGATACTCATCTCCAATATTACCACTAGGAGCAAATCCTAAACCTCCTACTAATCCTGCACATAAATCTGAAACAATATCTCCATATAAATTTGGAGCAACCAATACATCAAATGTTTCTGGTCTTAAAACAAGCTGCATACACATATTATCAATGATTACTTCTTGTTTTTCGATTTCTGGATAATCTTTACCTACATTTCTAAAACATTCTAAGAATAATCCATCTGTAAATTTCATAATATTCGCTTTATGAATGGCTGTGACTTTTTTTCTACCATTTGCTTTTGCATATTCAAAAGCATAACGACAAATCTTTTCACTGGCTTCTCTAGTAATTAATTTAATACCATGCGCAACATCATCACCCACCATATATTCAATTCCTTTATAAAGATCTTCCGTATTTTCACGAATCATGACTAAATCAATATTTTCATACTTCGAATCAATTCCTTTAAAAGAACGAATTGGTCTTACATTGGCATAAGTTGCAAATTTTTGTCTTAAAGCAACATTGACACTTCTAAATCCTGTACCAATAGGTGTTGCTGTTGGACCTTTTAATGCCCATTTATATTCTTTAATAGCATCTACAAGTCCTGGTTCAAAGACTTCTTTTGTTTTAGCAGCATATTCTGCACCTGCTTGATATTCTACCCATTCAATATCTAAATTCATAGCTTTTGTAATGTCAACAACACTTTGTGAAATTTCTTTTCCGATTCCATCACCTGGAATTAATACTGCTTTCATTAAAAGTCACCTCCTAATTCTTTAATTGCATTTAATAGACCACCATATTGAATCATTGTTTTTTCTCTTGGTGATAATTTTAATTTTGCGGTAATTGTTTGACTATTTGTTTTATTGATAACAGTAATATCTTTATTGTTTTCAACACTATCTAATAAATTAATTAATTCATATTCATCTTGATCATTAAAGAAATCGTAATCTTTTTGATTAATAACAAGTGGTAAAATACCATTATTAATTAAGTTCGAACGATGAATTCTTGCAAATGAAATAGCAAAAATTGCTTTGATCTTTAAATAATTAGGAACAAGGGCTGCATGTTCACGTGAAGAACCTTGACCGTAGTTATCTCCACCAACAATAAATCCTCCACCATTTTCAATGCATCTATTATAGAATTGATCATCTACTTTACAGAAAGAGAATTTAGCAAGATGTGGCACATTACTTCTATATGGGAGTAATTTAGAATCAGATGGCACAATGTGATCTGTAGAAATATTATCTCCTACTTTTAAACATACTTTACCTTTAAATGTATCTGGTAATTTATCTCCTCGAGGAACTGGTTTAATATTTGGTCCCATATAAACTTCATTTTGAGGATCATATTCATCAATAAAGAAATTCTTATTCTTCACAAATGGTGTATTTTCAATATCGTCTAAATACATATCATCTTCAAATTCATCTGTTAAATATCCTTTGATTGCACTTAAAGCAGCAACTTCAGGTGATACTAAATAAACACTAGCATCATTTGTTCCTGAACGTCCTTTAAAGTTACGGTTGATAGTTCTTAAAGAAACACCTTTAGAAAGTGGTGCTTGCCCCATACCGATGCATGGTCCACAACCACATTCAAGAATTCTTGCCCCAGAGGCAATCATATCCGCTAAAGCTCCACATTTAGAAAGCATTGCTAGAATACTAGAAGAACCTGGAGCAATAACAAGTGATACATGAGTTGCTACTCTTCTTCCTTTTAAGATTTTTGCAGCTTTTAACATATCAGGAAGTGATGAGTTTGTACAAGAACCAATCACTACTTGATTAATTTTCATTCCTTTTAATTCACTTACTGGTACAACAGCATCTGGACTATGTGGTTTAGCAGTTAATGGTACTAATTTTGATAAATCAACGGTGATTTCTTCATCATATGTAGCATCTTCATCCGCTTTTAATTCAACATAATCTTCTTCTCTTCCTTGTTGAATTAAGTATTCTTTAGTAATTTCATCTGTTGGAAAGACAGAAGTCGTTGCCCCTAATTCAGCCCCCATATTACAAATAGTTGCACGATCTGTTAATGATAATTCTTTTAAACCTTCTCCAGTGTATTCAATAATCTTATTAACTCCACCTTTGACAGATAATTGTTGTAAAATATATAAAATAACATCTTTAGCCGAAGCCCATTTTGCTTTTTTACCTACTAAATTCACTCTAACAACACTTGGACATTGTAAATAATATGTACCTGTTGCCATTGCTACAGCGACATCTAATCCTCCTGCCCCAATAGCAATCATTCCCATCGCACCACATGTTGGTGTATGTGAATCTGATCCTACTAATGTTTTACCAGGTTTTGCAAAGTTTTCTAATTGCAATTGATGGCAAACACCATTTCCTGGTTTAGAAAAAGTAATTCCATGTTTCTTTGCAACACTACGGATAAATTCATGATCATCCATATTTTCAAAACCTGTTTGTAACATATTATGATCAATATATGCAACTGCCTTTTCAACCGCTACATGTTCAATTCCCATTGCCTCTAATTGTAAATAAGCCATTGTCCCTGTTGAATCTTGAGTTAATGTTTGATCAATTTGAATCCCTATTTGTTGACCAGCGACTAACTCACCACTTTTAAGTTTAGTACTTAAGATTTTATACGCTAAATTCATTATTCTACGTCCCCCTTATTACGATTGTATACAATTATACATTCCATGTGTATTATTGTAAATACATTCTAAGTAAATAAAGGGATTTTTTTACGTATATTCCATTAAAATTGTATATTGTATACAGTTATCAATCATTTAAAAAGGGAGCAAAAGCTCCGCTTTTTTTATAAATCTAAGGCATATGCAATCGCAAGTTTTGTTGTATCTACGATTGAATCAATATGACAACGTTCTTTACCATGTGAATTGATCACAGCCATACCAAATGCTGCAGCATAAACATTATTACCTGCACGAATTGCAGCATTAGCGTCTGTTCCATAATGGAAGAAAACATCAACACAATAATTTAAGTTTGTTTTTTTAGCTTGGTTGATAATTCTTGTAGTAAGTTCTCTATCATATGGAGAATAGTTATCTTTAGCACAGATACTTACTGTTTTTTCATCAGCATGATAATCAGGCCCAATTAATCCAATATCTAAAGCAACATATTCTTCTACTTCTTCTGGTACATAAGCTCCACCATGTCCGATTTCTTCATAAATTGGGAAAGCTAATAATGTACGATATTTTGGTTTTAAGTTATTTCTTTTGAAGTAAGCCATCATTTCGATTAATGCAGCAACTGCAGCTTTATCATCAATATAACGTGAAACAACATATCCTGATGGTGTATATTCGAAATGAGGATCTACAGAGATCACATCACCATGATCAATACCTAAAGCCATAACTTCTTCTTTAGAATGAACATCTTCATGTAAGATAACTTCCATATGATCTTCATCTCTTGGCATTGTTCTAGCATCTTCAAATACATGAACTGAGTGAGCTTTACAAATAACAATACCTCTATATTTGCGTCCATCTCTTGTAATAAGAGTAACACCTTCACCTTCCATACTATGGTAGTTAACACCACCTAATTGTCTTACAATTAAATGACCGTTATCATCAATATGACGAACAACTAAACCAATTGTATCTAAGTGAGCACCCAAACATACTGTTTTAGAATTATCTTCTCCTTCTAAAGTAATGTAAGCTGTTCTTTTACGATCATAAGTCACTTCATAACCAAATTCAGCTGCTTTTTTTTCTAATAAAGCACCAACTTCTTCATAATAGCTTACTGGACTTGGTACATTAATAAATTCTTCACATAATTCAACTAATTCTTTTTTGTCAATATTCATTTCCATTTTATAATACCTCTTTTACTTTTTATCATATAAATGACATGCGCAGAAATGACCTGGTTCTACTTCTTTAAAATCGGGTCTCTCTGTTTTACAAATATCCATTACTTTCGGACATCTTGTACAGAAACGACATCCTTTTGGTGGGTTGGCTGGACTTGGCACATCGCCACCTAATATTTGTTTATCTTCGATTCTTTCTTTTCCAATTCTTGGAATTGCTGAAAATAATGCTTGAGTATAAGGATGTAATGGTTTGGCATAAAGTGATTCTGTATCAGCCATTTCCATCATATTACCTAAATACATAACCCCTACTCTATCAGCAATATGTTTTACAACACTTAAGTCATGGGAAATGAAGATATAAGCAATACCCATTTTTTCTTGTAATTCATTTAATAAGTTAATGATTTTTGCTTGAATTGAAACATCTAATGCTGAAACAGGTTCATCACAAATAATCAATTTTGGTTGTAAAGCAATTGCACGGGCAATACCAATACGTTGTCTTTGTCCTCCTGAAAATTCATGAGGATAACGATACATGTAATCTAAGTTTAAACCAACTTGTTTCATAACTTCCACAACACGTGCATCACGTTCTTCTTTTGTTTTATAACATTTAGCGATATCAATTGGTTCAGCAATAATATCTTTAACTGTCATACGTGGATTTAAAGAAGCATAAGGATCTTGGAAGATCAATTTGATTTTATCACGTGCTTCTTGTAATTCTTTACCTTTTAAGCTTGTAAAATCTTGACCATCTAAGATTACTTTTCCTTCAGTTGGTTCAATTAGACGGATTACACTTTTACCCATTGTTGATTTACCACATCCTGATTCACCAACAATCCCAAATGTTTCTCCTACTTTAACATCAAAGCTAATATCATCTACCGCTTTAACAACGCTTTTTTTACCTCTTAAAGAAGATGATTTAATAGAATAATATTTCTTTAAATGTTCTACTTTTAATAAAACGGCTTGATTATTTTCCATTTTCTACATCCTCCTTATTCCATCTTTCATGATATTTCCAACAACGAACTAAATGGTTTTCACCATGTTCCATCATTGCTGGACATTCTTGATGACAGATTTCTTTAGCATGTTTACAACGTGGTGCGAAGAAACATCCTTTTGGAAGTTCATAAAGCATTGGTACAGAACCAGGAATAACTTCCAATTCTTCTTGATCATCGCTATCGATATCAGGGATTGATCTTCTTAGACCAATGGTATAAGGATGTAAAGGATTTTTAAATAAATCTTCTACATTTGTATATTCTACGATCTTACCTGCATACATAACGATTACGTTATCTGCCATTTCTGAAATAACACCCATATCATGTGTAATTAATAATACGGCTGTATTTAATTCTTTTTTCATTTTATTAATTAATTTTAAGATTTGTGCTTGAATTGTAACGTCTAATGCTGTTGTAGGTTCATCACAAATCAATAATGATGGATTACATGAAAGTGCCATCGCAATCATGATTCTTTGTCTCATCCCACCAGACAATTGATGAGGACAAGAAGCAAATACTTTTTCAGGCATTGGAATACCTACAAGTTTAATCATTTCTAAAGCACGTTCTTTAGCTTCTTGTTTACTCATTTTTTCATGAGTTAAAACAGCTTCCATAATTTGTTTTCCAACAGTAATAACTGGATTTAAAGATGTCATTGGCTCTTGGAAAATCATCGAGATGTCATTGCCGCGGATGCTGCGCATTTCGCGCTCCGACTTTTTCACCAAGTCCTGACCGTGGTAGATGATTTCGCCGTCGATAATTTTGCCGGGCGGCGAGGGAATCAGGCGCAGGATGGACAGCGAGGTCACAGACTTGCCGCAGCCGCTTTCGCCGACGATGGCAAACGTTTCGCCCGGCTCAACCTCGAAATCCAGTCCGTCCACTGCGGGGACGACGCCCTCTTCGGTATAATAGTAGGTTTTCAGACCTTTGACCTGCAATACGGGTTCCGACATCAGGATGACCTCCTCATCATACTATTTCTAAATGAGAATGGAAAAGGCGCAAGCAGCTGGCGCAGGCGAATTTAGAAATAGTATTAGTTATTCTTGAGTTTCGGGTCAAGCGCGTCGCGCAGACCATCGCCCACCAGCGAGAAGCTCATGACCACCAGCGTAATGGCAATACCGGGGACAAGCACGCCCGTGGGGTAAGTGCGGATGACTTCGCGCATCTGCGACAGCATTGCGCCCCATTCGGCTTCCGGCGGCGTCACGCCCAAGCCGAGGAACGACAGGGACGAAGCCGTCAAAATCGCCGTGCCAAGGCTCAGCGTCACATTGACGATAATCTGGGACATGGAGTTCGGGATGACGTGGGTGAGGATGATGCGCAGATTGCTTTCGCCCATCGTCTTGCACGCCTCGACATATTCCGAGCTTTTCAGGCTCAGCACGACACTTCGCACCATGCGTGTCAAGCCCGGTATGGTAAATATCGTAATGGCAATGACGGTGTTGACCGAACCCGGTCCCAGCACCGCGACGATGGTAATCGCCAGCAGCAAACCGGGGAACGCCAGCAGGATGTCGATGAACCGGCTGATAATCGCATCGACCCATCCGCCGAAATAACCGGCGCTCACGCCGAGGAGCACACCAATCAGCGCGCCGGACAGCACGCCCGCGAAGCTGATGGCCAGCGACACACGCGCGCCGTAAATCATACGCGCCAGCGTATCGCGGCCCAGATTGTCCGTGCCGAGCGGATGTTGCACCGTCATCGGGCCATACTTCTTCATGACGCTCTGTTTGAGCGGGTCAACCTGCCACACCAGCGGGCCGAGAATCGCAATCAGCACGAACAGGATGAGGACAGCGGCGGCAACCACGGAGACCTTTCTGCGCATGAACCGGCGCAGCACAGGATGTTTGTTCTTCATATCTGCCGTGTTCCTCCTTAATCGTACTTCACGCGCGGATCAACCGCCGCATACAGCAGGTCAACCAGCGTATTGACCAGCACAAACGTCACCGCCAGCACCAGCACAGCCCCCTGAATCGCGGGATAATCGCGGTTGCTGACCGAATCGACGACGAACCGCCCGATGCCGGGAATCGAGAACACCGTTTCCACCAGCGTTGCGCCGGCAAGCAGCCCGCCGAAGCGCAGACCGATGGTTGTCAGCACGGGAATCAGCGCGTTCTTGAACGCATGGCGATAGGTAATCACGCGCTCCGGCACGCCGCGGGAACGAGACGTGCGGATATAATCCTGATGGATAACGTCCAGCATCGCGCTGCGCGTGGTGCGCGCAATGCTGCCGATTGCTTGCAAGCCAAGGGTGGCAATCGGGAGAATAGCTCCCTGCCATGTATCCATGCCGATACTTGGCAGCCACCTTAAATTCAAACAGAATATAAGCATCAATATGAGCGCGAGGAAGAACGACGGCGTAGAAACCGTCAGGAGCGACAAAACCATGATGAGGTTATCCGCGAATTTATTGCGGTGGATGGCCGCAATGATGCCCAGCAGCACGCCCACAGCAGCGCCGAACAGCGTGCCGCCAACAGCGAGCGTCAGCGTCTTGGGGAAGCGCTTCGCCAGTTCCTCCACGACGGGCTTGCCGGAGAAAATCGACGTGCCCAAATCGCCGTGCAGCGCATTGCCCACGAAGCGGAAATACTGGATATACAGCGGGTCGTTCAGACCCAGACGTTCACGTTCATATTCCTTGGTGTCCTTCGGAATATCCATGCCCAGCATCATGTCCACCGGGTCGCCCGGAATCAGCCGCACCATCATGAACACAATCAGCGACAAAATGAACAACATGGGTATCACTTGCAGAATCCGCTTAACAATGTATTTCCCCACGGGACATCCCCCCTGTTACTATACTACATAAAGCCTTGGTTTCTACTGTTTGGATGGATGATGCCTTTTTGCTTGTTGCGCAGGGTTTCGCGCCTGCGGGAGCAACCAAAGGGTAATGAAAACAGACGAAGTCTGCGATCGCCCTTGGAAACCTTCGGCGTCCCCATTTAAGTTTGTTGCGCTGTACCGAAGGTCTTTTAGGATGTTTTCTTTTTGGGAGGCGCGGCGGAAGGTCGGACAACCCTCCGCCGCGCCTGCTTCAATACCTGTTGGGATTACTCACGGCAGCGCACATGAGCCAGATCCATGGTGTTGGAGGAGTTCACAGCAAAGCCCTCAATCTTGTCGGACAGCGCGTACACATTCTTGCGCAGGTTCATGTAAGCGCCGAAGGGATCTTCATACATGGTAATCTGCGCGATGCGTGCGTAGATGGCGTTGCGCTCAGTTTCGTCCATGGTCACAGCGCCCTTTTCCAGCAGCTCGTCCACTTCCGCATTGTTATAGAAGCCGTAGTTGTTGACGTTGGTGTCGGCGGAGTGCATGATGCGCTTGAGCAGCGTGTCCGCGTCGGAGTCGCCGCCGGAGCCCATGATGAACATATCCCAGCCGAACTTCTCGTTGAATTCATCAGGCGTGAAGCTCGCCCACGCGGAGGTGAACACCGCGCGCTCGACAACTTCCAGCTTGGCGTTGATGCCGATTTCCTTGAGTTCTTCCGCGATGATTTCTGCCATTTCCACAGCGCGGTTGTACATTGCGCTGGTCATGATGGTCATATCAAAGCCGTCCGGATAGCCAGCTTCCGCCAGCAGCTGCTTCGCCTTTTCCGGGTCGTAGGGCACAACGCCGACAGAGGCGTAACCCGCCACATCGGGCGCCATGATGCTGTCAATCGGGGTTTCGCCCAAGCCACTGTAGAGGTATTCGCAGATGGCGTTGCGGTCGATGGCATAGCAGATGGCGGGGATGATGTCGCGGTTCGCCGTCCAGTAGTCGTTGGCGAAGTTGAAGAGAATGCCGCGGTAGTCCGCCGTCGTCATGTCATAGAGCGTATAGCCGTCCGTACCGGCGAAGCTCTGGGCGTTCTTCGGGTCAAGCAGCGCCAGATCCAGCTCGCCGGACTGCAGCTGCACGGCCTGCGCGTTGTCGTCGGGGACGATCTTGAAGATCACGCGGTCGATCTTCGGCGCGCCGAGGTAGTAGTCCTCGTTCTTCACCAGCACGATCGACTGGCCCGCGTCCCAGCTCTCGAGCTTATACGGGCCGGTGCCGACGGGGCTGCGGAAAAAGTCGGACTCCTGCATATTCTGTCCCGCGAGCAGATGCTGCGGGAGGATCCCCATCGTCATATACTCCAGAAACGCCACGTTCGGCTCGGCGAGGCGGAAGGCGACCGTCCGGTCGTCCATCACGGTGATCTCCTCGACATCCTCATAGTTCGGCGCGTTCTCGGAGCCGTTCTCGGGGTCCATGATGGCCTCGATGGTGAACTTGACGTCATTCGCCGTGAACGGCTCGCCGTCGTGCCACTTCACGCCCTCGCGCAGGTGGAAGGTATAGGTATAGGTCTGCTCGTCATAGTCCCACGTCTCGGCGAGGCCGGGGACGATCTGGTCGTTGCCGTCGTGGGCGGTCAGGCCGTTGAAGAGTAGGAGGTTGATCTCCCCGTGCTCATCCATCGCGGGGTTGATGCGCGTATAGTCGGCGGAGCCGTAGACAAGGGTGGTGCCGCTGCTGCTGTCATCGGCACTTCCGCCGCTTCCGCAGGCCGCGAGCGACAGCACCATCACCAGCGCCAGCAGCAAAGACATGGCTTTTTTCATAAAAAATTTCCTTTCTTTTTCCGGCAGTCGTGCTATAATGCAGTTACCTGCCTTGATTGATTCGATCTGTGCGGGTACCGCTCCCGGTCTGCTGCTGACAGGCCGGGGGCATTTATTTTATCGGTCAGTGCGTCAGCTCCGACCGGACTCCGTCGAGCGTGCGGCCCGTCTCGCGTGCGATGTGG
>ENA-ORTF01003950-ORTF01003950.1-human-gut-metagenome-genome-assembly--contig:-NODE-3950-length-11929-cov-5.027960_pt1 | contig 11929 bp, 10 predicted proteins | sample MGYA00241908_ERZ509180 | MGnify/ENA primary metagenome ERZ509180 (study PRJEB26280, sample SAMEA2338814) | human gut metagenome | biome: human gut; feature: human-associated habitat; material: faeces... | reverse complement strand
GCCAGATTATATGTTCCAAGTCCACATCCGACTGCATCTCCGATTGCCGCACAATCCATTTCTCCTGCAATTGCTGCCTTAAGCCCGGCTTCTGCATCTTCTACGACCAGACAGTACTTTGGTGCTTCTTCTATATATTCTGCTGCTTTTACAAACACTTCCGGATCCGGTTTTGATTTCGAAATGTTGTTTCCGTCCGAAATTGCATCAAAATACTCTCCAAGACCCAATTGCCCAAGAATGAATTTTGCATTCTTACTTGATGAGCCAATTACAAGCTTGTGACCGCTTTCACGTAAGCCATCCAGAGTCTCTTTTACTTCGACCGATAAATCCGCCGGACTCATATTTTTCAAAAGTGCTTTATAATAAAAAGACGCTTCCCGCAAAGTGCAGGAAGCGCTGCCTGATCCACAAAATATGTTCAGAAATATGCAGCAATCCAGAAGTCTTTTTTTAATTCTGAACAGCTGTAAATCATGTTATCAGAGAGGTGTTGTATGCTTGCTTTAAAAATTACTGATGTAAAAGATTTTATGAATAAACTCCTGATCGGTGAGGTATTTGACCGTTTTTCTCTTGTCGAGGCATCTGTGACAACCTTCAACACTTTTACCATAAACGGAAAACTTCATTACGATTTCTTTGATACTGACACAAAGGCTGCTTTTGAGGAGAATTCCACAGAATATTCCCTCTGGCATGATGTAAAACCTTATTGTTTTTCTATCATACGCGGCAGACGCACACCTTTGAATTTCAGGATTGTATTTGAACTTTCTCATGATCAGACACAGTCGTTGTTAAAAAATGAACAGCATATTGCAGATATTCCTGTGCAAAGCTTTTATCTGAATATCCGGTACAAGAACCAGTCCCTTTTATGTACAACAGGTGTTTCTTATACTTCATTCAGTCCGGATAAACGTCTGGAACATCTCTGGGATGATTCCATGACTGTTTTTCTCTCCAGTCATCACATTCCCTGTGAGAAATTATGAGTAGATTCTGTTATCAGTCTTTATCCGAATAACGCAGATAATAGACCAGAATATCTATAAACTCACTGTTCGTCGTTTTATCTGCCATTGTACACCCTGCCATTTCTTCCAGTGTATCCTTATGATTCATCCAACATAAGTTTACCAGTGTTCTTATGTTGTGTTCTACATTAGACGGCGTTGATTTATATTTTCTTGCAATGACCGGATAAATATCTTTGGTGACTTTTACCGGTCGCTCATAAATTTTCTGTGCCATTTCTACTGCATCCACAACATAATAATATCCTTTATACTTTGATGTTGCACCCAATTTTCTAATAACTCCATAAACTGCACTCATACATCGTTCCTCCTGTAACTTCCATAATCTGTGTTTTTACAGATTTGGATATCTCATTTATTTACACACATTTCTCTATAAGTAAATGAAAGTCACGATATTGGCTGCCCGGAAGCACCATTGCAGTCACTATTCTCTGTAACCCGTTATATTTTCTGCGGATTCGGCATATTCATTAAAATATCGGCAACTTAATAATAGGAATTCATAAGACATTTGTCAATACCAATGTAATTGTTTTCCACAAAAATAAGGAGCAGAAGTTATTCTCCGCTCCTTATTTGATATTCTGCTATTCTGACAGGCGTATCTGTCCTCTCATTGATCTGCCGGCAAATTGCCTGCTTTCTATCTTATTTTGCAACCATCAGCAAAATTTCATTGCTTCTCTGAACAAATCTGGTCATTTCGTCCGGTGAAAGCTGTTTATGGCTCATCATCGCAAGGTCATACAACTGTTCACAGATAAGCGGAGCCTTGTCAGATTCCTGATTCTCTGCCAGATATTTAACCAATGGATGATTCGCATTCAGAACCAGTGTTTCCTGTCCGCCAAACATATTCGGATCCATTCCATACATATTATACATCTTCATCATATCCTGCATACGGCGGCTCTCTTCGGAAAGAGTCATCATTGCTGATACATTTTCATTTTTCAGATTCTCAACATGTACTTCCAGTTTATCTTTATTAAGGCTCTTGCGGAAAAGTTCTGTCAGTGCTTTGACAGTTTCTTCATCGGCAGTACCCTCACCCTTCATTTCTTCGGTCAGATCCGCATCAATACGCTTAAACTGTACTTCCTGATGTTTCTGCTCAAGACTGGAAATAAATGCACTGTCAATATTATGCTTCAGGATAACGGCATCTTTTCCTGCTTCCTTAAACATATTGATATACTGACTCTGCTGAACTTCATCAGTTACATAGAAAATTACTGTCTTCTCAGGTTCTTTCGCTTCCGCATTGTCTTTGTTTTCAGACTCTGCTGCATCTTCTTTCTTTTCTTCTGTCTGAGCCTCAGTTTCTTCTGTTTCTTTTTTATTCTCTTCAACGCAGTCCTTTAATGTGAGATATTTGCCATCAAGGTTCTTAAAGAGTACATAATCTCCCATTTTCTCTGCAAACTTAGCATCTTTAATACAGCCATATTTAATAAACGGGCTGATATCATCCCAGTATTTCTCATAAGATTCTCTGTCAGTCTTGCACATTCCGGTAAGCTTATCTGCCACTTTTTTGGAAATGTATTCAGAAATCTTCTGTACAAATCCGTCATTCTGCAATGCGCTTCGTGACACGTTCAATGGAAGATCCGGACAATCAATCACACCTTTCAGAAGAAGCAGGAATTCAGGAATTACTTCCTTGATATTATCTGCGATAAATACCTGATTGTTATAAAGTTTGATCGTTCCTTCAATAGAATCATACTCTGTATTGATCTTCGGGAAGTACAGGATACCTTTTAAATTAAACGGATAATCCATATTCAGATGTATCCAGAATAACGGTTCCTTATAATCCATAAATACCTTGCGGTAGAATTCCTTGTATTCATCATCTGTACATTCATTTGGATGCTTCATCCAGAGCGGATTAATATCACTGATGGAAACCGGACGTTTATTGATCTTTACTTTATCCTTTGCAGGAGAAATTTCAACAACTTCCTTTTCACCTTTATCATTTTCTTTTTCTTCTGTCTTTGCTTCCTCATGAATATGTTCAACAACTACATCATCGTCTCTTAACTCAGATTCATCAATTGTCTCATATTCCTGAGGTGCATTTGCTTTGGAAAGGTAAATATGAACCGGCATGAAGGAACAGTATTTCTCAAGAATCTCACGCATACGGTACTCATTTGCAAATTCCAGGCAGTCTTCATTCAGGAACAGGGTGATTTCTGTACCAATCGTATTCTTGTTACCTTCCTGGATATCATATTCTGTTCCGCCATCGCAGGACCAGTGTACAGGCTGTGCACCTTCTGTATAGGAAAGTGTATCAATATGCACTTCATCCGCTACCATAAATGCAGAATAAAATCCAAGTCCAAAATGACCGATCATCTGATCATCTGTAGTTTTGTCTTTATATTTCTCAAGAAACTGAGTTGCACCTGAAAAAGCAATCTGGGTAATGTATTTCTCTACTTCATCAGCAGTCATGCCAATACCATTATCGATGAATTTCAGAGTTTTCTCATCAGGATTAACAATTACCTGAATCTCTGGTTTGTATCCTTCCGGAAAAGTATATTCTCCCATTACTTCCAGTTTTTTCAGTTTAGTGATCGCATCGCATCCGTTGGAGACCAGCTCTCTTACAAAAATATCATGATCGGAATATAACCATTTCTTGATGATTGGGAAAATATTTTCACTGTTAATTGATAAATTTCCATGTTTTACAGCCATGCTGTCCACACTCCTTTTTGTTTTTAATCATTTGCCGCAACTTTATCTGCTCTGCCTCCTGAGCCAAAACTATCCTCTCCTGTTTATCCTTTGAAATAGCTTTTGACTCCTGTAAGTTGCTTCTCTGAAAGATATAGTAATACCATTTATTCCAAAAGTCAAGAAAAAATTAGCACTCACTAAAAATGAGTGCTAATAATTTTATATTTTACATATTCCCCTGTATTTTTTTCTTCAGATAACTCTTATTTCTTTCGTCTTTTGTATACCACAACTCCCACAATACATCCCGCTGCAATCGCCAGAATAATCACAAACGGTGTGATATTAGTCGTATCTCCTGTCTTTACCGCTGTTTTCGCACTTGCTCCATTCGGCTGTGGAGTCGGAGTTGCAGTTACAGTCTGCGCCTGTGTAATACTGAAATTCACCTGTTTAGTATCCTGCTCCCCTGTATTCTTCCATTCACTTCCATTATACTTCTGACGGTCAAATGTAACTGTCAATGTGTAGGTTCCGGCCTTCGTAATTCCAAATGCAGCAGTATAAGGTGCACTGCTCCAGCTATTTGTATTGATCACTTTCCAGTTATACGGTACATAGCGGACATCTCCCTTTCCCGGACTTTCATTGTCCATACCCGCTCCGACTGCTGTAAATGTAATCTTTGACTGTGTTGTATATCCATCTGAACTGATTCCTGTAATCTTATTATCTGCCGGATCTGCAATTTTCGCCTTGCGGGCAGCTTTAACCGTAAACTGAACTTTCACTTCTGCACTGATCTGCTGTTCATTATCAATCACAACTGACTCTGTATAGGAGCCGGCCTTTAAACCCTCCTTCGGGCGGATTTTAAATGTACAGCTCTCCCCCGGTGCAAGCTCTGTGGCTGAAAGTTTCCCGATTTTAAAGTTTTTACCTGACGGTGCATTTAAAGTTACATTTGTATTCCCATCATTCGTCACTGTAACTTTCTGCGCTTCCGGTGCCTCACTATATCCTTCTTTTGCTTTTCCAAAATTCAGTTCTTCCGGTGTTACGGATAATTTATAAATCTTTTTCACTTCCGAAACAGTCGCAGAAGCTTTGATCGTTGTTAATACATCTTCCTGTCCTTCCGAACTGGTCTGGGCTATCTGAATACTGTCCAGATAATTGCCGACTTTCAGACCGGTCACCGGTACTGCTGTAAATGCAGCAGAATCTCCCGGCTCCAGCACTGATGCCGAAAGTTCCCCAATATCAAAATACTCTGCATATGGCTGCATCAGCGAAACAGTTGTATTTCCTGTATTGGTAAGTGTAATGGTCGTCGCTTCAGGAGTATCATAACCTTCCTTCAGATCATCATAACTGAAAGATTCCGGATCTGCCTGAACTGCTGTGATCTGTTCCTGTTCTGCCTCTTTTACAGATACTTCCGCAGTTACCTGCACTGCTACTTCCGGATCCTCTTCACTTTCAAATATCAGGGTATCACTGTAATCACCCTTCGTCAGACCGGTTTTTGGCTGTACCATGAACATAAGAGAATCACCTTTTGCAATGTGTATTCCTGATACAGCTTCACTTCCATCTTCGTTCATCACCTCAAAATAATCTGATTTCGGTATCTTTAAAGTGACAGTTCCATCCCCTGTATTTGTTACGGTTACGGACAGTGTCTCATTGGCCTGTGTATAATTTTCTTCGATATCGCTGAAATTAAGACTTCCTGTATTTACCTCAAGAGACTGTGCCTCAAGAGATGCATCTGCATTGTCACCTGCCGATGGAGCCTCGCTGTCATCCGGCGTCTCTGTCGGTTCTGCAGAAGGCTCATCCGAAGGCTTCAGATCTTCGTCATCTGATGAATCATCCTCACCTTCAACTGCAATCTTCGCTTCAAAAGAAACCTCAATACCTTCTTCCGTCCGGTATGTGATCATATCATCATATTCACCCGGTTCCAGTCCTTCTCTCGGCTGTATCCATACGCTTACAGATTCACCTGCACTCAGCGGTTCTGTAATATCCTGAACCATAAAATGTTCCGGACTGATCTCCTGAAAATTCAAGTTCTCATTTCCGGTGTTCGTAATCTGCACATACTGTGCTTCCACATCCTCAAGATCACTCTTTACTGTTCCAAAATCACAAATCTGATCTTCGCTGTCCTCTACAGTGGCAGTCGCTTCGTAAGTCTTTTTATCTTTATCATCTTCACCTGCTGCCTGTCCATCTTTCTCTGATCCATCTGTCTGCACATTTCCGTTCTCATCCACCTGCAGCTGATCTTCTGTATAAATTTTCATCTGGGAATCATCAGTACCTTCTGTTGTTTCCTCCGGCTGACCTTCTGTGTTCTGAGATCCATCTTCCTGTTCATTTCCTGCATCCTGCTGTACATCTTCTGTTCTATCTGTGTCCTGATTTTCAGAATCCTGACTGCCTTCTGCATTATCTGCTGTTTCTTCCAACTGTGCATTCTCTGTTCCATCTGCCGTTTCTGCCTGCTGTGTATCCTCTGCTTTCGCCTCTTCTTCAGTTGCAGCTACCTCTAACGTCTTTGCAGTAAGAGTACCTGTCAGTCCGCTTCCATCTACAGGGGTCAGATCAAGCACCAGTCTGCATCCCAAATCATCCTGAGTGATCGTATAGGTCTTCTCAGTACCTACCTGTGTTAACTCCTTCTCCCCGGTCTGTCTTGACCAGGAAAAAGTAAAATCTTCATCCGTAACCCCTTCCGGTGTAACCTTTGCATAATCTGCACTCAACGCTACGCCTACAGCTGCAAGTCCCTTAATCTTAAGCTTACCGCCCAATTCTCCTGACGGAGCTGCCGCAAAAACCATGGATGGAATCATTGAAATAACCATCATCACAGTCATTACAACTGCAAGAAATCTCTTTCTCTCCATCTGTAGTCCTCCTTTTCATTTATAATAAAATTTGTAATTATTCAGCAGCCACTCTGAAGGTACTGAATAATTACAGTTCTGTGATGCTTCTGTGTCTGTCTGCCCTTTTCATTCCCATCACAGACCACAGCACCGTTTTTCTCTTTATAAAAGCATTATAGCATCGCATTTTCCGGAAATGTAATCTGTATTTTCTCCCTTAAAACAACTTCAGCCCCTGAGTATCAGAGTTCAATTTTCTCCAATATTCAGGGACCGAACTGTGTTTTACAGTTATTTCTCCGATATATCACGTGATATCCATAATTTGACCGAACAGTTTTTATCCTTCTACTATCAGATATTTTCCATCCGGCAGAGCAAATACTTCACTTGCATCTTCCAGTTCTTCATCTGACATTCCTTCCACATCAGCGCCTGACTCTTCCAGATATTCTCTCACTTCTTCAATAGAATCCACAACCTGCGCCATGCAATCCTCAAGGAATGCTTCCGCTGCTTCATATGATTCTGCTACCGCCTGTGGAAAAAGCTGCTCCTGATTTTCAAGAAACGTATTAATACATTCTTCTGTAAACAATTTAAATAACCTCCTCAATCTTTCCCTTTGCCCGGATCAGCTTCTCAAGGACCGGTTCAACCTGTTTTGTCATATAGGACGTAGCTGCCCGTACCCCCTCCTTGGAATGCTCCATGGCAAAGCCATATTTTACCGCTTTAAGCATCTCTATATCATTATATTCGTCTCCGAACGCAATACATTCTTCCGGCGAAATATGATATCTTTTCTGATATTCTCTGATTCCTTTTGCCTTGTTTGTTCCAAAAGGAATAAAATCAATCCACTCATTTCCCGAAGTGACAACAACACATTCTTTTCCAAATCTATCCATCCAGTATTTCACAGATTCTTCTGTAAGGCCGGCCGGTTCAAACACAGCCAGCTTCATGATAGGAGCCGTCATCTCTTCCATGCTGTTTACAAATCTGCATTCATTTTTTACTTCATATAACATATGGTCATGAAATCTCTTTGTCTTCGGCATCAGGTAGTGGTAATCCTTTGCAGAACAGGTAAACTCGGCATCCTTCTTTTCCAGGATTGCAGAAATAATCTCCCCTGCCAGCTTTCTGTCAAAAGAATCCTGATACAGTACCTCTCCATGATCCACTGCCAGTGCACCATTCTCCGAAATATAGGAAATCTCTGAAGCAACAGGTGCAAACAGCTTTGTCATATTCGGATATTGCCTTCCACTGGCTGCTACAAACATAATCCCCAGTTCCTCTAACTGCCTGATCAGCGAAAAAATTTCTTCAGGCAGAGACTGTGCCTTATGTAAAAGTAACGTCCCATCCAGATCACTTGCAACCAACTTAATCATTTCCATGTTCCTCGCAAATTTTTACCAGATCTGTCGGTTTCTCAGCGACAAGATCTGCTCCATTCTCATTCAGTTCTTTTCGGTCACGAAAGCCCCATAGCGCACCTACTGTATACATTCCTGCTGCTTTACCGGTCTTCATATCTGTACTTGTATCTCCCACATACATACATTCTTCCGGTTTTACACCAAATTTCTCCGCAACCATAAGCGGACCATCAGGTGCCGGTTTCCTGCGGATTGCTTCACTCTGACCAACTACCATATCAAATTCCCCATCAAAAAGCTGCGCAATTACTTTCACAGCTGCAGGATGAGGTTTATTTGAACAAACTGCCAGCTTCATTCCATGTTCCTTCAATTTCTTTAAGGTTTCCGGCATTCCCTTATAGGGAACTACTTTATACATCGGATCTGCTTCAAACATTTCCCGGTAAAGCTTCTGTCCCTCATCATAATGCGCAAGTTCCGGATCCCCCGCATCCTTAAGTGCGCGGCGAATCAGCATATTTGCCCCTTCTCCGCTGTAATATCTGAAATTATCCACCGGAAGTGTTTTCAACCCGAATTTTTCCATAATAATATTAGTCACATAAGCCATGGAATCCAGCGTATCAGCCAGTGTTCCATCCAAATCAAATATACATGCTTTAATCATCTTTTGTCATCCTCTTAAGTTAATTCCTGATTTCTTCATTTCATAAAATAATCTGGCAACCGGGAGTCCTACCACATTATTGTAATCTCCGCTGATCCCCTTTACATAAATTCCGAAAAGTCCCTGGATGCCATAGCTTCCAGCCTTATCCATAGGCTCTCCTGTAGCAACATACTCTCTGATCTCCTCATCTGAAACCGGATAAAACGTCACATCTGTACTTTCATAAAAAGTATGTTCTGTCCAGACTTTTTCTTTCTTTTCCCATACAGAAACGCCGGTATATACCTGATGAGTATTTGCCTGAAGTTTCTTTAATGTATTCACTGCATCCTCTGTATCATGAGGTTTGCCAAGGATCACATTCTCAAACACTACCACTGTGTCAGATCCGATCACAATTGTTCCATCGGCACTATCTTTCATAGTGCGGATAACAGAAGCTGCTTTATCCGAAGCCAGCTGTTTTACTGCCTCTCCCGGATTGTCTGAGATACGATTCTCATCACCTGATGCAGGCAGCACTTCAAAATCCACGCCAGCCCGTTCCAACAATTCTTTTCGTCTGGGTGAAGCAGATGCCAAAATAATTTTTCTCATAATAACCTCTTCTTTCCTGTCATAGTATACCTTGTATCTTTTTGGTATGCAACTGCTTTCATTAACTCTTTCCATAAAATTTCGCTTTCCTTTTTATCTGAAAAGTATTAAAATAACAATAACCTATAGCTGAATAAAATGGTGTCAGGAGTAAAAGATATTTTTATCCTGACTCGCTGTCAAAAATAGGAGAATATCAGAAAGGAGTTTATGATTATCATGGCTAAAATTAATAAATACTGGGGATATGTTGCAATAGGTGCCCTTACAGCAGCTGCTGCCGGTGCTGTAGCTGCCCTTATTGCCAAAAAAGGATCCTGTAAAGAGGATTTTGATTTTGAAGATGACTTTGATGATTTCGATCTGACTGATGAAAAGGAAACTGCTAAGGAAGATCAGGAACCTGCCGAAGATTTCCAGTCCTGGGAACATACAGGCGAACAGTCTGCAACAGATGACACCGAAAGCGAAGAAGCTGAAGAAGCTGCTGATACAGACGATTCTGAGAAGTCTTCCGATAAAGCTGCTGAAGTTGAGATTAAAGATGCAGAAGAGGAAGAAGATGCCGATGAACCCGAGAATTTTGAAGAGACTATGGACGCTGCATCTGAATCTGAAGAATAAACGTTACCGTTCACAGTAACGTAACCAAAAAGGAATGTTACTTCACGATTATACAATCGTAAAAGCAACATTCCCTTTTTATTCTGATTATATTACTATTTCAGTCTCATTATGCTTTCGGAAGTTTAAATGAGCTCTTCAGAGACACGATACGGTTGAATACCGGTGCACCCTCTTTAGAATCATGGATATCTGCACAGAAAAATCCTGTTCTTACGAACTGGAAGCTGTCATAGCCTTTTGCTTCCATAAGTGCTGGTTCTACATATGCAGTAACTTTTGTCAGAGAGTTCGGATTTACATTCAGAGAACCATCTTCTTTGTTGTATACACCCTTCTCCTCGTCTACGATATTCTCATAGAGACGTACTTCTGCTTTTCCTGCCTGACTTGCTTCTACCCAGTGAATGGTTCCTTTTACTTTTCTGCCATCCGGCGCATTGCCACCCTTTGTTGCAGGATCATAAGTACAGTGTACAACACGTACAGTTCCATCTTCATCAGCTTCATATCCTGTACAGGTTACAAAATATGCGTTCATAAGACGAACCTCTGTGCCCGGGAACATTCTCTTATATTTCTTAGGCGGATCTACCATGAAGTCTTCTCTCTCAATATAGAGTTCTCTACCAAACGGTATTTTACGGGTTCCCAGTTTTTCATTCTCCATATTGTTCGGAGCTTCCAGATATTCTACTTCGCCTTCCGGATAATTATCGATCACAAGCTTGATCGGATCAAGAACAGCCATCAGACGTGGACGTTTCAGTTTCAGATCCTCACGGATGCAGTATTCAAGCATTGCATAGTCAACAGAGCTGTTTGCTTTGGATACACCGCAGAGTTCTACAAACATTTTGATGGATTCCGGTGTAAATCCACGGCGGCGCAGTGCTGCGATGGAAACCAGACGCGGATCATCCCATCCGTCTACGATGCCTTCCTCTACCAGTTTCTTGATATAACGTTTACCTGTAACTACATTTGTCAGATACAATTTTGCAAACTCAATCTGCTTCGGTGGCTGTGGGTATTCCAATTCTTTTACAACCCAGTCATACAGTGGTCTGTGATCCTCAAACTCCAGAGTACAGATGGAATGTGTGATTCCCTCAATCGCATCCTCGATGGGATGGGCGAAATCATACATTGGATAGATGCACCATGTATCACCTGTTCTGTGGTGAGTCATATGAGCAACACGATAGATAACCGGGTCGCGCATATTCATGTTCGGAGATGCCATATCGATCTTGGCACGAAGCACTTTCTCTCCGTCTGCATATTTGCCTTCTTTCATCTCTTCAAAAAGCTGCAGGTTCTCTTCTACGCTTCTGTTTCTGTATGGACTTTCTTTACCCGGCTCTGTAAGAGTTCCACGATATTCACGGATCTGATCTGCTGTCAGGTCACATACATAGGCTTTGCCTTTCTGGATCAGCTTTACAGCAGCTTCATACATCTGTCCGAAATAGTCAGATGCAAAAAACAGTCTGTCTTCCCAGTCTGCACCAAGCCATTTGATATCTGCCTTGATGGATTCTACAAACTCACTCTTTTCTTTGGTCGGGTTTGTATCATCAAAACGCATGTTGAACTTGCCGTTATATTCCTGTGCAAGACCATAGTTTAAAAGAATAGATTTCGCATGACCGATATGAAGATATCCATTCGGTTCCGGCGGGAAACGCGTATGCACGGTGTCATAAACACCCTCTGCTAAATCTTTATCAATGATATTCTCAATAAAATTTTTGGAAACTGTTTCGTTCTCCATCTTTTTCCCTCCTGTTGTCGTATTTTATACTGTTTTTTACACATCTATATATAAAAAATACAACTGAATATTTTTTATGTCGAATGAATTTATATTATCATTGGAAATTCCATCTGTCAACCGTTTACACAACAGTGACAGGCCTTATATTTCTCAGACGTTACTGTTCACTCCGTTCACAGTAACGTAGCCAAAATTCATTCCAGATTGCC
>ENA-ORTF01003937-ORTF01003937.1-human-gut-metagenome-genome-assembly--contig:-NODE-3937-length-11979-cov-2.911691_pt1 | contig 11979 bp, 7 predicted proteins | sample MGYA00241908_ERZ509180 | MGnify/ENA primary metagenome ERZ509180 (study PRJEB26280, sample SAMEA2338814) | human gut metagenome | biome: human gut; feature: human-associated habitat; material: faeces... | reverse complement strand
GATATGCTGAACAGTATTGAAGGTATTATGAACCTGGCGGCAGCGTCTGGGGAAGACCTTGCATCGACGAGTGACATTGTTACCGATGCGATGACTGCCTTCGGACTGGCAGCAGACGGAACAACAACCATCATCAAAAACGGGTACTCGAAGGAAGTTTCCAATGCTACACATTTTGCAGATGTGCTGGCAAAGGCAGCATCCAATTCCAATACCAACGTAGGAATGATGGGCGAGACGTTCAAGTACGTTGCCCCCGTAGCCGGAGCCTTAGGATTCAGCGTTGAAGACTGTGCTACGGCAATCGGTCTGATGGCGAACTCCGGAATTAAGGCGAGCCAGGCAGGTACTTCTCTGCGAAGTATCTTTACAAGAATGGCGAAGCCGACCAAAGAAGTACAAGCGGCTATGGACCAGTTAGGAATCTCACTGACGAACAGTGATGGTTCCATGAAGTCTCTGAAAGAGATCATGAATGACCTGCGTTCTGGATTTGCAGGCCTGACAGAAGCACAGAAAGCGCAGTTAGCAGCATCACTCGGCGGCCAGGAGGCTATGAGTGGATTGCTGGCTATCGTGAATGCGTCCGATGAAGACTACCAGAAGTTGACGGATTCTATTTACGATGCGGATGGTGCGGCCAAGGAAATGGCGGACACCATGAATGATAACCTACAGGGAGCAATCACACTCTGCAAGAGTGCATTGGAATCTGTAGGTATTGCCCTGTACGAAGAGGTACAGGAACCAATGAAAGAAACGGTCAAAGTCATTACCGGCATGGTAGAGGATATGAATGAAGCCATGGCGGAAAAAGGATTTGACGGTCTGATTGAGTCGTTTGGAAATTCACTCGCTGAGCTGGCACAGATGGCTATGGAGGCAGCACCTACATTGATAGGGGTTGCAGAGGACCTGGTAGGTACGTTCATAAATGCCATCATGGACCACCAGGAAGAATTTGCAGAGGTCGGAGCAACTGTAGTTGCTGAGCTTGTAAAAGCGATTCTGAATGTTGCCGGGGATATGTGGTCCGCCGGTATTTATTTGTTTACGGAATTTCTGCAGGCATTAAGCGACCATTCCGAGGAGATAGGCCGTTCTTTCGGTGAAATGCTGAGTAAAATTGGCGAGGCGGTACAAGAAAATCTGCCGCTTATCATCCAGGCTGCAAAAGATTTCGTAGCCGGATTCTGCGAGGGGCTGAGTGAAGAATTTCCGGGCGTATCTGCACTGATAGAAGGGTTCCTTAATGGATTCATCGATACGGCAAGTACGATTATCCAGGGAATTGTAGATGTGGTTTCTGACCTGTTCAGTGTGATTGATGGAGCAGACCCGAATGTGCTGGAGGCTGTCGGATATGCAATCGGCGTGATTGCGGCGTCCATAGCAGCTCTGAGCGTTGCAAGTTCTGTTCTGTCCTCTGTAAAATCTCTGTTCAAGGTGCTTGGCACACTGAAAGGCGGAGTTTCCGGACTGGTTGGAGTAATCGGAAAAGTTGTAGAAGGATTCGCACTCTGGAAGGGCGGAGCCGGAACACTGATGGAAGTTCTGGAACTGGAGTTCCCGAAGGTCGCAGGTATTTTCTCCTCTATCGGAGGAGCAGTTCAGAAGGTAATCGGATTCTTTGCAGAGTTCGGTTCATCAATAGCCGGAATTGGTTCTATCATTGCAGGAGCGATTCTTGCAGTTACCAATTTCGTAGATATGTTTGTAAATGGTTTCAGTGCCATAAAAGAGGTTCTGATGGTAGTCGGTATTGCACTGGCGTCTGTCGGGGCTGTTATCCTTGGGGCACCTGCACTGGTTGCGGCGGCGGTAGCTGGAATTGTAGCTGCGGTAGCAACGGCGGTTGTTCTCATCAAGGAACATTGGGACCAGATTGTAGAATTTTTCAAGAGCATCCCGGAGAAGCTGAGTGAACTTGGTTCGGCTATTTCGGAATGGTTTTCTGGTGTCCTGGATAGCATAGGCGAGTTCATCGACTCTGCGGTTGAGTGGTTTTCAGAACTGCCTGGGAAAATCATAGATGCCATTAACTCACTGGCAGAAAGTTTTGTCGAGTGGGGAGCTTCGATGCTGGAAACGGCATCTGAGGTAGTATCGCAGATTATTGATTCGATTGTGCAGTTCTTTACGGACCTGCCATACAAAATCGGTTATGCGATAGGCTTTGTAATTGGTACGCTGATTGAATGGGGAGCAAGTGTGATTAACTGGATCACAACGAATGTTCCTCAGATGATAGATAGCATCATTAAGTTTTTCTCTGAATTGCCGGGGAAAATCTGGAACTGGCTGGTAAACACCTACAACAAACTGGTTGAATGGGGAAGTCAGATGCTCCAGAAAGCCGGAGAGATAGCAAGCAACTGTATAGACAACATTGTGAAGTTCTTCTCCGAATTGCCGGGCAAGATTTGGAACTGGCTGACTGATGCCTTTAATAAGCTGGTAACGTGGGGTTCCAACACCCTACAGAAAGCGAAGGAGATAGCTTCTAACACGATAGATGCAATCGTCAATTTCTTCTCCCAGTTGCCAGGAAAAATCTGGACCTGGTTAAGTAATACGCTACAGAAGGTAATCCAGTGGGGTTCCGATATGGTAGCGAAGGGAAGACAGGCAGCATCTGATTTGTGCAGTGCCGTCATAAATGGCGTAGCGAACTTGCCGTCCCAGATGGCGAATGTAGGCTACAACATCGTGATGGGTGTATGGAACGGAATCTGTAATGCGGCCGGTTGGTTCAGACGCCAGGTGCAGAGTTTCTTCTCCGGCATCGTAGACGGTGTTAAGGGAGCATTAGGTATTCACTCCCCGTCCAAAGTCTTTGCAGATGAGATTGGTAAGTGGATTCCACCTGGTATCGGCGTAGGTATTGAAGCCGAGATGCCAGACCTGTATAAGCAGATGGATGATGAGATGGCCAGTCTTGGAAAGCGGATGCAGACGGCGGTTAATGTGGAAACCGGAAAGATTGCTGTTGATAAGAAGGTCAGCACAACATACAAAGTCGAGAAAGAAAAGCAGGGTGTCTTCGAGAGTGGAGACACAACGGTAGAGATTACCGGAGAGACACACGTTCATGTAGATTTGGACGGTAGGGAAGTTGGAGATGCAACAACACCGATTGTCGATGAAAACATGGCGAGAATTGATACACACAAGAAGAGAGGAGGTTAATCATGTCGGGAGTAGGCATTACGTTTGATGAGACGCATTCGTTCCGGGACTGGGGCTTAAGACTCAAGAAGATTGTTATCGGCATACCGAAAGCAAAGACAGAGTATGTGAGCGTCCCCGGCATGAACGGGGACCTGGACCTCTCAGAAGCTCAGAACGGCGGCGTAAAATATGAGATGCGGACCTTGAAATTCACATTCGGGGCAAGAAACTGTAGTTATGAAAGATGGAGCGGTCTGTTAAGTCAGATCGCTTCTGATTTGCAGGGAATCTCGAAGAGAATCATCCTTGACACCGACAAGGGATATTATTATACCGGCAGGTGTGAGATAGAGACAGAGAAGAATAACGATGTAACGGCGGAGATTGTTATAAGCTGTAAATGCGAGCCGTATAAAATCAGCGTGGATTCTTCGGATGAGCCTTGGAAGTGGGATACGTTCAGCTTCATCAATGGCGTTATCCGTAACACCTCAGACATCACGATCGGCTCTGGCTCCGGTTGGCAGAAAGTCAGCCTGGACGGTTGGGCTCATAACGAAACGCTCAGAATTGTTTCCAATGCGGAAATGAAGGTAAGGTATCGTAATTCAACCTATACGATATATACTGGCGAGAATATCATGTATGACATTGTTCTGTACAAGGGAGTGAATGACCTTTACTTCCAGGGAACGGGCAAAGTCACGCTGATTCACAAAGGAGGGATGCTGTAGATGTATACGATTAAAGCCTATGTGGACAGCAAGGAGTACACGATTCACGATGCCAGGGTAAAGGCACTGACCGTTGGCGGAAATCCGTATTTTGAAATCGGGGATAACATCAACGGTTCGGCAACCTTCAAGGTGTTTCCGACACACCCGTACTATGACAAGGTTACGAAGCTGACAACAGATATTGTGATTTACCGGGATGATGAGCCGGAGTTTTATGGGCGAGTTCTCTACGATGATGAAGATTTTTCTGGAACAAAGAAAGTCTTCGTCGAAGGAGAACTTGCCTTTTTGTGCGACAGCATCCAGAGACCGAAGGTTTATCATAATATTTCGGTCAAAGCGTATGTGCAGGATTTGATAGACATTCATAATGCACAGGTAGAAGAGAGAAAGCAGTTCGTTGTCGGCAGGGTAACGGTAAAGGATTCTAATGATTCACTGTACCGGTATTCCAATTACGAGGACACAAGAACGGCGTTCAAAGAGAAGCTGACGAGCAGACTTGGAGGACATCTGGTTATCCGGCATGAGGACGGTCTGAGAATCCTAGATTACCTGTCAGATGAAGACTATTACACCAGGAACACGCAGGGCATCCGGTTTGGGAAGAACATGTTGGATTTCTCAAAGAACATGGATGCTTCGGACTTGGCAACGTGTATTATCCCATTGGGAGCGAAGCTGGATGAAGATGAGCAGGACCCGGCACTGGAGGCAATCTCTGAACAGAGAAGAACCATTGCGAGCGTCAACGGTGGCGTGGATTATGTCACAGACGATAACGCAGTGAAGGAATACGGCAAGATTTACAAGACTGTAACCTGGGACGATGTGACAGTTCCAGAGAACTTAAAGAAAAAGGCCGAGGAATATTTGAAGTCGGTACAGTTTGAGAAGATGGTACTGGAGCTGAAAGCGATAGACTTAAATCTGACGGATGAATCTTTCCAGAGATTTGAGATCGGCAACATGATCCAGTGTGTTTCCACACCGAACGGTTTAGACCGGGAATTTCCGCTGACAAAGAAGAAAGTGTATATTACCAGCTTCAAGAACAACACCGTTACGTTGGGCGATGAGACGAGTGCTAAGTCCTACACCTCGTCAAACCGCCAGAGTACGGCTGAAATGGAAGAGACAATAAAATCCTTGCCAAGTAAGACAGAAATCTTGCAGGAGGCTCTCAGAAGCGCACAGGACCTAATAAATAAACAGGTAGCCAGTGGATATGCAGTACACGTTCCGAATGAGTTCATCGTTGCTGATGATGTGGATTATAAGAACAAAGCCAAGAATCTGTGGAGATGGGGACTTGGCGGTTTTGCTCATTACAGCCAGGGGTATGACGGACCGATAGACGGAGTGGCATTGACCATGGATGGAAAAATCAATGGGGAGATGCTTCTGGTAAATTCCGTCAAGACAGAATCGCTGGATGCCGGATACCGGACATCGGTAGAAACGAAGATATCAGAGAGCGAGACAGCGGCGAAGAATCATGCTGATAATAAAGTCAGAGTAGCCAGAGAGGAGATTGAGAATTCCATTTCCAACCTGGAGAATAAGATTTCGCTATCTGTACGAAGTGTAAAGGAAACGGTTGCCCGGAAGAACTATATAGTTGGTGGTGAGCAAGAGACACTTGATAAAAGAAAGTTCACTGCATCCGGCATAACTGGTAGCTGCACGATTGAGCAAGCGGAGTTCCTAAACATGAATGCAATCAAGCTGACATTCTCCGCAAATGGTTCGGTGACATTGACACAAAGCCTGGGAACTATGGAAGCTGGCAATTATAAGATTGCTGTTGAGGCTGCATATCCAGAAGGCTCAAAGTACCGCCCGTCTTATGTACGGTATGGATTCTCAGAGAACCAGTCTACAGAATATTTCAGCGGATATAGTGCGGATGAATTTCACACCTACAGTAAGCAAGTGAAGATTACCAAAGCGGCGAAGTCTGTAGCAATCACGGTTTACGGATATACCGGTTCAGTGGTGTATCTCACGAACATCCGATGTCTGAGAGACATGCAGGAACTACTGGATGATCTGAATGCCAGGATAGATGTAGAAGTTGGCAAAGTGTCGGCTTCGGTGTCAGATCTCTATGAAAATTCGCTGCATAACTATTGTAGCAATGGAAAGTTCTCAAATAACGATGATAAGTTTGCTGGTTGGGGAAGGAGCAACACAACCCAGGTCACGCAGACAACCTTTGGCAGCAAGAGCTGTGCGAAGATTGAGAACACATCTTCGACATACAATATCTCCTGGTATCAGAGACCATGGGAGAAGCGTGGAGACATTACAGTTAGGTTTAAGGCGGCGTGTAATGCAGAAGACGCAGATACGGCAAGGATAAGATTAACGATTGACAGCAAAAACTTTTATACCAATGCAGGAGAGCTGAGTGACGAGTGGACGGAGTTCGAGTTTACATCTTATGCAACGCCGTCATATTTCTATACGTATTTTTACAACTATGTAGCAAATACGACCGTATATATCACGGACGTGGAGATTCTGGGATATATGTCTGCATACTCGGAATCTCAGTTGACGATTTTAAAAGATTCCATCGAATCCGAAGTGAAGAGAGCAACGGCACAAGAAGGAACGTTATCTTCTTCTATCAAGCAAAATGCAGAGAGCATCACTTCAAAAGTGAGCAAGGGTGAAATGGGCTCTTACATCACGCAGTATTACAACAACGTGATTATAGCTTTCAATAAAAACTCAAAATACGTGCAGATCAACCCAGGAGAAATTGCTATTTACAATTATGGAGTAGAGAACTCTAAGAAACGTGCTGTATTCGATGAAACGGGTAATCACTTTTACAGAGATGGATATTATGTCGGAGCGATTGGCACAAACCAGTGGTCAGGGAACAATGCTCATAAGGGATTAGTGTTCGATTTGGAACCGCAAGGAAAGTATATGGCATTTGCACAAAAAGCAAGTTCCTCAGCTACTTCCTATACTACGATGTTATGTTTCAGCCGTGCGAACAGTATCTACGATGAGTACGGAGTAAACCTGGGATGTAATTTGATTGGAAACTGGTATACGTTAAAAAATTTCAAAATTGGAAGCATATCAGCAGGAGGATATACGGCTTTTAGCGGAGCGATACCGATTGTATGTGAGATCACGAACAATGGCAACAGTTGGACGTATTCACATCTCAGAGTTTACAACGGAATCATAGTAGGTTACTGGAACTAAGAAGGAGGCAAGAAGATGGAAATTATTTTTCCGAGAGGAGACGCACCGGAAAAGGTAGCGAAAAACAGTGTAGCTGTAGGAACCATCAAAAGAGAGCAGGAGGTAGAAAAAGATGGAAGAGAGAAAGAAACCAACAAGACCGTTTAGCGTGATTTATGCAGATGCAAAACAAGCTCTGACAAGGCAGGTTGGAAATACAATGGCGGCTTACGGGCTGCCTATTTTCATGGCAGAAGGAATCCTGAGTGGAATCCTGGCTGAGATCCGAACTAATGCCGGAAATGAGTTGGCAGACGATACCGCAAGGTATGAGGAAGAACTAAAGGAGTATTACGAAGCCCAGACTAAAGAGATGCAAGAGACTTTTGAAAAAGAGAAAGCTGACCTGATCCAGGCTTTTGAAAACCCGGTCGATCCGGAGGATCCTGGAGAAACTCCCAGTGCAGAACCGGATCCGGAACCACAGACCACAGAAGAGAAACAGTGCATTGAAGAGGAGACTGAAATCGAGGAGGTGGACTAAATGGCAGATATCTCTCAAGAGGTTGAACAGCTGAGAAACGCTGAATACGGGGAAGAAGTACGAAGTGCCTTTATTTCCTGCATGGAAAAGATACATGAAGAAAACGAGAGTTACAATAACATCAAGACCGAAGTTGCAAAATCAGCTGCTACCATGAAACAGCAGGTGGAGGCGATCGACACGAAGTCTGCAGAAGTTCAGAAAGCATTGCAGGATCTGACAGCTGCTATCTCGAACGGGAAAACCCAGCAGACAGCTCTTGAGACCGCCACAAAGAACGGGAAAACCCAGCAGACAAACCTTGAAAACGTCACGAAATCGGCAAAAACCCAGCAGACTGCGACCGAGACTGCCACAAAGAACGGAAAAAGCCAGGAAACGGCATTACAGAAAGTTGTAGACAATGCGAAACAGATTGATTCTGCGATCCAGACATCAGTAAGTGCTGCGAACGCTGCGGCTGCAAATGCAAACCAGGCAACTTCCCTTGCTTCTGCAGCAGCTGGATCTGCGAACCAGGCGGCATCTACAGCAAATACGGCTGCCGGAAATGCAGATAAAGCTACGAAAGCGGCGAATGAAGCTGAGACAGCTCGTGCCAATGCTGAAAGCTCCAGAGTGAGGGCGGAGGAGGCAAGATCCCATGCTGAGACAGCTCGTACCAATGCCGAGACTGCCCGTGCTAATTCGGAAACTACCAGAAATCAGAATGAAGAGAAAAGGCAGGCAGATACGGCAGATGCCATTGCCAAGGCGAAAGAAGCCACAGAGTTACTTGTCAACCAAGCCAATACCATTGCGCTCCGGATCAACGAGGGCGATGGTGGTCTTGACGTTGTTATTTTAAGCGCATAGGAGGTAAGTTAAGTGAGTGAAACTATAAACATTCCAAGAGACACGACAATGCAGTTACTTGTGAAAGTACACAGAGATCAGATCGCTGGAGAGATGGATCTGAAATACAAAGAGAAAGTTGCGGCGGCTACTTCTAAAGCAGAGGTGGACGCCCTTTTTGCTGAATGGTGGAAGATTCAATATAATCCGGAGCTTTTCACGAAAGCGGAGATGCTGGAGAGATGGTTCGGAAATGTTCTGGTTGATTCCAGAGTTCACGGCGTAACGACACCAAGATATGATAAGAGTACGTCCATGATCGGAACCTTAACGGATGATTCCACAGGACTGACATGTACACCGTCCACAGAATCTACAGCTGGTAATGATCCGTTTGCACACCTTCCGCAGTTTTGGTGTCTGGAGGTTGCGGCAGAGAAAAAAGCAGATGGTTCCCATGAGATTTTCTATGTAGAACACATTGACGATACAGCAAAGGTCAGAGGTGGAGAACATCTGTGTTGGATGATCCAGAAGAACACCTACAAGCGTGAATGGGAGGACAAGGATTACAAATATCTGAAAACCAGATGTACACCGGCTCCAGGCTACAAACGTTGGAAAGAAGGTACAGACCGAACCGGAAAAGTGCATGAGTACATGGCACATCCGAAATATTACGCCGGTCTGGACGCAGACGGAGCGATCACTTGCGGAACTGGACTGGCACCAGTCAACCGTACCTCACATTCAACCGGAGTAACCAGATGGAGAGCCAGAGGAACACAGTATTCCGGAGCATCTGGATCACTTCTGAAGTTCCTGGATGCTATGATGCGTTTGAAATATGGACGTAAAGGAAATTCCGGAAAGATTGAAGGTTGCACAAATTACAACTACCAGTACACAGTTGCAGTGAGTGAGACTGGAGTAGAAAGGGTAATTCTGACAAAGGAGCAGGCTGCAAACCTTTTGATAGGCTCGGCTGTTATGCTTGGCATTCAGAGCGGATCTGACAGAAACACAGCAAGTAACTATTCTATCTTCGATGGAAAACTGATTACAGCCATCGAAACAGTGACTATTGAAACAAAAGAATATTCAGCAGTCTATGTGGATAACGGAGGGAAGACTTTTGACACAACAGCAGGAAGCACCTACCTTTCCACAAGCCCGTATTATTCCGGATGGAATGATAATGTACTCGGCAGAGACGGTAGCCGATACAGTCCGACTTCCGGAAAAGAACCTGGAATGATCCAGGGTGTAGAATTTATGAATGGTTCCTATCTGATTGTCTCCGATGAATTATGGCAGTGGAGCCAGGATGCGAATGAGAATTATTGCTTTGATTGCTACAAATGTTACGATCAGTCAAAAGTAGGCTCTGCAATCAATGAGAACTACGAAAAAGTAAATGTTCCAACATTGGTATTTCCGAAAGATACGGCTGCCTGGACATGGAAGTATATTACTGATAATGCAATCAATGATGATGTTCTATGGCCGGAGGCAACCAACGCAAGCGGAAGCGGCGTTGGAGTGGGGGCTGGCTTCTCTTGCGGGCCTGCGGCGTCTGGTGTTCGTGCGGCTTGGTGCTTTGGTAACTTGAACAACGGTGGTAATGCTGGCGTTCCTTGCCGTAACTCGAACAATGGGGTGTCTAACGCTAACTGGAACGGCTCTCTCGGAGCAACTGGTACAATTTTGAAAAGAGTATTTAAAAATCATTGCATCGTATAATCCTCGCTTATGTGCGAAAATAACTTGAAACCAACGAGGCTAGTACCGAAAGGGAAAGCCACGGAAGTAACCAGATGAATATTAAGGAGGTTGATGTTTGAAAACATACTGCAAACCAGCAACGGTCAACATAGAAGATTGGCATTTTAATGAGATTGCCGTTGTGGAATGCTTCCGGAATAAGCGGAGCAGAAAAGATTTCCAACGTCTGCTATGCAAGACCGGGAAAATAACAAAGCGTGAGATCGTAGAAGATCAGTTGAATAAGGATTTTACACGAACCCTGGAAGCTGAATCAGAAGTAGCAAAGATGCTGACGCAACGTATAATCAACCGAGATTTACAATTAAAACCGATTCGCCAATTTCAAAGAATTGACGGACTGACGCAGAAGCTCCGTGATATCTGCCAGGAATCTCCAGAACAGCAGGTGTTTGAATATATCGGAGTATATGCGTTGAAACCTCTTTTCAGAGCAAAGATTTTACCGATCCAGTACGGGAGCATCCCGAATAAGGGAGGCGTAGCCGGAAAGCGAAAGATCGAAAGACTGCTCCGGAAGAAATTTCACGGCAAGGTAGTTGCCTTGAAAGGAGATGTAACAAAGGCTTATCCCTCAGTGACGGTTCCAATCGTCATGGAGACGCTGAGGAGAGACATAGGCAAGAATAAAGTGCTGCTATGGTTCCTGGGTGCTCTTATGAGCAATTATCCTGGGAACCATCTTTGCATAGGCGGATATCTTCCGGCATGGCTATTCAATTACGTGATGTCTTATGTATTGAGATATATCTATGAGCAAGCTCAGATACGCAGAGGAAAGCGGAATAGGCTTGTATATGCGATTGTATGCTATGCAGATGATTTCACGATCTATGGCGATGTTTCAAAGCTGAAAAAGGCAATGAAGAAAGCTACGATCTGGGCTCATGACAAGTTTGGATTGAAGATCAAGGATATCTGGCAATTCTACCAGGTAGCTTCGTTTGATGAAGAACGGGAGAACCTGGAAGAGCGAAGGAAAGGCAGCAAGAAAAGGACGCCCGGAGTTGATATGATGGGCTATGTAGTCCGGAGGAGATACACGATCATCCGTGGGAGAGTATTTCGGAGAATCCGGAGGCAAGTGCTCAGAGCCTGGGAAGATTTCAAAGCGAAAGGATTTATCCCATGGTGGAGAGCCTGCCGGATCGCAGCATACAAAGGCTGGATAAAGCATAGCAACAGTTTGAAATTCCGGATGGAGTATTGTTTTGATAAGCTATTCAAAATGTGTTCATACAGTGCAAGTAAGCACGGAAAGGAAGTAGAAAATGAGAAGAGAATCTTACTTATCACAGCCCTCAGCAGTTGAGGTCTATCCGGTATTTTCCGGAACAGATGTTATCATGCGTAAAAACATTGAGCTGGTGGATAAAGAGGACATCCAGGATGGGAAAAAGAATAAGTACAAGGTGTGGGAGTGCGAGGAGGTCCAGTTCCATTACCAGGGCAAAGTAACCCAGGAAGAGATCGAATCTGATTTTGATTACTGGTACGCAAAAGCGGAGGAGGTTCCGGATCCTTCCAGTGTGGAAGATCTGAGCCTGGAGGATGCCAGAAAAGCGAAATACCAGGAAATCGCATCAGCATGCGAGCAGACGATTTACTCCGGAGTAGATGTGAGCACATCTTCCGGAGTGGAACATTTCAGCTTGACAGAAAAAGATCAGCTGAATCTTTTCGGAAAGAAAATGCAGT
>ENA-ORTF01003934-ORTF01003934.1-human-gut-metagenome-genome-assembly--contig:-NODE-3934-length-11984-cov-10.823372_pt1 | contig 11984 bp, 9 predicted proteins | sample MGYA00241908_ERZ509180 | MGnify/ENA primary metagenome ERZ509180 (study PRJEB26280, sample SAMEA2338814) | human gut metagenome | biome: human gut; feature: human-associated habitat; material: faeces... | reverse complement strand
TCGCCGCAGCCCGGGAGGGCTGCACATCGGAGCATGGGCGACGAGCGGGAGCGAGTACGCTACATGCGGAGATGCGGTCCGCGTGGAGCGGACCGGGAAGGGGCCCGGGGAAGTGTCCCCGGGCGGCCTGCTTGCCGGGACGCGGGGTGCAGGGATCTCCCTGCAAGCTGCCGAGATCTCAACCTCGAGGCAGCTTCGCTGCTGTCCCTTTTGAGCACGAGCGCAGACGCGCTCGTGCAAACGAGCGACGACACGATTGCTGCCTCCACGCCGCTGCGCGTCGTGCGCGGCCTGATCGCAGACTGGTTGCTGGCAAGGCGTGTGGGGATCGCAGGCGGGGGCGGTAGCCACCGAGGCCGGGAGCGCGAGGGTTTGCCCCTCGCTTCGCCGATGCGTTAATCGCCGTTGCTAGAGAGCGTGGCCTCCTTCTTTTCCGCGGCCTTGAGCTCGGTCGCCAGCTTCTTGTTTTCAATCGTCAGGGTGGCGTTGAGAGCCTGCAGAGATGCGAGCGCCTTCTTTGTCTCCTCGAGCTCGGATTCGAGCATGTAGCTGTGTTCACGAAGACTGTCGATTTCTGCTTCCCGAGCCTTGCGCGTCATGGTCTCGGTGTCAAGCTCGCGTGCGAGCCAGCCTTTGTCCTGAAGGTACTGGTCCGCTCGCATTTCGGCCTCGAGCGCACGGTCGCGCAGAGTAGCTTCGCGATCGGCAGCTTCGAGTGCGCGCTGTTTGTCTGCTTCGGCATATTGCTCCATCGAAGCGCTCAGTGCTTCCGCAACGGCTGCGCGGATAGAGGCCATGGCGTCGTCAATCGTCTTGGAAACGCCTTCATCAAGAACTCGAGACGAGAGAGTATTGATTTCGCGGGCCTTCTGTTCCGCCTTGAGCTGACGCCACAGCTTCAATGCCGGGCTGACGTGGGAGGCGGACGCGTGGACTTCTGCAGCAATCACACGGATGGATGGGATGGGTTGGCCCTTTGCATCCAGAATGTCGAGGAAGGCGAAGATTTTGTCTTTAGTGGCTTCTGGGATAGTGGTTTCGGACATGAGCAACTCCTTTGTTTGATGAATCTATTATAGCATAAAAAGTAACGTGTAACACGTTATATAATACAAAAGTAGGGTGGAGCGCGCCAAAAAATCCAAAATTGAAAAAACAAAGGCCCAGCCGGTTACCGAGAGCTGGGCCTTTGCATTTTGGGGTGGTTCTTGGCTTCAAAAAAGCTAGAACCAAGGAAAATAGTAGCACGCCTTCTTCGGCGACAACAGAATTGCCCCCTCAGGGTAGATAGGAAGAGACAAGAAAATGCGGAAGCAGCTCAAAAAAAATCTCATTGAGGACATTGTTTGGCCACCCTACAGACGTTGGCTGGAGATAAAAGAGGACGGCATCGACGAAATGGTTCGAGCAGGAATGCCGTTGCCAACATCTGTATCGGAAGATGCCGACAGGCGCGTGTTTGAAGAGCATGCGCCCAACGTTGCGCCGTTTATCGAGCAGTCGTTGCAAGTGCCAATCTTCTCGAACGAGGCGGAGGCTCGCAAAATGACGCTTGAGCATTTCGTGCCGCCGTTCTTGAGGACTTGGCTGGAGCCGCAGTGGGCGATTCAGAAGGTCATTGGGGTGGTGCCCTCGTGTGAGCTCGAACAACTCTTGGGAACGAAGTGGTGGTGCGATTACACGACCGACTTCATTCTTGAGCGCTTCAAGCCTTGGGCGATCTACATCAGCTTCAATGACATGGCGGATTCGACGGGGAGTGATCGCTTGTATGAAGGAGCCTATGTAACCTTTGATCGGCAGGACGGTGAGTTGCGTCTGGTGATTCAGCACATGACGCGCACGGGCGTGTGCAATCCAACGCTTTTCCATTCCTACCCCTTCCCGAAGGGGAGGAGCCTGGTGGAAATTGTTGAGAACTACGCTTACGACAGTCCTTACGCGCCACTTGTTGAAAGTCTCGATGTCGAGGGTGACATGCGTGAGGTCTTGCGCCACAGTGGCAAGGTCATTGCCTGTCGGGTTCTACCGCTTCTGATTGCGATTTTGAGTGAAGATTTTGAGCGCATCATGCTCAAGATTGACATGAGGACCGGGGAGTATGACTTGCATCGAACAGTCGAGCTGGCTAACCGTCCGTGGGATGGAGATATTTTCTCGACTTTGAAGAGGGCAAGTTCTGATGAGGTTTCACTTTTGGTTGTGCGTCAGAAGGAATTTGGTTTGGATGGTCTTCTGAACTGAGTATTTCTACGAGCGGACTGGGGGGATTCGCTTGAGGGGACAAAGGCGAGAAGAAGAGCTGAAATTCCGAGTCGGAATTTCAGCTTAATTCCTGCGGCACAGTCAAAAATAAATTTCGATTGCATCACACTTCTGGTGTTTTTTAAGTTAAGATGTGCTTTGCAAGACCTGCGGCTTTGCCGGCTGCGTGTTTTGTTTTACACCCCCTCGGAAGTCCTTTCTGAGGGGGCCTCACCAAGGCAAAAGAAGGAGTTAGAGACGGACTCGTCGCTTTGTTTACTGCATCCCGGTTCACAAAGCCTTTTGGCCGCGTTTATCGCCGTCACTCTAATGACAACGAGCACCAGCCCCACCAGAATCCATCTTTCGTGCTCTCAGGAAGCGAGGCGATTCTAGTTTCATCACTATCTTCTTCTGCAAGACCCGTTGTTTTAGCCAACAGCGGGTCTTGTTTTATCTCCAGTTTTAGCTCAGCTTTTATGAAGAAGTTTATCGTTGCAGTTTCCCTATTGTTAGTTGGGGCTGGCGTTGCAGTTGCCAAAGGCAGCGGAGGGGGTGCAGTCGTCGTAGGCACTGCGGTTGGCGTTGGCGTTTCGGCTCGCAATGCAGCTAATGCGAATACCTCTCTTCAAGAGTCGGATTGCGCCGCTTGTCATGCTGAAATTTTTCCCTTCAAACAGCCTGACACGTGCGTTCTTCGAAGCGGGGTTGATTGCTGGAAAAGGGGAAAAGTGAATGAGAGTATCTCAATCATGACCCGAACGGGAGCGAAAGAGAACCGGGTCTACAGCTTCGAGGTTCGCTATCGTCCGATCCGATATTTTTTGCCGGCTGCTGAGGGAGTACGAAACCCGCATTTTGTCCTTGAAGAACAGGATTAATATCGGCGGCTTTCTCTGTGTGCTAGAAAGCAAAACCTGCTTTTTATCGTGTCATTTGGAAATGTTGTTTCGGGCATGATGTTCGGATTAATTCATCCGAGCCGAGGCATCCCGTGAATCTCTTCGATAAATCCATCAACGCCGTCTACAACGTTGTCATCTCGCCGGTGACGCTATCGTGCTGGCTATATCGCCATCTTCCGTTCAAGAAAAAGAAGACGGTCGAGATCATTGACGATGCGTGTCCGAAGTTCAGCGAAATTCCGACCGAGGCAGAGACGGACAAGATCGACGCAGCGTGGCCGCCCGCGCCGCACCCGGTGGAGGCGTTGTCGGTTCACGATCTGTTTCGGGCCAACGGGAAACTCATACGCGACCTCTGCTATGCGACGACGCTTTCCGAAGAGGAAGCCGAGAATTTCCTTCTGCCGGTCATTGCCAATCTCGCACGCATCGTGCACTTGACGCCGGCTTCCGAGTATGACCATCACCAAGGTTACGGCGGCTTGTTCACGCACAGCCTCGAAGTGGCCTACTACGCCGCCAACGATGCGAAGACCACGATCTTCGACCGCTCTGCTTCGCCTAAGGATCTTTATCTGAATAAGCGGCGTTGGATCCTGACGGCTGTTTTGGCAGCGCTTGCGCACGACATCGGCAAAGTTTTCACGGACATGGAAATCATGGCCCCGAATGGACAGCACTGGGTGCAGGATGAGCCGATTGTCGACTGGCTTCGCAAGAACGGGATCAAGAGCTACTACATCAGTTTCCGACCGGGAAGAGAGCACAACGCCCACAAGTCCGCCTCGCTGGCCAACAGCGGGATGTTGATTCCGAAGGAGACGTTCACGTTCCTCGGCCTGACCGGGTACGGGGAACAGATGCTCAAGGAGTTTCGCAACGCGCTTCTGGAAGGGAAGGAGGGCGGTCTGATCGGAAAGATCCTCGACAACGCCGACGGTCTGAGCTGCAATGTTTATAACATTCGTCAAAGGCTTGAGCGCTCATGTGATTGCTCTCAGTCCGATTTGTTTTCAAAACGGACGGGGAGCAGTCACGATAGCTTTTCCCACTTGGAGAAGTCCGACCACAGTGCAGACATGGGAAGGGCGAAGAGTCCGTTTCCACCGGATCGCACTTCATTGCCGGCGTAGAGAATGATCCCGTTGAAGTTGTCTTTGCCGACGAGATCCTGGAACCATTTCAAATGCCTGAAGTCATCGGAGCTGACGCTTTCGCTAGCCTTCACCTCAATACCGACAATATGTCCTGTCTCGTTCGTGATGAGAAAATCGATCTCATGGCTACGAGAACGGAAATAATTCAGCTGCCAGGTTGGGTTGAGGTCAACTTCCGGCATAAGTTGGTTGTAGGCCCATGTTTCAACAAGCTTTCCACCTTCATTTTGAGATTTCTCATTACTTTCCAGAATCATGGCTGGATTAAGAATGTGGAGGTAGTGAGCCATTAGGCCGCTGTCCGTCATAAAGCCTTTGGGACTGGATCCAGGGCGGTCGTAATCTTTTTTAGTCCAACCGTCGACCATGTCAACGAGAAACATGGCTTCAATGGCGGACCAATATTTGTCTAGCGTCTGCCAGGCAATGGCAAATTGATTGGCCAAGGCGGCTTTCTTTAACTCACGGCTGGAGAAGATGGCGGCACATTCCATGACCTTCTCGCAGATGGGCATTTTGCGCGTATCCCATTGTGCCCTCATGTCCAGAAGAACCTGGTTTTGCAAATAGGACGCGTACCATCGGCTTCTTCCTGCCTGGGTCTTGATCGACAGTATTTCGGGATATCCGCCACGGATGGCGGCTTCTAGCACCATTTCCTTGCTGCATTCAAACTTAAGGGAGAGCGGAAGGAGCCCGTCGAACAATGCTTGTAAAAAACCAGGCTGCATGCCGCGTTGTTCGGCTTCGGAAAACGTTCGAACACGAACCAGACCGGCACGACCGGCCAATGACTCATTGGCTTGAGGAAGCTTTCGGTAGTCCGACGATCCGGAGATGATGTATTGCCCTTTTTCCGGATTCCGGTCGACCTGGAACTTGATTTCTCCGATCAGCTGGGGAACCTTCTGAATTTCATCGATGACAAAAATTTCAGGAGACGTGCGCCGAACGAAATAACTGGGATCGGCTACGGCTGCGGAAAAGTTTGCCTGCACGTCAAGAGATTGAAACTTGACGTTGGGCAGTGGAGTTGTTAAGAGTATCGTGGTTTTGCCGGATTGGCGACACCCAACCACGGAAACCACACGATGCGTTTCCAATTGAGCTAGAAGTTCGTGCATTGCCCAACGCGGGATGATCATAGGAGAGCCTGCCATGGAGAAACTCTAAATTTTAAGATGGAGAAATGCCAAACTATCACTTGGCTTTTTTCTAAACTAAGATATGGCAAAATTATAAACTATCTGATGGAGAAAGTCTAAACTAGAGGTCGAAAAATACTGTACAACAGCGATATTTGTCGATTAGCTTTTTGTGGCTAAAGAGGTGAAAAGATGCCTTCCAGAACCGTGTCTTTTATCGCGTGAGAATGGCGTTTTTTGCTCTCTTAGCGTACGCCCTAGGCGCACACTCCTAACCCCTCTCCATCCTTGTCGTTTTTGGTTCATTTCATCCATAATTAACAGTATTGTTAACCAAGGATCCAAAGAGGACGGCAATGCTCGTGGGATACGTGCGAGTCAGCTCGCTTGATCAAAATCCGGAGAGGCAGCTCGAAGAACTGAAGGCCATGCAGGTCGAGAAGATCTTCATGGACAAGTTGTCTGGGAAGAACGTCGAGCGACCGGAGCTGCAGAACATGCTCAACTTCGTGCGCGAGGGTGATACGCTCGTCGTGCACAGCCTCGACCGTCTGGCACGCAACCTCTCAGACCTCCTCACGATGGTCCAGGATCTGACCGGGCGCGGTGTCAGCGTCCGGTTCCTCAATGAAAGGCTCGACTTCGATGCCGGCAAGGAAGCCTCGCCCGTCGCGAAGCTAATGCTCAGCATGGTCGGAGCCTTCGCCGAATTCGAGCGCAGCATGATCAAGCGCCGCCAGGCCGAAGGCATTGCGCTCGCCAAGGAGCGCGGCGTCTACAAGGGGCGGCAACGTTCCGTCACGGACGAACAGATTCAGGAAGTTCGCTCCATGATCGACATGGGCGTGCCGCTCTCGAAGGCAGTCAAGAAGGTCGGCATCAGTCGGACGACGGCCTACAAGTATTTGAATGCACAGAATCTGCAAGAAGGGAGTGCGTCATGAGCGGACTGAAACCCGAAGAACGTGCACGTGAGTGGATTGATCGCAAGCTCGAGGATGCTGGCTGGCAGGTCATCAATCGTGACGAATATGCGCCTGGCATGACGGCGGTTGCCGTCCGAGAAGCCGCCATGCGTGGCGGTCTCGAGGCCGACTATCTGCTGCTGATCAACGGGAAGGCCGCTGCCGTCCTGGAAGCGAAGCGCGAAGAAATCGCGCTCGACAATCCGCATCTGATTGCCCAGGCCGAGAACTACACGAAACAGGTGCAGCCTTGGTATCCGACGTGGGAGCTTCCGCTACCGTTCGTCTATCTTTCGAACGGGAAGGAAATCGCTTTCAAGGATTGCCGACAGGTGGATGCAAAGTACGAAATCGTTCAGAAATTCATGCGACCGTGGGACTTGGTACGCCAGCTCAACCTCGGAGAGTTCGACGGATTGCCCTACCTTTCTCCAGAAGGCCTTCGCGCGTGTCAGTTCGAAGCATTGACGAACTTGGAGAAATCCTTCAAGGAAGGCAAGCGCCGTGCCGTAATGGTGTTGGCAACGGGGTCCGGCAAGACCTTCACGGCCTGCATGATGACGTACCGCATGCTGGCCTACACGCCGATGAAGCGCGTGCTGTTCCTGGTTGACCGAAACAACCTTGGTACGGCTGCGGCTACGGCTCTGCAAACGTTCAAGCTGACGGAAAGCGGCAAGCCTCTCTCCGAAATCTTCTGGGTCGAGCAACTCTCGAATCGTCCGATTGAGTCCAGGACGCGGGTTGTGGTCAGTACGATTCAGCGTCTCTATTCGCAGTTGACCGGGAACATGGATGCCTATTCCGAAGAGGACGAGGATGCCGGTCTTGGACATCGGGAAGGGAGTGAGGTTGAACTGCCGGAGAATCCGGCTCTTCCGTCCGATTTCTTCGATCTCATCATCATCGACGAATGCCATCGCTCCATTTACAGCGACTGGCAGAAGGTGTTGACCTACTTCAAGACGGCTCGCATGGTTGGCATGACGGCCACGCCGATTCCCGAGACGCTTGCATTCTTCGACAACAACCGCGTGGCGAACTACACCTACGAACAGTCCGTGCTGGATGACGTGAACGTCGGGTATCGCATCTATCGCATCAAAACCGAGCTCACGGAAGAAGGCGGCACGATTGATGCTGGCGACGTGTTGGCCGTCACCAATCGTCTCGATGCGAAAAAGCACGAGCAGATTGCTGTTTCCGAGCGGGAATTTGACAAGAACAAGCTGAATCGCAACATTGTCGTGCGCGACCAGATTCGCAAGATCCTTGAGGAATACAAGGAAGCCGTCTACACGAAGCTTTATCCGGAACGAGAGGCGAACTTCGACTATCTGCCGAAGACGTTGATCTTCGCCGTCTCCGAAGCGCATGCGCAACTGATCGTCGATATTGCGAAGGAAGTCTTCGGTCGCACGGACGACAAGTTCGTGCAGAAAATCACCTATTCGTGCGGGAACACCAATGAGCTGATCAAATCGTTTCGCTATGACGTGGACTTCCGTATTGCCGTGACGGTGACGCTGGTTGCTACCGGTACGGACGTGCGTCCATTGGAGGTGCTGATCTTCCTCAATGACGTGCATTCCGAGACGCTGTACGCCCAGATGAAGGGCCGAGGATGCCGAACCATTTCGCCATCGCAGCTCCAGAGTGTGACGCCCAATGCGGTCACAAAGGAGCTTTTCTATCTCATTGATGCGGTCGGTGTGACGGAAAGCGAGAAGTTTGTGCCTAGCCTGGATGAAAAGGACGAGCGGACGTTGAATCCTACGCTTGAAGCCTTGTTCGAAAAGATGGCTCTGGGTTATTTGCCGGATGACTACTTCCAACTGCTGGCTTCGAAACTGAGTTGTCTCGGCCATCGAGCAGATCCGGAAGATCTGCAGGAATATGACGAACTATCGAAGACCTCCCCTCTTGAATGGGCAAAGATCATCATGGATGTGCTGGAGGAAGGAAAGCTTCCGCCCTTCACGTCCGCGTCGGATGACAACCACGAACGCATGGCCGTCGTGCATGACCTGCTCACCAACATTCCTGCCCGCAAGAAGTTGGTGGAAATCGCCAAGGGGTACGTGAAGGAAGTGGTCGGGAAAACCGATACGGTCATCTCTGCTGGCTTTTCGACGGAAGACGCGCAGGCCTCGACGCAAGCTTTTGAGGCGTATGTCGAAGCGCATCGTGACGACATTGAAGCCTTGCGCATGATCTACAACCAGGAGACCGGAAAACTTACGCGAGCCGCCATCGACGACCTGGAAAAGAAGCTCTCGGCATCCCTCCCGGGGTTCCGTGTCGGTCGCCTGTGGAACGATTACGCTCTGCTCAATCCCGATAAGATCAAGCCGTTGATGAGCGATCAGCAGGCCGTCACGAACCTGATTCAGTTAGTTCGCTACGCGTTCAAACAGATCGATTCGCTCTACACGCTTACCTCATTGGCGGCGCAGCGATTCGCACTTTGGTGCGGTCAGGCGCAGCGTTCCATCACGCCGGAGCAGCGCGAACTCTTCAAGAAAATCGCGGTTTACATCGCACAGAACGGGAGTTGCGACATTCGCGGTCTGATTCAGACCATGCCGGAAGTGGCCGGCAGCCTGATTCGTTTCTGCAAGTCTGCGGATGCCGCGAATAAGGAACTCTTCACTCTCAACGAATTCATTCTCAAGGCAGCATAAGAAAAATGACTGAAACTCAAGCCAAAGAAGCGTCTATTACCAAAAAGGTCTGGCAGTTGGCCGACATCATGGCCGGTGCGGGCGTAGGCTTCACCGACTATCTCACGCAGCTAACTTATCTACTCTTTTTGAAGATGGACCGTGAGCGCGTAGAGTTCTTCCTGGAAGCTTCTGCTGTGCCGGATGGCTACCGTTGGGAAGATCTGCTCAAGGAAACCGGGGAAGACCTGCTCGATCAGTACGAACAGACGCTGGATGTTCTGAGTCGTCAACACGGCCTTGTCGGCACGATTTTCACGAAGGCGGCCAACCGTATTGAAAGTCCCGTCTACCTTGAGAAGCTCATTTCCTTTATCGACCAGCAACAGTGGCTGCTGATGGATGGCGACGTGAAGGGCGCTTTGTATGAAAGCATTCTTCAGAAGAACGGTCAGGATAAGAAGAGTGGTGCAGGACAGTATTTCACGCCGCGTCCTCTTGTTGATGCCATTGTTGATGTGGTGAACCCGAAGATCGGCGAAACGGTTACGGACCCCGCCTGCGGTACGGGTGGCTTTCTGCTTTCTGCCTTCGCGCATATGAAGGATCAGTCGTTGGACGAAAAGCTTCAGCGATTCCTGCGTAACGATGCGCTTCACGGTTGCGACATTACGCCACTCGTTGTCACCATGGGCTCGATGAATATGTATCTGCATGGCGTCGGGATGCACAGCAGCCCGATCAAGTGCGAAGACTCGCTCTTGAAGGAACCGAAGGATCTGTCCAGAGTCGTTTTGGCCAATCCGCCCTTCGGTGCTCGCCCATCCGGTTCCGTTGAAATCAATCGTCCCGACTTCATCATCGAAACGAAGAACAATCAGTTGAACTTCGTGCAACACATCATGGGCCTGCTTGAACGTGGTGGCCGTGCAGGCGTTGTTCTGCCGGACAATGTCCTCTTTGAGCGTGAAGGTGCTCCTATTCGTGAACAGCTTCTGAAGAACTTCAACCTTCACACGATCCTGCGTCTCCCGACCGGGATCTTCTATGCCCAGGGTGTTCAGACGAATGTGCTTTTCTTTACGAAGGGCGAAGCAACAAAGGATGTTTGGTACTACGACTATCGCACCGACGTCAAGCACACGCTGGTATCCAATCCGCTTACGCGCAAGCACCTCGACGATTTCGTAGCCTGCTATTGCTCGGAAGATATGACGAAGCGCAAGGAAACCTATGACAAGGATACGAATCCGAACGGTCGTTGGCGCAAGTACGCCGCAGCGGATCTGCTGAATCGCGATCAAGTCAACCTAGACATCACCTGGATGACCGAAGCGAAGAGCGAAGAAGAAATGCTCACGATGGATGAAGTGTTCGAGCGTATGGAAGAACGCGTGCAGATTATTCAGGAAGCCTTCAACAAGTTGAAGAAGGAGCTTCGTCATGAACTTTGATCGAATGAGAGCGCTTCTGTTGGAACATGCCATTCAGGGCAAACTCGTTCCGCAACTGGATGATGAACCTGATGTTGAGCAGATCGGTAAGACTCGCGAGGAAGTGCCATTCGATATTCCGAAAAAATGGAAGTGGCTTCCTTTGAAGGTGGTTTGCAAAGACTTTCTTGTGCCGATGAGAGATAAGCCGACCTTTTCAAATAACCAAATGGATACCCCATGGTGTCGCATTGAAGATATTGTGGAAGGGAAGTACTTGAGAGGTAGTAAGTCCGCTAGGTTCTTAAGCGAGAAAACAATCCAGGACATGAATCTGAAGGTCAATCCTGTTGGGACTGTTATCAGTGCATGTAGTGCCTCGATAGGGGCGGCGGCTGTGGTTGAGACCCAGTGCTGTACAAACCAAACGTTCATCGGCTTAGTTTGTGATGAACAACATCTCTTTAACTGGTACCTGTACTTCGTCTTGAAGTCTGCAAAGCAACGGCTTGTAGATATTGGTACCGGGACGACGATCAAATACATATCAAGAAAAAAATACGAAGAGTTTTTGATTCCTGTTCCGTCTCTCTCGGAACAACGCCGCATCGTTGCCAAGCTCGAAGAATCCTTTGCCGAGATTGACCGCGCAGAGGAGGCCTATAAAGAACTTCAGACGCTTTCTGGTGTTCTCAGAGGACAGATTCTTCAAGAAGCTATCCAAGGCAAGCTCGTCCCGCAACTGGCGGAGGAAGGTGTTGTTGAGCATATCGGAGCTGCGCCAGATGAAGTTCCGTTTGAGATTCCTGAGTCGTGGCAGTGGGTTCAGTTGAACAGAATCTGTACGTTGAAATCAGGCGTCGACATGTCACCGTCGGTTTTATTAAACGAACCTGTAGTCGATTCTATTCCGTACATCACAGGCGGAAGTCAAATTGGTCAGTCAGGGGAGTTGTTGATTACCCGGTGGACGTCAAAGGCGACAAATATTTCCGAAAAAGGGGATGTGTTACTGATTTGCAAAGGAAGTGGGCTGGGAAGAACGGCGTTAAATTCTTATGGATCAGTTCATATTGCCCGTCAAATCATGGCCATTCGGAAGACAAAAGAGGCGATCCCACAATATTTGGATCTGCTATTAAAGTGGCGTTGGGAATCATTGAGAAGCGCGGCTAAAGGTGTAATTCCTGGAATTTCAAGAAAGGATGTACTTTCGCTGCTGGTACCTTTGCCGCCTGTTACAGAACAAGTCCGCATCGTCGCCAAGGTTGATGACCTTCTGAAGCAAGTGAATGCGCTCTCGGCCTGATAAGGTCGTAGAACGGCTGTTCTGGGCTTCTCAAGATCAAGAAGGCCTCGTTTTTCTAGAATGAGGTTAGAAGTCTCAAGACCGAACAGATGCCCCGAGACCCCAAGTTGATCTGGACCCCGAAACTTGGACTACAAAATAAACTCCAAGTTGAGTGCGGCCG